>Ga0315318_10000865_pt1 | contig 12852 bp, 12 predicted proteins | sample M1200m3416metaG_FD_203703 | JGI IMG/M metagenome (GOLD analysis project Ga0315318, IMG submission 203703) | Ammonia-oxidizing marine archaeal communities from Monterey Bay, California, United States - M1 200m 3416 | ecosystem: Environmental > Aquatic > Marine > Coastal | place: USA: California... | reverse complement strand
CGCGAACGGGTCAGCGGACCTCGACGACGGGCACCAACGTCGGCTTCCGGCCTGTTCGGCGCGACACCAGACGACCAGTGGCACGACGGGTGAGACGGCTCAGTTCGTGCGGATCGCGGTTCCCCTCGGCCAACGGTCCGGCCAGCGCCTCGGTCACTTCGGCAACCACCTGGCCGTGCCAGTCCTCCCGCTCATCGGGCTCCACCCAACCACGGCTCTCCACCACCGGCGGCTCGACGAGGCGGCCCTTGCGGCCTTCAACCAGCACCCGGACGAACACGAAGCCTTCGCCAGACATGGCCCGTCGTTCCTCGAGTAGGGCGTTTGACACCGGTCGGCCCGACTCGTCCACCATCACGTGCCCATCGGGCACCCGCCCGGCGTGGGTCACGCCCTCGCCGGTCAGCTTCACCCGATCACCATCGGTGCACCGCAGCACCCGACCCTCGCCCATCCCCCGGCTGAGCGCCAGGTCGTGGTGGGCCACCAGGTGGGCGTACTCGCCGTGTACCGGGATGAACAGGTCGGGGTCGGCCGCGTCGTGCAGGGCCAGCAACTCGTCGGCCTTGCCGTGCCCGGTGGTGTGCACGCCCAACTGACCGCTGTGCACCAGGCGGGCGCCACGGCGGGCCAATGCGTTGTGGAGCCGCGCCACGGCCGCCTCGTTGCCCGGGATGGGATGCGAGGAGAACACCACGGTGTCGCCGTCCCCTACCGTCACGAAGCGGTGGCGGCCCTGACCCATCAGGTTCAGCGCAGCTCGAGGCTCGCCTTGGGAGCCGGTGCACACGATGCAGGTCCGGGCCGGGTCCAAGTCCTCCAACTCGGCGTCGGTGGCCAGCATCCGGTCGGAGATCCGCAGCAGCCCCAACTCGCGGGCCAGCGTCGTATTGCGCACCATCGACGGCCCCATGACGACGAGGGTTCGACCGGTAGCTTCCGCAGCGTCGGCCACCTGCTGGATGCGGTGCACGTGGCTGGAGAAGGCCCCGATGATGATCCGCCGGCCCTCGTTCTCATCGAACACCTGACGCAGCACCGGTCCGATCGTGGACTCCGATGTCGACGACCCGGCCGACCCGGCGTTAGTCGAATCGGCCAGAAGAAGGCGAATGCCACCGTCGGCGGCCATTTCCCGGACCCGATCCAGGTCGGTGACCCGACCGTCGATAGGTGTTGGGTCCAACTTGAAGTCGCTGGAGTGGAGGATGCGGCCCTGCGGCGTGTCGAACACGGTCATCAGGCCGCTGGGCGTCGAGTGGGTGACAGGTAGGAACTCGCAGTCGAACGGCCCGATGGGTAGCCGGGCATGGTCGTCCAAGGGAATCAGGTCCGGCACCGACACTCCAGCCGCCTTCAACTTGCCGCGCACCATCCCGAGGGTGAACGGCGCCCCGTAGATGGGCAGAGTGGTGCCCCGCTCGGCGAGGGACCGCAGCAGGTACGGCAGGCCCCCAATGTGGTCCTCGTGGGCATGGGTGACGATGCAGGCCTCCAGGTGGTCGGCACGCTCCAGCAACCACCCGAAGTCGGGCAGGACGGCGTCGACACCAGGCATGTCGTCGGGGAACAACTGGCCACAGTCCAAGAGCACGATCCGCCCTTGGGTCTCGAGCGCCGCACAGTTGCGACCGATCTCGCCGAGACCGCCGAAGAACGTCAGGTGGACGGATGCAGCCATGGTCTCGATCCTCAGGTGGTTCGGTTAGCGGTCGAGACCGGCCAGCACGCTGCGAGCCAGATCCTGGAGCCCCTCGGGCTCGGGGCCCATAGGAGGCCGACAGTCGCCGCCGGGGAGGCCCAGCACCTTCAACATGGCCTTGGTCGGGATGGGATTGGGCTTGAGGTCGCCGGACTCAAAGTCCCAGGACTCGACAAGCCTCTGGTTCACCTCGGTGGCGCGGGCCACCTCACCCGAGAAGAACGCCTCCATCATGGCCACCGTCTCCGGCGTCACCCAGTGGGACGCCACGCTGACCACGCCCACCGCACCCACGGCCAGCAGGGCCAGGGTCAGGGCGTCCTCGCCGCTATAGATCTGGAAGCCCTCGGGAGCCTCAGCGGCCAGGCGGGCCGTCTCGGCCACATCACCCGCCGCATCCTTGACGGCGACGATGTTGTCGACCTCGGCCAACTGGAGGATGGTCGTCGTGTCGATCTTGCGTCCCGAACGGGGCGGGATGTCGTAGAGCATCACCGGTAGGTCGGTGGCCCCGGCCACCACAGAAAAATGGTGGAGCAGCCCCGACTGCGAAGGCCGGTTGTAGTACGGGGTGACAGTCAGGATCGCGTCGGCGCCGGCCTCGGTGCACCGCTCGGTGAGTTCCACGGCAGCCACCGTGTCGTTGCTGCCCGCCCCGGCGATCACGTGACAGTCCACGGCCCCGGCCACGGCCTCCACGAGGGCGATCTGCTCGTCGTGGGTGAGCGTCGGCGACTCGCCGGTGGTACCAGCCAGAACCAGCCCGTCATTGCCCTGGTCGACCAACCAGCGAGCCAACTCGACGGCGCCGTCGAGGTCTAAGCCACCGGCGGCGTCGAATGGGGTGATCATGGCGGTAATGACCCGCCCGAACCTGGGTTCCATCGCGTGTTCCCTCTCGTTTCCGTGCGGCCGAGCCCTCAACCGGCCTGTTCGCGGACTCGCTCGATGCCAAGAGTGGCCAGGAGGTTCTCGTGCAATTCGAACCACACCGTGTGGTACGAGTCGATCAGCGGTCGGGTGAACCACTCAACCTCACCGGCCCGTACACGGGCCAATGCCTCGGCGAAGCGGTCACCGTAACCATCGAATCTGGCCAGCACCCCGGCTAGATCGTTACACACCCCCCGGACAACCTTGTCAGCGTCGCCCAGCCGCGCCACTACCGCCGCATCGTGTGCCGCATCGGTGTGGTCGTTGACGATGAGGTCGCCGTCGGGGGCGTCAGGGTCGGGCCGCAACTGCCAGTCGGTGCATAGACCGAGGAAGCCCTGATTGACCTCCAGGAAGTCCCGGTAGGCGCCCTCAACGGCCGGTCGGGTGCCAGTGGTCTGCAGTTCTGACGCCAGCAGGGCCTCGCCGTGGACTCGGCCCTCCGGTGTCAGCATCCAGCCCGACATCCGCCCCTCGCGGTGACGGGCATGGCCCGCGTCAGCCAACCCCGATAGCAGAGCGTCAATATCGCCGGCGTCCAGCCCGGTGGCAGCAGCCACCGCAACTGCCTGAGCGAAACCCTTCACCCGCACCGCCTGAACGACCAGCAAGTCGGGAGTGCTCGCGTGGGATCCGGCCCCGTCCCTCCCGGTCTGGTTCATAGGGGTCACGCTACCCCCGGGTCCCGTCGGGCCAGCCGGACAAGAACCAGCGGGTACCCACCCAGGCCGATCAGAGTGAAAACGAACCACTGGACGGCATAGGACAGGTGCGACCCGTCCCCGAGGTCGGCGACCAATACCGGAGCCGGCCACACGGTCGATCCGTCGACCCCCGAACTGGCCGACTCCTGGATCCACATGGGGGCGAGGGGCACCCCCCACCGCTCGGCCAGCGCGTCCAGGTCGATCCTGTCCACCTCATCAGCGTGGCCCCGTTCTCCCAGGCGACCGACGTCCAACGTGCCGACCATCACGAGTTCCCCGAGAGCGGGGGCCCATGCCGAACGATCGCCTGCCAGGTACAGAGATCTCGGCACGAAGCCCCGGTCCACGGTGACTCCTAGTCCGGGATGGATGTCGTCGATCTGGAGTAGAGCCACCACGTGGACACCCGCCACGCCTTCGCGTGACCGATTGGCCAGATGGACCTCAGCCCCCGGTTCCCATTTGCCAGACACCTGCACCCGGACGTAGCGGAGGTCGTCGGGCGTCGCCCCATCCTCGAAAGAGTCAAGCGCCTCGGCCAACGGGACCACCGGCTGGCCGGCACGGGCGTCCACCACGGCGTTGTAGGCCCGACGGGCTTCGAGGCGTCGCAGTTGCCACAACCCCAGGTTCACAGTGGCCACCAGCAGGCCGGCCACCAGCAGGTGCGACAGGATCCACGCCGGGCTTAACAGACGCCGAACGCCCGGGGTCATGATCTGACTCCGGACCGGGTCAGAGGCCCAGGAGGGCGTCCAGGCCGAGCGTCACGCCGGGTGCGTCCCCGATGCGTCGGACGGCCAGCACCACGCCGGGCATGAAAGAGGCCCGGTCAGTGGTGTCGTGCCTGATGGTCAGGGTCTGGCCGGTGGTACCGAGCACCACCTCCTGGTCGGCGACGGCGCCCCGCATGCGGAGGCTGTGAATGCGTATGTCGGCTGGCCCCACCCCACCGCGGGCCCCGGACACCACCTCACGGGTCGTCGGGTCGGGCGCCCACTCGGCGGAGGCGGCGGCCATACGATCGGCGGTGGCCACCGCCGTGCCCGACGGTGCATCGATCTTGCTGTCGTGGTGGGTCTCGACGATCTCGGCGGTTTCGAACCACGGGGCGGCCAACTCGGCGAACCGCATCATCAGCACCGCGCCAATGGCAAAGTTGGGTGCCACCACGCAATTGCTGGTCCTGAAGACGTCACGCAACGCGGCCAGGTCGTCGTCGCCTAGACCGCTGGTGCCCACCACTGCGTGCACTCCAGCGGCGGCCAGCACCGGAAGCGTGGCCCGGCTGGCCTCAGCCACGGTGAAGTCGACCACCACGTCCAGGCCAAGATCGGCATCCAGCAGGGCCTCGACGCCAGCCTCCACAGTCACGCCATTGACCTCTGAACCCGGAGCCGACGGATCGGCAGCCGCGACGAGCGTCAGGCCATCGGCCTCGTAGACGGCATCGGCGACGGCACGGCCCATGCGTCCGGCCGCACCAAGTACGCCGACACGGATCGGTCCAGAATCGGTCGTTCCCATGGGTCTGAGGCTACTGGTCGACGTCTCGTCGCTCCGGAAGCGTTTCAACGGCGAAAGATCCTCAGGTAGTAGGTCCCACCTCAGCCACGGTGGCCTCGGGGGTCAGCACCTCGGCCAGCACCGTGTTCACCTGGTCGAGGGTCACTGCCCGCAGGATCTCGACGTACTCGTCAAGTGGAACAACCCGACCCAGCAGGCTCTGGCTGGTCCCCAGGCGGGACATTCGGCTGCCCGAGCTCTCGAGGCCCATGAGCAGCGACCCCTCGAATCCTTCGCGGGCAATAGCCAGCTCAGCCTCGGTGATCCCGTTGGTCGCAACCTCACCCACCTCATGGGCCACGACGCGCTTGAGCTCGTCGGCGCGTTCAGGTGCAGTGCCGGCGTACACCGAGACCACACCAGCGTCGCTATAGGCAGCCATCGACGAGAACACGCTGTAGGCCAAGCCGCGGTCCTCTCGCACCGTCTGAAACAGGCGGCTGGACAGCCCCCCACCCAGTACGTGCACACCAATGGCCAGCGCGTGGCGACGGGGGTCGACGCGGTCTAGACCCCGCCAACCCCAAGCCACGTGTGCGGCCTCGGTCGGGCGGGTCATGTGGCGGGCCGGGACCGGCTCGGCCTCGGGCCTCTTCCGTTCAGGTGCCTCACCGCCAGTCCGACCGGCGAACGCCTCTCCGATCTGGGCCACCAACGCCTCGTGGTCGACGGCGCCGGCGGCGGCCACCACAAGGTTGGGGGCTCGGTACCAGTAGTCGTGGAATCCGGCGATGTCGTCCCGTCCCAGGGCATCCACCGACACCGCCGAGCCCAGCACTTCGCGGCCCAGTGGATGGTCGGGAAACAGCGCCTCGTAGAGCAAGTCAAACACCACATCGTCCGGGTCGTCGGCTGCCAGGTGGATCTCTTCGAGGATGACCTGACGTTCTGTCTCGACGTCGGTGGCACGCAGGGCGGGTTCCCGGAGCACGTCGGCCAGCAGGGCCACGGCGGTCGCCTGTCCGCCCACCGGCAGACGGGCGTAGTACGCCGTGTACTCCTTGGTCGTGAAGGCATTCATCACACCACCACTGGCGTCCACCAGTTCGGCGATGGCCCTCGCCGAGCGGTCCTCGGTGCCCTTGAAGAGCAGGTGTTCGAGGAAGTGCGAGGCGCCGGCCAAAGCCGGGTCCTCATCTCGGCCACCGACGCCCACCCACACGCCGACCGAGACCGAGTGGGCATCCGGCATGTGCTCGGACACCACACCCGGTCCACCGGTCAAACCGTGTTCGGGCAGGCTCAGTTCGACCACCGAGCCGGTGGTCATGTCGGCACCACGGGGGCGCCGGGGATCGATCGAACCGTCGTGCAGAACGGGCCGAAGATCCGGTGCCTAGCGGCGACGTCGACGACCACCGCCGCCGCGGCTGGGCGGGGCATCGACGCCCAGGTCACCGTGGACCGTCTCGAGCTCGGCCTTGAAGGCGTCCTCGAAACTGGCCTCGACGGGCTCGGTGTCGCCGTTGGACGCCGGAATCGCCTCATCAGCCTCTTCGACCTCATCGACCTCATCGACCTCATCAGCCTCATCAGCCTCATCAGCCTCATCAGCCTCATCAGCCTCATTGGCCTCGTTGGCGTAGTCACCGTCGTCCACGTCGTCCTCGAAGGAGTCGGCGGGCGCCTCATCGCTGGCCTCAGCGGCTGCAGGGACCTCATCCTTGGCCGAGGCGATAGGAGCATCACCGGCCGGCTTCAGCGAGATCTTCCCATTGGGGTCGACATCCTCGACGATCACCGTCAGAGGCTGACCCAGTTCCAGCACGTCCTCCACCTTGTCGATGCGCTTGCCGCCACCCAATTTGGAGATGTGCACCAGGCCGTCACGACCTGGGAGGATGCTGACGAAGGCACCGAACTTGGTGATGTTCACCACGCGGCCCTCGTATACGGCCCCAACCTCGGCGGTCGGTGGATCCACGATCAGCATGACCTGACGCTTGGCCTCGGCCACCTTGGCTCGGTCCGGCGAGGCGATCGACACGATGCCGACCATCCCATCGTCGTCCACGCTGATGTCGGCACCTGACTCAGCCTGGATGGTGTTGATCATCTTGCCCTTCGGGCCGATGACCTCGCCGATCTTCTCCACCGGGATCTCAAAGGCCTCGATCTTCGGGGCGTTCTCACCGACGTCCTCGCGCGGAGCGGGGATGGCGTCGGCCATGACCTCGAGGATCTTCAGGCGGGCTTCCTTGGCCTGGTTCAGCGCGTTGGCCAGAACGTCGGCGGGAATGCCATCGATCTTGGTGTCGAGCTGCAGGGCGGTCACGAACTCCGACGTACCGGCCACCTTGAAGTCCATGTCGCCGAAGGCGTCTTCGGCTCCCAGGATGTCGGTCAAGGTGATGTACTCGCCGTCCTTGAGCACGAGACCCATGGCGATACCGGCCACGGGGGCCTTGATCGGCACACCGGCGTCCATCATCGAAAGGCTCGAAGAACACACCGAACCCATCGAGCTCGACCCGTTGGAAGCCAGGACCTCCGACACGAGGCGAAGCGTGTAGGGGAACTCCTCGAAGCTCGGCACGATCGGGAATAGGGCCCGCTCGGCGAGCGCACCGTGGCCGATCTCGCGGCGCTTCGGACCCCGCATGAAGCCGGTCTCACCGGTCGAGAAGGGTGGGAAGTTGTAGTGGTGCATGAACCGCTTGCGGTCGACCGGATCGATGCCGTCGATCATCTGGTCCATGCGTCCGGTTCCCAAGGTTGTGAAGTTCAACACCTGGGTCTCACCGCGCTGGAACAGGCCAGATCCGTGCGCCGTGGGAACGACCTGCACCTCCGACGACACGGGCCGGAGATCGCTGGTGCCACGACCGTCGATGCGGACACCCTCAGTGACGATACGGGTCCTCACCGCCTCCTTGGTGACCGTCCGAATGGCGCCGGCGATATGGCGATCGGCGTTGTCCACGTCGACGAACTGTGGGAGCAACTCGGAGATCAATTCGGCCTTGAGGGCCGCCTCGGCATCCTGTCGCTCAGTCTTGTCGGCAATGGTCTGCGTAGCTGCAATCCGCTCGGCACCGGCCGCCTGGACCGCGTCGAGCACCTCGGGGGTGTAGTCGGTCGTGACGTCGTAGGCCATGATCTCCGGCGCACCCACAGCAGCGACCAGCTCCTCCTGGAGCTCAATGGCCTCACGGATGTACTGCTTGGAGAACTCCAAGCCGCCGGCCAGGACGGCCTCGTCGACCATCGGGGCTCCAGTCTCGTAGATGTCACAGGTGGCCTCGGTGCCGCCAGCCTCGACCATCATCACGGCGACGTCGCCATCGTCGAGCAGGCGACCAGCCACCACCATCTCGAAGGCTGACTCGCTGCCCTCCTCGTAGGTGGGGTGGGGGATCCATTCACCGGCGGCCGACCAGGCGATGCGCACCGCACCGACGGGTCCGTCGAACGGGATGCCCGACAGCATGAGGGCTGCCGAGGCGCCGTTCAGGGCCAGGACGTCGTGGGGGTTCTCCATGTCGGCACCCAGGACGGTGCCCACGATGTGGACCTCGTTGCGGAAACCGTCCGGGAACATCGGCCGCAGCGGACGGTCGATGAGCCGACAGGTCAGGATCGCCGACTCGGGGGCCCGACCCTCGCGACGGAAGAACGAGCCGGGGATCTTGCCCGCGGCGTACATCCGCTCCTCGATGTCGACAGTCAGGGGGAAGAAGTCCGCCCCAGGACGGGGGGACTTGGCGCCGGTGGCGGTCACCAGCACCGTCGAACGGCCGATCTGGGCCATCACGGCCCCTCCGGCCAGACCGGCCATGCGGCCCGTCTCGAACGACATGGTTTTGTCGGTTCCCACAAAGGTGCGGGAGACCGTGGTTGCTTCAGTCATGCTTCTCTCTTCTCGTAGACCACCCGGAACGACTCCGGGCGGTTCGATGGCCGCCTCAGCGGCTCGGTGGGGTAAGGGCGCGACGCGCCGTCCCCGTTCATCGATCTTGTTGTCGGTTCCGTGGATCCGGTCCCCGACGCGACCCGGGCGCCCCATGGGACGCCCAGAATCTGATTCGACCTAACGACGCAAGCCCAGCTTGGCAATGATCGCCCGGTAACGCTCGACGTCGTTCTTACTAACGTAGTCGAGCATCCGCCGGCGGCGACCCACCAGCATCAACAGGCCCCGCCGACTGTGATGGTCCTTCTTGTGGACCTTCAGGTGATCGGTCAGGTGGTTGATGCGGTCGCTCAGGAGTGCAATCTGCACCTCGGGCGAACCGGTGTCACTGTCGTGCAGCCGGTTCGACTCGATGGTGTCGCCCTTGGGGGGCAGGTTGGTCGGCATCGGAACCTCGGGTTTCGGACCCAGCCTCATGACACGCTGTACGTCGCCTGAAGCCATACGGAGGGCCGGATTTCTTCGATTCCGACCCCGGACGACCCCGGTCGGGCCGTCCACGGGGATACAGGGTATCGGCGGTGAGAGGTAATCTCACCTCATGAGCGCACGGTTCACCCACTTGGCACTGCCGTCACACGACCTGGACGCCACCGTTGCATGGTACGAAACCCATACGCCGATGCGGGCCTTCCACCGGCGGACCAACCCGGATGCTGAGGTGGCGGTGTTGGCCGAGGACGACAACGCTGTGGGGATCGTGGTTGTCCAGACGTTCGAGGACCACGAGGCCGGCCAGCCCCTTCCCATCCTGACCCCGTTCGCCCACCTGGGCTTCGACGTGGACTCACCCGGAGAGGTCGACCAAGCGGCCGAACTGGGGCGGGCGTCGGGTTGTCTGCACTGGGAGCCAGCGGACCACCCACCGCCGGTCGGCTACCTCTGTGCGGTGACCGATCCCGATGGCAACGTGGTTGAGTTCAGCTTCGGCCAGGGCTTGGGCGCGGTCGGCGACTAACGACCATCCCCGGTTCCCGAACCTGATCAGGAATCAATCTTCAGGAGCCCAGAGCGGTGAGCAGGCGGGCCATCTCGACGGCGGCATCCGCGCAGTCGGCACCTTTGTCGCCCCGGTCCACGTCAGCCCGCTCCATGGCCTGCTCCACCGTGTCGGTAGTCAGTACCCCAAACACCACCGGCACGCCGGTGTCGTGACCGGTTCGCATGATCCCTGCGGCGGTCTCACCGGCCACATAGTCGAAGTGTGGCGTCTCGCCCCGGATCACCGCACCGAGGCACACCACGGCGTCGTAGCGACCTGACTCGGCCATAGCCCGGGCCGCCAGAGGCACCTCGAAGGCGCCAGCCACCCATGCCAGATCGATGTCGTCATCAGCCACGCCGAGGCCCGTCAGGCGGGCATGCGCACCCGACACCAGACTGTTGGACACGAAGTCGTTAAACCGGCCGGCCACGATCCCGACCTTCAGTCCAGTGCCGTCCAGCGGCGCATCGACGACCCTCACGACGCGCTCCCTTGCTCCGCTTCCTCAATACTCTCCGGAGTGCCGCTCTTCGCAGAACCGCCCTCCGGAGAAATGCTGTGACCGAGCCGGTCCCGCTTGGTCGCCAGATACCGGACGTTTTCCGGGTTGGCGTCCGTGTCCAGTGGGACCCGGCCAGTGATCTCCAGGCCGTAGCCCTCGAGACCGCCGTACTTGGCCGGGTTGTTGGTCATCAAGCGCATGTGCGTGATACCCAGGTCGGACAGCATCTGGGCCCCCACGCCGTACTCCCGGGAATCGACGGGGAGGCCCTGACTGAGGTTGGCGTCCACGGTGTCAAGCCCCTCGTCCTGCAGCCCGTAGGCACGCAACTTGTGGCCGATGCCGATGCCTCGCCCCTCATGACCCCGCAGGTAGGCGATCACACCGACCCCCTCGGATCCGATCTGGGCCAGCGCGGCATCCAACTGTGACCCACAGTCACAGCGCAGCGACCCCAGGAGGTCGCCGGTGAGGCACTCAGAGTGCACCCGCACCAGCGGGGCATCCACCGACGAAATGTCACCCAGCACATAGGCCACATGTTCCTCGTCGTCTAACAACGACACGTAGGCATGCGCCGTGAACTCGCCGTACCTCGTGGGGATGCGGGCCGACCCGAAGTGCTCCACCAGTTTCTCATGGCGGCGACGGTGGCGGATCAGGTCAGCAATGGAGATGAAGCGGAGGTCGTGCTCGACGGCGAAGACCTCAAGGTCGGGCACTCGGGCCATCGTCCCGTCGTCGTTCACGATCTCGCACAACACACCGACCGGCTGGCGGTCGGCTAGGGCGCACAAGTCGACGGCGGCCTCAGTGTGGCCGGCCCGCTTGAGGACCCCGCCGGCTCGGGCCCGCAGCGGAAAGATGTGCCCCGGTCGGGCGAACTCGGTTCGCAGGCGGTTCCCGTCGGCCAAGGCCGCCACAGTGGCCGAACGGTCCGACGCAGAGATCCCAGTCGAGGTGCCCTCCACTAGGTCGACCGACACGGTGAACGCGGTGCGCATCGACTCGGTGTTGTCGACCACCATGAGCGGCAGGTCGAGTGCATCGGCCCGGTCGTTGGACATCGGCGCGCAGATCACGCCTGACGTGTGGCGGATCATGAACGCCATCTTCTCTGGGGTCATGGCGTCGGCCGCGATGATGAGATCACCCTCGTTCTCCCGATCCTCGTCGTCCACGACGATCAGAAACTCACCACGGGCATAGGCCCCGATGGCGTCTTCGATGCTGGACAGCGGCATCAGTCGCCTCCCTTGTTCTCGAATGGTTCCACGGTGGGGACAGGAATACGCCCGGCTGCCAGCAGTCCGGCCACATAGCGGGCGATAACGTCGGCCTCGACGTTGAGCCGGTCGCCGGGCGACCGGCCTCCGAACGTCGTGACCTCGAGGGTATGAGGGATGAGGGCCACGTCGAAGGTGCCACCCCCGATGGGCGACTCCCCTACCGAGGCCACGGTCAGACTGACACCGTCGAGGGTTACCGAGCCCTTCTCCACGACCTGACCGGCCAGATCGTCGGGTAAGCGGAAGGTCAGCCAGCGAGAGCCGTCGGACTGGTCGACTACGGCCACCGCCTCGGTGACGGTGTCAATATGTCCCTGGACAACATGACCCCCAAAGCGTCCGTCGACGGCTAGTGGACGCTCGAGGTTGACCGGGTCACCAACCGCTAGATCGCCAATCGTGGTGCGCTCGAGCGTCTCGGGCACGGCGTCCACGGCAAACCATTCGTCGCTCCACTCGACGACCGTCAGACAGCAACCGTTGACGGCCACCGAGGCACCCAGAGCCACGTCGTCGAGCACCGTCTTGGCGCCCACGACTAGGCGTCGACCCTCGCCGACGACGTCAACCGCCCGAACTGTGCCAAGTTCCTCGACGATCCCCGTGAACATCTGTCCCGTGTGCTCCTTCTTACCGAACCCCGTTCGGGGTGGGTCGGGAGCCGACGGGACCCGGCCGACGAGACGGGACCGGACACCGGGCACCAGAAGGCCACCGGCTCGGTCCCGGCGTCGCCACCGCATCCGACGTCCTCTCCCATCCGGACTTTGACCGTCGGCCCAGGACTCCCACCTGGTCGGCCCTACCAGTTGCCCTTCGAAAAGGAGCGATCGATGGGGTTCGCGGGCTGCGTCGGCCGAAGTCGACTCACCGCCGGTCGGGACTTTCACCCAACCCCGAGGACTCTGTTGTGGCGTGCAGCGTATCCGCGTAGCCCGGTAGGCCACCCGACCGCTAGTACAGGCCCAGTAGGTGGCCAGCCATGGCCAGCACGGCTGCAGTCAGGACGGGTCGTACCACCCGATCACCGCCGACCACTGTGATCCGGGCCCCCAGTGCTCCCCCCACCCCGAATCCGGCGGCTAGGACAAGACCCGGCCCCCAGTCCACGAGGCCACCGCCGATGAACACCGGCAACGCCGTACACGTCACCGCTAACACGACCAGCACCTTGACGCTGTTGGCCACCACCACGTCGAGCCCCGCCCGGGACAGAGTCAACACCATCAACAGGCCGATCCCGGCCTGGAAGGCA
>Ga0315318_10000862_pt1 | contig 12860 bp, 10 predicted proteins | sample M1200m3416metaG_FD_203703 | JGI IMG/M metagenome (GOLD analysis project Ga0315318, IMG submission 203703) | Ammonia-oxidizing marine archaeal communities from Monterey Bay, California, United States - M1 200m 3416 | ecosystem: Environmental > Aquatic > Marine > Coastal | place: USA: California... | reverse complement strand
TCCGCCAGCGGGATCTTACAGCAGGCGGCCAGGGTGCCCCGCTCGCACCACTACTTCATCGCAATTGTTTTCGTGGAGAAAAAGATAGAGTCGTGGTGAACATTGGCGGCATTTCAAACATGACCGCTCTAGGTAAGGGGGATAATTGTTTTGCATTCGATACCGGACCTGGGAATGTACTGATGGATTACTGGACCCACAAGCACCATGCTCACACTTTTGATGCCAACGGTGAATGGGCTAAATCAGGAAAAACGAATGCAGAATTACTAGACCTACTACTGGAAGAAGCATATTTCGACCTTCCCGGCCCTAAAAGTACGGGCCGAGATCTGTTCAATGGAACTTGGTTAGAACAAAAGCTTCGACTTGCACCTTCAGTTACAGAGGAGGATGTGCAAGCCACATTATTACAGTTCACTGTTAATACAATTGCGACTCCAATAAAAAACACTACCAAAGCCCAAGAGGTTTATGTGTGCGGCGGCGGGGCAAACAACAATTACCTCATGAATCGCTTGGGAGATGCCTTGCCAGAATATGAAGTTGCCACTACTTCGAAACTGGGCATCGACCCCGACTGGGTAGAGGCCATAGCATTCGCTTGGATGGCGAGCGAAACTATTAGCGGACGTAGAATAGATACAACCGCTTTTACTGGTGCAAAATCACCGGTGATCCTTGGTGGGATTTATCAGGCTGGAGAATAAGAGCTATATAGCAAAGGAAGAACCACAGCCGCAGGTTGCGGTAGCCAGTGGATTTTCGACTACAAAGCGAGATCCCTCTAATCCTTCTACATAATCGATCTTGGATCCTACTAGGTATTGATAGCTGAGGGGATCGACCAGCAGTCTTGCTCCTTTATTTTCGACTACCGTATCGTCTTCGTTCACTTCTTCTTCAAAAGCAAACCCATATTGGAACCCAGAACACCCACCCCCAGTTACGAAAACTCGTAGCTTTAAATTGGCATTCCCTTCCTCAGAAATAAGACTTTGCACCTTATCCGCTGCGCCGTCAGTGAAAGACATGATGATGGGTTCTGCAGTTTGAACGACTGACATTAGGATTCCACGTAAACCTACTCTATTGAATATGGGGTCAAGTCAACCAATTTAAAGCAGCGAGTTAACCTACATGATGACGAAATAGCTGACCACGCCACTCAGGCATTATAATACTCACGCAGCTTTCTTTAAACATAAATTATTCAGGAGATTAACTCTTCTGAGAAGACTCGGTTTGGGTCGCGAGAGCAGCTATTTCTTCATCAGTAATAAATTTCTTATCTTCCACAGATGGATTGGGTTCGTGTTGATTGATACCGAGGTGCTTAAGGTTACCATTTAGCTCAGAGCCCATCACCATCTCAATCGTCTTGTAATAAACATTTCCTAGAACCACTGCTTTCGCGGAGAGTTCGACATGGGTACCTGAACGAACATCACCCTGCACCAACCCATTGATAATTGCTGTTGGCACACTAATCTCTCCTTCGACTACACCTTTCTCGGCTACCCTGATTACGGCTGAAGAATCATCATCCGCATAGATTTTACCTATGACTCTGCCTTCAATAATCAATTCCCCGTTGAAATGAATGTCTCCAACAACTTCAGTGGTTCTCGACACCAACGTGTGTGCACCCCCATTGGTGTTATCTGTAAATTTATTGAACATGGGCCTAATACCTTTGTCGCTCTTCTCCATCGGGTTCTATCACCATTCTTTCCTGTTTACTACCTTTAACCACTTTTGAAATTCAGATTGCCCTAACTTGAGGGCCTATGAGACATCACCTTTCAAGGCAATAGGGCAATACTTTCCAAGCCTACCGTCTCAGCAAGCTCGAACATGATATTCATGTTTTGTATAGCTTGCCCTGAAGCTCCCTTGACTAGATTATCTTCAGCTGACAACACGACTACCGTATCGGTATTTGACGAATAAGTAACTGATATTTGGCACTTATTTGATCCTTTCACATCCCTTGTAGCAGGCACCACACCCGTCGGCAGAACCTCTACAAAAGGTTCACCAACATACCGTTCTTCAAAAATTGATTGTAAATGTTCAATTGTAATATTCAAATCAGGTTTTACGGGGGCATAAAGAGTTGCCAGAATGCCACGGATCATGGGGGCAATGTGGGGAATGAAAGTAAGCTTCACTTCCTCATCACTCGCAAAGTTTAATTCCTGACAGATTTCTGGATGATGGCGATGACCAGTCACCCCATAGGCTTTTATAGATTCGTTAGCTTCACAAAACAGGTAATCCTCTACCGCTTTCCGACCTGCTCCACTTACACCAGATTTTGCATCGGCAATTAGCCTGTCCGCAACCACAAGGCCTTGCTCTAATAAAGGAAGGAAGCCCAATTGAATGGCTGTAGGATAGCAGCCAGGTACTGCCACCAATTCCGCGCCTGCGATGAGGGATCTATACACTTCCGGTAGACCATAAACTGCTTTTTCTGCAAGTTCCGGACAACTGTGTTTTGCCTTATACCATTGCTCCCATAACGCTATGTCTTTTATTCGGAAATCCGCAGACAAGTCAATGACGCGCACTCCTTTGTCCAGTAGGGCAGGCACGGAATTCATCGCCACCCCATGTGGAGTTGCATAGAATACGACATCACAAGCATATAGCGCCTCTGTGTCAGGTGCTGCAAAATCCAGTTCTAAGTGTCCGCGCATATTTGGAAAATATTCCTGTACAGACAGGCCTTCTTTTTCTCTGGAAGTGACCACCGAGATCTCTATGTCTTGCCGGGGTACAAGCAGGCGAAGTAACTCAATACCCGTATAACCAGTAGCCCCTATAATCCCTACCTTGATCAACACTTACTCCTTTTACCTGCTCCGCTGAGTAGTTGCCCCACTAGTTCAAGAAGCTCTGGAATTTTTGAATGAAAATCCTAAGCTTCCGAATCGCAGGGGGAGGTATCTTACCTGTGATAGCCAAAAATGCAATAAGCCCAGCCATTTCATTGCGTAAAATCAATAGCTTAGACGGTAGTATTGCAATCCCCAAGACTTCAATCTTGAGCTGTGATAGGTTCTCTTTTTTGTTACTGTGAACACAAAATGCTCTGGATAAAAGCATTCCATATTATTTCCGTTGTATGTTGGTTTAGTGGCTTGTTCTATCTGCCGCGCCTGTTCGTCTATCACGCAATGAGCCAAGACCAAGTCAGCAAGGATCGCTTTGAAATCATGGAACGTAAACTTTTCTGGGGCATTACCACACCCTCAGCAATAGTCTCCATATTTTTCGGAAGCTGGCTATTGGTTTTAAATTGGGATTACTTCATGGCCTGGTGGTGGATGCAAGCCAAGCTCGTGCTGGTTGGTCTGCTAATTGTTTATCATGTCTATTGTTGGCGTTATATGATGAAACTAAGAGAAGATTCAAAAACAAAGACTCATGTATTTTTCCGAATCTTCAACGAGATGCCAGTTTTTATATTAGTAGGTGTCGTCATCCTTATAGTTGTAAAACCTTCGTTCTAGCGAATTAACATGTTGTATTTAATACGCCATACATGAACACAAGAAAACCCAACGTGATGTGCTTTTCAGGCTTGGACCCAACAGGTGGTGCAGGCTTACAGGCTGATATCGAAACCTTGTTCAGCATCGGATGTCACTCCTTGCCTATTGCTACAGCCTTAACTGCACAGAACACCCAGAATGTCATTAATATGATTGCTACCGAACCAGCACTGCTTGTGCAGCAAGCACGGGCGGTTCTGGAAGACATCTCGATTCAGTGTATCAAGATTGGTTTGCTAGGCAGCGTGGAATCCATTGAAGTTCTGCACATATTATTAAAAGATTATGATGATATCCCAGTAGTACTCGACCCAATAGCATTTGCAGGCGGTGGATATGAATTTGGTGGAGCTGCAGTGCTGGACGCCATGCGCAACCTGCTCCTACCTCTTACTACTGTCCTAACACCCAATAGCAACGAAATCAGAAAGCTCGCTCCTACCGCTGATACTCTCGATGCTTGTGCTAATGAGCTGCTGGATCTCGGTTGCCAACATTTGCTACTCACTGGCACCCATGTCAAAACGCCAGATGTCGTCAATCGCCTCTATTCAACCCACCAAGAAGTAGCCACGTTCAATTGGCCCCGCCTAGAATACTCTTACCATGGCTCGGGCTGCACCTTAGCGGCAGCGATCTCTGGCTACCTGGCTCACAAATTGAATATTCGGGATGCTATTCAAGAAGCTCAACGATTCACTTGGGAGTCTCTACGTCACGGATCGCGAATGGGGTTTGGACAACTCCTGCCAAATCGCAGCTATTGGAACAAGCAAAAACTCTGATGTTTCTTCCGTAATCCGATGAACTTGAAAGGCATATATGCGATTACTGATGATGCATTGCTGGCTGAGCGCAACATAGCTGAAGTGATAGAATCAGTATTGCAAGCTGGTATAAGTATGTTGCAGTACCGCGGCAAGTCAGGGTCAAAGAGCCTCAAACTGGAGCAGAGCAGTGAAATTCTAGATCTCTGTCAGCTTTATGATGTACCTCTTATAATCAATGACGACCTGCCACTCTGTAAAACAATCGGGGCACATGGAATACATCTTGGTGATGAAGATGAGAATCTACAGGAGGCCCGCCTTAGGCTTGGGAACGAAGCTATTATCGGAGTGACTTGTCATTCCTCGCTCCAAGCGGCAATTGCAGCAGAGGAAGCTGGGGCGGACTACATTGCTTTCGGTCGCTTTTACCCTTCGAAAACAAAACCAGAAGCTCCTAAAGCACATATTCATATCCTGCGGGAAGCGCAGGCAATGCTTTCAGTACCAATAGTTGCTATTGGAGGAATCAATGCGGAAAATGGCGCGGCTTTGATTACAGCGGGAGCAGATATGCTGGCCGTTGTTCATTCGGTATTCGGAACAAGCGAAATTTCAGCGAACACAAAAAGACTCGTCGATCTCTTCCGGCCATAATCGATATACATATTTAATTTTCAACAATCGGAATGAAGGCAAACACATGATTAGGGATCATTCCACAAAGCTCTATGAACTTGCTCTTAACTATATACCAGGTGGCGTAAATTCTCCGGTTCGCGCTTTCAAGGGTGTAGGTGGCAATCCACTTTTTTTCAAGGCCGGCGACGGTTCTTACTTAATTGATTGCGATGACAACCGTTATGTAGATTACGTGGGAGCCTGGGGACCTCTCATTGTTGGCCATCGTCATCCTAAGGTTCTAGCAGCCATACAGAAGCAACTTGAGTTAGGGTTGGCTTATGGAGCATCGACGGAGGGCGAGATCGCAATCGCCAGGAAAATCTGCGGTCTGGTTCCATCCGTAGAACAGGTTCGCCTAGTCACTTCAGGAACCGAAGCTACCATGAGCGCCATTCGTCTAGCTCGAGGATTCACGCGACGCGACAAGATCGTCAAGTTTGAAGGCTGCTACCATGGCCATGTAGATGGTTTATTGGTAAAAGCAGGTTCTGGAGCATTGACGCTCGGCAATCCCGACTCTCTGGGAGTACCGAAAGCCTATACAGATCTAACTCATGTTTTACCCTATAACGACTGTCAAGCAGTCGAACATCTATTCGCTGAGAATGGCCACGAATTAGCTTGTGTCATAGTTGAACCTATTGCCGGCAATATGAATTGCGTCCCCCCACTACCTGGATTTCTCGAAACACTTCGAGAACAATGTAGCATCCATGGCTCAATTCTAATATTCGATGAAGTCATGACCGGTTTCAGGGTTGCATTGGGAGGCGCCCAATCCATCTTTGGAGTGATGCCTGACCTGACCACCCTCGGCAAAGTAATCGGGGGCGGGCTCCCCATTGGCGCTTTCGGCGGCCGAAAAGAAATCATGGATAACATCGCACCCATGGGTCCGGTATACCAAGCAGGCACACTCTCCGGTAGCCCCTTGGCGGTAGCAGCCGGGCTTGCCACCCTAGATATTATCTCCGAGCCAGGCTTTTACGAAGCTCTTGATAAAAACGCCAGCAGACTGGTTACCGGCTTTTCAGAAAAAGCCGAAGCCGCTGGCATACCATTCTCAAGCAACCAAGTTGGCGGCATGTTTGGTTGTTTTTTCAACAGCGATCAAAAAATATCGAAATTTTCTCAAGTCAAGGCTTCCAATATTACCCACTTTCAGCAATTTTTCCATGCGATGCTTGATAATGGAGTGTACCTGGCTCCTTCAGCATTTGAGACCGGGTTTATATCTGGTGTTCATGATGACGAAATAATACAAACTACTCTTGATGCTGCTGAGCATGCTTTCGCTGTAACAGGCAACTAATTCCCAAGTGTATAGTTTACAAAGAAGGTAATAATGACCCAAATTGACGTTTACGGTGTCGGGAACGCCCTGGTAGATAAAGAATTCGAGGTAGATGAAGCATTCTTTACTGATTACGGGATAGAAAAAGGGGTAATGACTCTGGTGACGCATGACCGACAAGACCAGTTACTCAAGGTGCTCACCGATATTTATGGTATTAAAAAAAAATCAGCTGGTGGTTCTACTGGCAATACCCTTTACGCGCTTAGCCAGTTTGGTGGGCGTTCCTATTTTACATGCAAGGTAGCCAACGATGAGACTGGAGATTTTTACCTAGAACAGCTTGATTCGCACAATATTAATACAAACATTACCTGCCGTGAGGAGGGCATCTCAGGTCGCTGCTTGGTTATGATTAGTCCCGATGCTGAGCGCACTATGTATACCTATCTTGGTATTTCCGAAAAGCTCTCATGTGAAGAACTTAATTTTGAAGCTGCCCGCCAATCTAAGTACGTTTATTTCGAGAGCTACCTAGTGACATCTCCAACAGCGAAATCTGCTATTACCGAACTGAAAAAGTTTGCGGAAGAAAATAACGTAAAAACTGCCATGACATTCTCGGATCCAGCCATGCTGAAACACTTTAAAAAGGATATTAATGACATACTGAGTAATGGAGTGGACCTACTGTTCTGCAACGAAATGGAACTCTTACTTTGGGCTGACACTGACAACATAGAAGTGGGTTGCAATCTCATGGAAGAAAAGGCTCGACAATTTGTTATTACACAAGGTGCCGACGGTGCTTTGCTGTTTGACGGAAAAGATTATATTTCAGTCGAAAGCCATAAAGTCAATGCAATAGATACTAATGGCGCTGGCGATATGTTTGCCGGGGCATTTCTATATGGAATTACAGGCGGTCTAAATTTTGAAGCTGCGGGGAAACTAGCAAGTCTAGCTTCTGCGAAGGTGGTTTCTCAGTTTGGCCCGAGACTCGATCCGGGGCAGCACATTCAGATAGCCAAGCAACAATTAGTGCCAACTTAAGTGCCGAAACCATCGACAAATTTCTTTACACCATCAAACCAAGATGCTTTTTTCGGAGACTGCTTATTGCCCTCAATTTTCTGGATTACCTGAAACTCTTCCATTATCTCCTTCTGCCGCTTAGTCAAATGCACCGGCGTTTCAACAACTACCCTGCACATTAAATCTCCGGTACCTCCTCCACGGATCGGAGTGACTCCTTTATTACGTAAGCGGAATAATTTCCCAGTCTGAGCTCCCGGGGGTATCTTTAACTTTACACGGCTGTTCAGTGTTGGTACTTCAAATTCCCCTCCGAGTGCCGCATCGGCAAAACTAATGGGAATTTCGCAATGTAGGTTGGGTCCATCCCGTTGGAAGATTTCATGAGGGCGGACAGCTGTCTCTACATAGAGGTCCCCTGGTGGCCCTCCATGAACGCCCGCTTGACCTTCTCCGCTTAACCGAATTCGGTCTCCGGTGTCGACCCCAGCTGGCACCTTTACAGAAAGCGTTTTGGTTTCATCGACACTACCCCGTCCATGACAAGAATTACAAGGATCCTTTATTTGTCTACCCGTTCCCTGGCAGCGAGGGCAGGTTTGTTGTACTGAGAAGAATCCCTGCTGCATCCTGACTTGACCATGACCACCACAGGCACTGCAATCGGTTGGCTGTGTGCCTGGCTTAGCACCAGTACCATCACATGGTCCACATGTTACTGTTGTAGGAATCCGGATCTTGACCGCAGTCCCATGCACCGCTTCTTCAAGACTCAGGTCAAGGTTGTAACGTAGATCGGCTCCTTTCCGAATATGACTGCGACCACCTCGTCCACCCCCGAAAATGTCACCGAAAATGTCACCGAAAATGTCACTGAAATCAGCCGTTCCTGCGCTAGTCTGACCTTCTACTCCAGCATGGCCGTACTGGTCATAACGACTGCGCTTCTGATTATCAGAAAGAACTTCAAATGCTTCGTTAGCTTCCTTGAATTTTTCTTCGGCTTCCTTGTTATCCGGGTTGCGGTCGGGGTGATGCTTCATAGCTATCCGGCGATAAGCTTTCTTTATATCGCCGTCTGACGAACCTTGGGGAACACCCAATACTTCATAGTAATCCCGCTTAGACATGGATAGTTTCCCTGCTTTGAGTTCCTTAAATTTGTGGAGTCAAAAAACAAGCCTATATACTAATTTTTGAATTGGCACTATTACTTAAAGCATAAAAACTAAGCCATTGGAAATGACTTAGTTTCTTATATAAGAATCGACCCAAAAAATAAGCGAATTAATAATACGCTTACTTATTTTCTTCTTTCACTTCTTCAAACTCAGCATCAACCGCTTCATCTCCTGCGCCCTGATCTCCAGAATTAGTATCAGCTTCCGCCGCACCTGCTTGAGCCTGCTGTTCGGCGTATAATTTTTGCGCAAGACTTGCCGAAGCATCCGTCAAATCCTTTGTTTTTGTTTCAATACCAGCTTTGTCATCACCTTTAAGTGCCTCTTCTAGGTCAGCGATAGCATTATTGATCGTATCTTTCTCTTCATCACTTGCCTTATCACCGGCTTCTTCCAAGGTTTTCTTCGTAGCGTGAATTAAACCATCAGCTGTATTTCGCACATTGATCAACTCTTCAAATTTCTTGTCATCAGCAGAGTGCGTTTCCGCATCCTTGACCATTTGATCGATCTCTTCATCTGATAATCCACTAGACGCCTTGATTACAATTGATTGTTCCTTGTTGGTAGCTTTATCTTTAGCGGATACATTCAGAATTCCGTTGGCATCAAGATCGAAAGCTACCTCGACCTGCGGCATGCCCCGTGGCGCTGGTGGAATGTCAGTAAGGTCGAACCTACCTAGCGATTTGTTCTGGGCTGCTTGTTTGCGCTCACCCTGAACCACGTGAATTGTCACAGCGGTCTGGTTATCGTCGGCGGTTGAAAATATCTGTGTTTTCTTGGTCGGAATCGTAGTGTTTTTCTCGATTAAAGGGCTAGCCACTCCACCCAGAGTCTCAATACCCAGAGACAGCGGAGTTACATCCAGAAGTAATACATCGTTCACATCACCCGAAAGAACCGCTGCCTGGATAGCTGCTCCAACTGCTACCGCTTCGTCAGGATTGACATCTTTACGCGCTTCTTTTCCGAAGAAGTCCGCAACTTTTTGTTGTACCAACGGCATTCGAGTCTGTCCACCAACCAGTATCACGTCATCGATCTTTCCGGTGTCCAAATCAGCATCCTGTAAAGCCGTCTTAACTGGAATCAACGTTTTCTCGACAAGACCCTCCACAAGCGACTCGAACTTCGCTCGAGTTAATTTTTGTACCAGGTGCTTTGGACCAGCGGCATCGGCTGTAATGTAAGGTAAATTGACCTCTGTTTGCTGAGCAGAAGACAGTTCGATCTTGGCCTTCTCGGCAGCTTCCTTCAACCGCTGCAAGGCCAAAGGATCGTTGTGTAGGTCCATGCCAGATTCTTTCTTGAATTCATCAGCCAAATAATCGATTAAGCGGAGATCAAAATCTTCTCCTCCCAAGAAGGTGTCACCGTTAGTGGAAAGAACCTCGAAAGTGTGTTCTCCGTCCGTTTCAGCGATCTCTATGATTGAAATATCAAACGTACCCCCACCGAGGTCGTAAACGGCGATCGTCGAGTCACCACTTTTTTTGTCCATGCCATAGGCAAGAGCTGCTGCAGTAGGCTCGTTGATAATACGTTTTACGTCCAGACCAGCGATCTTGCCAGCATCCTTAGTTGCCTGACGCTGAGAATCGTTAAAGTAGGCAGGAACTGTAACTACGGCTTCCTTGATTTCTTCGTTAAGAAAATCTTCAGCAGTCTTCTTCATTTTCATTAGAATTTGTGCGGATATCTGCGGCGGGGACATTTTCTCATCATTTACCTGAACCCAGGCATCACCATTATCCGCTTCGATGATTTCATAAGGCACCATCTTGATATCCTTTTGCACAACTTCGTCCTTGAACTGGCGCCCGATTAGTCGCTTGATTGCAAATAAAGTGTTGCTCGGATTAGTGACAGCCTGGCGCTTGGCCGGTTGACCAACCAGTGTTTCCCCTTCATTGCTGTAAGCAATGATGGAAGGAGTGGTACGATCTCCTTCTGAATTTTCAATGACCTTGGACTTACCTCCGTCCATCAACGCAACACAGGAGTTGGTAGTTCCCAAATCAATACCAATAATCTTTCCCATTATCAAAATCTCCGCTTGTTACTACCTGGCTTTCTAGCCTCGTCAGCCCTCGCTCTTACTTCTTTCTCCAATATTGGCCCAATCCAGCTTATTTCAAGGGCTTCGGTATAAATTACTCGATTTTTATTCAGGTTGGCGAATTGCAGACTTTATGATCATAATGCTTCTAACTATGGAGGATGGACCGTACATTATTTATCTTTATCTATATCCTTGGTTTCGTGTTCAGACTCCTTTGAAACCACCACCATAGCGGGCCTGATCACCCGGCTATGAAGCGTGTACCCTTTTTGCATTACTTCAATCACTGTATTCGGTTCTACCTCTGCATTCTCTATGATCGTCATCGCCTGATGTAATTGCGGATCAAATGGTTCTCCCATTGGATCCACTGCTTCAATATGGAACCTATTGAAACAATCCGTAAAGCTCTTGAGAGTGAGATCAACGCCCTCATAAATTGCCTTAACTGTATCATCTTCATGGTTTGCAGCCGCAGCCAGAGCCCGCTCTAGGTTATCCATCACTGACAAGAGTTCGGTGGTGAACTTCTCTTGGCTGTATTTGTGGGCCTTCTCGATATCTTGCTCAGAGCGGCGTCTCAAGTTTTGCATCTCCGCTTGTACGCGGAGTAAATCATCATTTGCCCGGGATGCTACCTCTTCTGCATCAACTAGCTTTTTTAAAGCCTCTCCTAGCGTGGCGTCCGTAACCTCTTCAGCGCTCATTTCTTCCGCCTTAGTTTCCTGCGGATCGAGGTTCTCCTCAGTCATGATCTCCACTTTTTCTGAATCTTTATCTGCTAATTCAGCTTCATCTTTTTGAGTCTTTTTGCCCATACCACCCTCTAGAATATGTCTAAAAGTTTTCGGGAATTCACCGATAGCCCCGTGTGTTAGTCTGAGATTGCCTTTTCAATGGCACGGATATGGGGTCTCGCGAGTAATTTTCAAGCGTTACTGGTGATTTAAGGGGGAAATTTTTGGCTGCCGAAAAACATATTTAGGCTAGTCCTACATCTGCCTTTCTATGTCTCGATCCAATATACTTTCAATCCATGCTCCAACAGCTTTCTATAAAAAACTACGCCACCGTTGATATCTTAGAAATAGAATTCCAAATAGGAATGTCCGTCATTACTGGTGAAACTGGGGCTGGCAAATCCATCATCCTTGGTGCACTTGGCTTAACCCTTGGAGACCGCGCCGATAAGACCATTGTTAGAGGCGGTACCAAACAGGCGGACATCAGTGCGGAATTCAATATCTCTCATGTAAGCACAGCCCAGCAATGGCTGTTGGAGCATGACATAGAAATTGACTGCGGTGTCTGTATTATCAGACGGGTGGTAAACAACGACGGGCGCTCTAAAGGCTATATCAATGGGTCTCCAGTCACGCTGTCTAGCCTCAAGATTTTGGGAGAAATGCTGATCGATATTCATAGTCAGCACGAGCACCAATCTCTCCTTCGCCGCTCGACGCATCAGCGTTTGTTAGATGATTTTTGCGTCGAACAAAACCTTTTGAAAGAGATGCAATTACTCTGGAAGCAGTGGCTACAAAACTTTCATAAACTACAGGAAATCTGCACCCAATCTGAGGAACACACGGCACAATCTCAGCTACTGGCCTACCAGTTGAACGAACTTGAAGAGCTGGCTGTTGGCCCAAACGAAATAAAAAACCTAGAAGCTGAATATAAGATCTTGAGCCATGCAGATGAAACGACTTTGTCGGTGCAAGCAGCTCTGGATCTGTGCAGCGAGAATAATGAGCAAAACGCATCATCTCTGTTAAATCAGGCATTAACCACATTGCGAGATTTACCGCAAAAAAACAATGACCTTTCTGATGTCATTACACTCCTGGCAAGTGCGGAAGTTCAATTGGACGAAGCCGCATCAGATTTGCGTATCTTCAACGACAAGTTTGAAGCCGACCCTGAGCGATTGGAAAAGGTCAATGTCCGATTGAACGACCTACACACGATTGCGCGGAAGCATAAGGTCCAACCGGCAGAACTGGAAAAGATCACTTATTCAGTACGCGAGCAATTATCCCGATTCCAAAACAAAGACGCAGAACTGGAGGAGGTGCAAGCTAATGATCAAGTGCTACGAGAGCGATATAAAAAGCTCGCCAGGAAAATAAGCAGCCAACGAAGCCGGGGCGCGATTAAACTCTCGAAGCAGGTAAATCATCAGCTACAGCAGTTAGGAATGCCTCATGCTGTAATCGAAGTACAGCTTAGCTCGGCTGAACCTGAGCCACCTTCGATAAATGGATTTGA
>Ga0315318_10000860_pt1 | contig 12890 bp, 9 predicted proteins | sample M1200m3416metaG_FD_203703 | JGI IMG/M metagenome (GOLD analysis project Ga0315318, IMG submission 203703) | Ammonia-oxidizing marine archaeal communities from Monterey Bay, California, United States - M1 200m 3416 | ecosystem: Environmental > Aquatic > Marine > Coastal | place: USA: California... | reverse complement strand
GACAAAATACCTTATCGAAAACCCATTCTGGAAGAACTTCATATGGACCACATGCTATGAATCCATAAAGGAAATTTCCTCTATAATTTGTCATTAAACTTCTATCTGCTGTTAATACGATTCTTTTGCCAGACAACTCTAACCTTTTCCTTTACCGATGATATATATCGTTTACGAGATTTACTGATTACTTTAGGTGGGTTACTATTCTTTATTGATTTGATTTGCAATTTTTGCTGCTGCTGCACCAGCTCCAATTCCATTATCAATGTTCACCACTGTTAATCCTAATGAACAACTTTGTAACATTGAAGCGAGAGCTGCTACTCCCTTCTCACCATACCCATATCCGATTGATGTTGGAACGCCTATTATTGGAACATTTACTGTTGAAGAAACCACTGATGCTAATGCACCTTCCATTCCTGCAACAACTATTATTGCATCTACTTCTGATTTGATAAATTCCTTTAAAACTGGAAATATCCTATGTAATCCTGCAATTCCTACATCATAACTAGCTATACAATTACAATTCATTGATTCACACATTAGTCTTGATTCTTCTGCAATTCCAATGTCTGATGTTCCTGCAGTGATGATTCCAATAGTTCCTTTTGTTTTCTTTAATGGTTTTTTGTAAACTAAAATTGTTGTACAATTTTGTCCTGTACTGACTTTGAAATTATTTTTTTTGCAATAGTCACAAATATTTTGATAATTTTCCTTTGGAATTCTTGAAACTACTATGGAATTTGTTTTTTTTAATACCTTTTTGATTATTTTTTTTACCTCTGAATTTTCTTTCCTTTCAGCAAATATCACTTCTGAAATTCCTTTTCTTACCTCTCTTCCAAGATCAATTTTGGCAAAATTTTCAATTTCTTCTATTGAATATAGCGATAACTGTTTTTTTGCTTCATCTACAGATATCTTCCCATCTTTTACAGAATCTAAAATATCTGAAATATTCATGGTATTCTAAAATTAACTTGGTTTAAAAAATTATTTAAAACTCAACACCTGATAATGCATTTTTTACACTATCAATGCCTTTGTTAAACCACTCTTTTTCTTCATCGTTTAATTCTAATTCAACTATTTTTTCAACCCCATTCCTTCCGATTACTGCTGGAACTCCAATTGAAACATTTTTTTGTCCATATTCTCCATCTAAGCTAGTTGATACTGGAATCACTTGTTTTTTGTCTTGTACAACTGATTCTATCATTGATGAAATCGCATTTCCTGGTGCATGAACTGTTGCTCCTTTTAGTTTGATTACTTCAGCAGCAACATTTTTTGTTGCAGTAAAAATTTCATCAAGTTTTTCTTTTGAAAGTATTGTTGGTAATGGAATTCCTGAAACTGTTGCAAATCTTGTTAATGGTAACATGTTCTCACCATGTTCACCAATTACTAGTGCACGTGTTGATTCACGAGAATAACCAGTTGCTTCATGTATGAATTGTTTAAATCTTGACAAGTCTAACATTCCACCCATTCCGAAAACTCGGCTTCTGTCAAATCCTGAAGTTTTATATGCAATTTGTGCCATTGGGTCTAGTGGATTTGTTACCGGAATGATCATTGCATCATCTGCAAATTTCTTAATATTTCCAACAACATCTTTTACAACTCCTGCATTAATTTTTAATAAATCCATTCTTGTCATGCCCGGTTTTCTTCCAGCACCTGCAACTACTACGACAATTTTTGAACCTCTCATGTCTTCATAATTATTTGAACCCTTTACATTAACATCAATTCCTTGTTCAGACAACATATGATTTAGATCCATTGCCTCACCTTGTGGTAGTCCTTCTGCAATATCTAAGAGTAAAATTTCATCATCTAGTTTTCTTAATGCTGAAAATAGTGCTGCATCTCCGCCAACTTTACCTGCACCAATTATTGTAATCATGACTAAATTTGAAAATATTGAATAATTAAATCTATGTTGAATACATTTTTGTAAACAGTTTTTTATGTATTTTTCTTATCTAATCAACATGGTACTTTTCATAGATTGTCAAGTTGCAGGAATTTCAGGTGATATGATATTGTCATCATTGGTAGATCTTGGTGCAGATAAATCAAAAATCATTGATGGAGTTAAAGAATCTGAAAATTTCTTAGATGGAACAACAATTAAAAAAATGGATTTTGTTAAAGTACAAAAAAATGGTAAATCTGCTACTCAATTAATTTTAGAAATTGATGAAAATACACATGAACGAAAAGGCAGTGATATCAAAAAATGCATCCAACTGACATGTAAAAAACTTGGACTATCTAATAATGTAAAAGAATTTGCAGAAAATTGTATTAACACATTGATATCTGCAGAATCAAAAGTTCATGATCAATCAGAATCATCAGTTCATTTTCATGAGGCATCAAGTATAGATACTGTAGTTGATATCATTGGAACTGCAATTGCTTTAGATGATCTAAATCTATTTGATGAAGAAATATCATGTTCACATGTTGCAATAGGTGGTGGAACTGTATCATTTTCTCATGGCACTACATCAAATCCTGCGTATGCGATAACTGAAATTTTTAAAAATTCTAAAATAACTATTACAGGTGGTCCTGTAAATGATGAATTAACAACACCAACTGGTGCTAGCATCTTAGTTAATTTATCTTCTTCATGTAACGAATTTTTTGTTGATATGAGTATAGATTCAATTGGTTATGGTTCTGGAACAAAAGATTTTGATGGGTTTGCAAATGTTCTAAAATTAATTCATGGTAAATCAAATAAGACTCTTGTAAAAGATACTGTACAAATTTTAGAAACAAATCTTGATGATATTTCTGGTGAAGTTATTGCAAATACTATAGAAAAATTAATGGAAAATGGAGCAAAAGATGTAACAGTTACTCATGCAATTACAAAAAAAGGTAGACCCTCTCAATTAGTGACTGTAATATGTGATTCAAAAAATACTAATTTGTTACTTAATCTACTTATAGCTGAAACAAGAACATTGGGTGTAAGAATTAGAACCTCACAAAGATATTTGGTTCCTAGAAAAATTCTTGAATCTGTGATAACACTTGAAAATCAAGATTTCATCATACATTACAAAATTTCTAACTCTGAACATTTCAAATTAGAATATGAAGATGTTAAATCAGTATCAAATGAATTAAACCTCTCTTTTAATAAAACAGAAGAATTACTAAAAGAACAGATTAAGAAAAAAAATGACTAGTTTAAAGAATTTATTAAAATGGTTTGATGATAAGGAAAAAGTGTTAGTTTCTTTATCTGGTGGTGTGGATAGTGCTCTTGTTGCATATGCTGCAGAAAAGGTATTAGGCAAAAATGCAATTGCTGTCACTGCTGATTACAAAACTTTATCCCATGAAGAACTAGATTCGGCAAAACTAATAGCACAAGAGATTGGTATTACACATAAAATTATTGAGTATAATGAATTGAATAATGAAAATTTTGTTAAGAATGATAACAAAAGATGTTTTTACTGTCGTGATAAACTATCTAAAAAATTACTAGATTTGGCTTCTTTTCTTGATATTAAAACAATAGTTGATGGAACTCAGAGTGATGATATGGGTGACTATCGACCTGGAATTGACGCATTACGTGGAAATGGAATTCGTAGTCCTTTGTTAGAAACTCACTTTACAAAAGAACTAGTAAGAAAGTCTGCAAATTTAGTTGGTTTGTCTTTACATGACAAACCATCTAATTCATGTCTTGCATCAAGAATTCCTTGGGGTCAGAGAATTACTGCAGAAAGATTAGCTAGAATTGAACTAGGTGAAAAAATTATTAAACAAAAAATAGGAATTCAACAGATTCGTGTTAGAGATATTGATGGATCTGCAAGAATTGAAGTTGAATCTGATAAAATTCACTTATTGAATGATGAGATTATTAAAAATGAAATATTCTCAAAATTAAAAATGATTGGATTTTCAAATGTCAGAATAGATCCTGATGGATATTCTTCTGGAAAGTTAAATATTATTTATGAAACTTAAATTTTTGGCATAATGCTTAATCTTGATTTTGCTGATACTGCAATTATTGAAACAATTGCTACTGCAAGAACAATCATGGCTATAGTGCCAAATTCTGGTATGATATGTGTCCCTATGATCTCCACTTTAACATCATCATTTTTGATTGGTATACTTATATCACGATAAATTTCATCTTTGTCTATTTTTTTATATTCTGTTTGTATTGGAATTATTGAATTATCTTTTTCATAAACTAATACTATAAAATCAATATCTTGTCCTGTATTTGATATGGAATCTATATTATCTCTGAATAATCTAAGATCTAAAACTCCATCAGAATTAGTATTTAGATTAATAACTAATGATAAATTTTTCTGATTAAGTTCTATGGATGTAATGTCTCCACCTTTCATCGTATACAATACATCAAATGTACCTGCATTTGGAATTTTAACTTCGTAAAGTGATGTATATTCTCCAGATGTTACTTTGAAAAAATCTATAATTTTTTCTACTGATGTCTCACCATATGTTGCTTTGATTGTTATTTTTCCTTCATTTTTCCATAATGGTCCACCTGCTGTTATTTTATCAGTAAATTCTCCATCTTGTGAAACTCTGACTTGTGATATTCCAATTTGATTTTGTTCCGAAAAGATCTGTAATGAAACTTCTAGCCCAATAATGACATGATTAATTTTACCCGAGACAGTTATGATATCTCCTTCCACATACGCTGTCTTATCAGTTGTTAATGAAAATCTATTTGTATCTTGTGCAAATGCTCCAGGTGTCATTAGTGCAAATGAAACTAAAACAAAAAACATAATTTTTAACATAACTCACAAGTAAATGCTATTGTATATTTCTCTTACTAAAAAATAAAAAAAGGAAAAAGATGATAGAATTAGATTCTTGGCATAATGCTTAATCTTGATTTTGCTGATACTGCAATTATTGAAACAATTGCTACTGCAAGAACAATCATGGCTATAGTGCCAAATTCTGGAACAACATGTGTGCCGACAATCTCAATTTCAGTAGCGTCTGCATCAAATGGAATTGTTACTGTGTTTCCACTTTGTTCTGCATCATCACTTTCTTCACCGTTTACTAGAACGAAGAATGTACCATCGTTAAATGGCGTGATAATATCATCTGGAAGTGTTATAGTTAATTCACTGCCATCTTCGGCATCATGAATTGTGATTAGTAGAGAATCATCGTTTGTTGCTGTGACACTTTCTACGCTTCCTCCACTAATGTTATAGTTGAGTTCGTTGGTAAAGTCTGCTGCTGCTTCATGTGCATCTTCATGATGACTTGAAGCACTTGCTTCTCTAACTGCTCCACCTTCCAAGGTGACAAAAACTACATCGTTGATATTTTGATCACCGTATGTTGCTTTAATTTTGTATTCGCCGTCGTATTTCATCAAAGGACTTGCAGTGTTAATGCTGAATGAGAAACTTCCATCAGAAGAAGGAGTAATTTGTTCTATTGTTACTACTCCTGTTTGACCTGTGACAATTAATGTAACAGGTGTTCCAACTCTCATATCTCCAATTTGACCATCTACGATAATTGTAGATGCATGATCAAATGTATCACCATCGACCTCTATATCTAGAGATACTGTTCCTGCAAAAGCCTGTGAAGCGGCTCCCATACTTCCTACTGCCATTACGGCCATCAAAAGTACGATAGATTGAACGTTCATCTTAAAATCATTTTTTATTATGATTATTTATGTATATTCGAACTTTTATCTCTGAACTACATCTTTGGATAGAAAATCTGCTTATTCTTTGATGAAATAACAATAATTGTTCCAATCGCTGCTATCAGAATCAATGCTGCTATTGTACCAAACTCTGGAATAACATATGTTCCTATAATCTCAATTTCTTCCGTTCCTGAATTAAATGGAATTACAAAATTCCAATTTCCAGAATATAAGACAGCTTTATGTTCTGTCTCAATTCCATCAACTAATACAAAGAATCCTTCTTCATCAGTATCTATAACATCTTTTGGTAATGTAATTCTTAATTCACCGTCACTATACGTCTCAATCTCAATAATCATTGATTTATTTTCAAAATCAGGAGTTATTCTAATTATCTTAGCGCCTGATAATTCATATCCTAATTCATAATCCTCTAACATCAATGATTGAGAGTAACCATCATCTTCTTTTATTATTGGTACTTCTGATGTTGTATTTTTAACTCCTGCTGAAATTATTCCACCATATTGAAATTGTGTTGTTGCAGCTTGACTTGCGTAATAATTTGCAATAATTGTATAAGTCCCATCTTTATTCCATAAGCCACCTATAGATGTAGGAATTTGTCCACTAAACGTCCCATCATTATTTACCTCTAATTCATCAATTGTAATTAGATTGTTTACTGGATTAAAAACTCTTAAAGTAACTTTGAAATCTGTAATCTTACTCTCAACCAAACCTGTAACCTCAATAGGTTCTCCTGCTGCATAATTTTCTTTTAGAGTGGTAATGGTCATTAATTGATTTTCTTGTGCAAATGCCTCATATCCTAAAAACGGTATTAAAATTAAACTTGCCACAATAAAGACAGAAATCTCTTTTGATTTCACAATTTTACAATCCTTGGATCGTATTTAACCAATTTGTATAAAAAAAACCAATTAGAAAAGAAAAAAATTTGAAATTCTTTGAAAATTTCTAATTAAATATATATTGCGCTCATGAAGACTTTGTTCAGTTTGTATCAATATTTGTTTTTTGTAACTAATGTTATGCATGGAGGCATAAACTGATGGCTACTAAGAAAAATCCAATTTTAGTACCAGATCACATCTATGTCCCAAAACATGAAATTATGATGAAAAAAGAAGCTCAGAAAGTCTTAGACGAATTTAATTGTAAACCAACAGAATTGCCATTAATCTTTGTAACTGATCCTGCAATTTTAGGGCTTGGCGTTAAACCTGGTGACATGATAAAAATTACTAGAAAAAGTGGAACTGCTGGTGAAAGCATCTATTATCGATATGTGGTGGAAATATAATGACACATAATTATACTCAACGATGGCCTGTCATTCAAGATATACTTGCAAGAGAAGGAATTGCACGACAGCATCTTACCTCGTTTGATGAATTTTTAGATAATGGATTACAAAGTATTATTCAAGAAGTATGCCAAATTGAAATTGAGAATGCAGAATATCCTTACAAAATACAACTTGGAAAAATTAAATTACAACAGCCACGAATGATGGAATTGGATGGTTCTATCACTCATGTAACTCCTGCAGAAGGAAGATTACGAAATATTTCTTATGTTGCACCAATTATGATGGAGGCAAGTGTTGTTGAAGATGGTAAAACTCTTGAAACTCGTTTTGTTCATATTGGTGATATGCCAGTAATGGTAAAATCACATGCTTGCATTTTAAATACATTCAATAATCAAAAACTAATTGATCATCAAGAGGATCCACGTGATCCTGGTGGATACTTTATCATAAACGGTTCTGAAAGAGTTGTTGTTGGATTGGAAGACCTTTCTTATAACAAGATCATTGTTGATGCAGAAAAAATTGGTGGAAAAATTGTACACAAAGCTAAAGTTTATTCTTCTATAATTGGCTACCGTGCAAAATTAGAACTTATCATGAAAGATGATGGAATGATTGTTGCAAAAATTCCTGGTTCTCCTGTTGATATTCCTGTTGTAACTTTAATGCGTGCATTAGGATTGGAATCAGATAAAGATATTGCTGGTGCAGTTTCGTTTGTTGATGAGATACAAGATCATTTAGAAGCTTCATTTGAAAAAGCTGGAGATGTTCCAGCTTCAAAAGACGCAATTGTATACATTAGTAAACGAATTGCACCTGGAATGTTAGAAGAATTCCAAATAAAACGTGCAGAAACACTTCTTGATTGGGGTCTATTGCCTCACCTCGGAAAACATCCTGAAAACAGAAAAGAGAAAGCACACTTCATGGGTGAAGCCGCTTGCAAATTATTAGAATTAAAGTTAGGCTGGATTGAGCCTGACGACAAGGATCATTATGGAAATAAAGTTATCAAGTTTGCAGGTCAAATGCTTGCTGATTTGTTTAGAACTGCATTCCGTAATCTAGTTCGTGATATGAAATACCAATTAGAGCGTTCAGGTCAAAAACGAGGAATAAATGCAGTCGCAGCAGCCATTCGTCCTGGAATTGTTTCTGATAAATTGAATAATGCAATCGCCACAGGAAACTGGGGACGTGGTCGTGTGGGTGTCACACAATTACTTGATAGAACCAATTATCTTTCAACTATAAGTCATTTGAGAAGAGTACAATCTCCTCTAAGTAGAACTCAACCAAATTTTGAAGCACGAGATCTACATTCCACGCACTTTGGTAGAATCTGTCCAAGTGAAACTCCTGAAGGCTCAAACTGTGGTCTAGTCAAAAATCTAGCATTATCCGCAATTATCTCTCAAAATGTTCCGTCGGAAGAAATAGTTGAAAAACTATTTGATATTGGTGTATCTGATTTAGTATCTACCCCAAATGATGTCAAGAAAGATGGTACTAGAATATTTGTTGATGGAAAATTAATTGGATTTCATAAAGATGGTCAAAATCTAGTTGACCGAATGCGTGAACTAAGAAGAAGCTCAAAAATTCATCCACATGTTGGAATATCTATACATCAACCAGAAGAAGATGGTGCTACAAGCAGACTCTACATAAACTGTAATGCCGGTCGTGTATTAAGACCACTTGTTATTATAAAAGACGGTAAAAATCTTCTATCAGAAGATATCATTGAAAAAATCTCTAAGAAGTTAATCTCTTGGAATGACCTTGTAAGAATGGGTGTAATAGAACTACTTGATGCAAATGAAGAAGAAAATTGTTATCTCACATTTGATGATAAGAATACAAAAAAATTCACACACATGGAAATTTTCCCATCTGCAATTCTCGGTGCTGGTGCATCCATAATTCCTTATCCTGAACATAATCAATCCCCAAGAAATACTTACGAATCTGCAATGGCAAAACAAAGCCTTGGATTTTCAACTCCTATGATGAATACTAGCACTTACGTTCGTCAACACTTTATGTTATACCCACAAACTCCAATTGTTTCAACACGTGCAATGAACTTACTTGGAATGGAAGAAAGACCAGCTGGAGTTAATTGCACTGTTGCAGTATTACCTTTTGATGGTTACAACATTGAAGATGCAATTGTATTGAATCGTTCATCTGTTGATAGAGGATTATTTAGAACATTTTTCTATAGAATTTATGATACTGAAGCCAAACAATATCCTGGTGGAATGAGAGACAACTTTGAAATTCCAAATGCAGATGACAACATTAGAGGATTCAAAGGTGAAAAAGCTTACCGAATGCTAGAAGATGATGGAATCGTAGCAACAGAATCTGGTGTTGAAGGCGGAGATATTTTGATTGGAAAAACAAGTCCTCCAAGATTTATGGAGGAGTATAAAGAATTTGAAACAAGTGGTCCATACAGACGTGATACATCAATTGGTGTAAGGCCTTCTGAACATGGAGTTGTTGACACTGTAGTAATGACTCAATCCAATGAAGGTGGAAAAATGTACAAAATTCGTGTACGTGACATGAGAATTCCAGAAATTGGTGACAAGTTTGCATCACGACATGGGCAAAAAGGTGTACTTGGAATTTTAGCAAAACAAGAAGATCTTCCATATACTGATCAAGGAATTCAACCAGATGTTTTGATTAATCCTCATGCATTCCCATCTAGAATGACTGTTGGAATGATGATGGAATCAGTTTGTGGAAAAGCAGCTGCACTAAGAGGAAAACAATTTGATGGTTCTGCATTTGTTGGAGAGAAAATGGATGTTGTAAAAGAAATTCTTGATAAAGAGGGTTTCAAGTATTCAGGAAAAGAAAAAATGTATGATGGTCGAACTGGCAAATCATTTGAAGTTGAGACATTTATTGGAGTCGTTTATTATCAAAAACTTCATCATATGGTTGCAGATAAAATACATGCTAGAGCAAGAGGTCAAGTACAAATGCTTACAAAACAACCAACTGAAGGTCGTGCACGTGGCGGTGGTCTAAGATTTGGTGAGATGGAACGTGATTGTTTAATTGCATATGGTGCATCCATGTTACTCAAAGATAGATTGTTAGATGAATCTGATAAAACTGATATTCTTCTTTGTGAAAAATGTGGTTTAACTGGTTATCACGATGCAAGAAAAAGAAAGTTCGTTTGTGCTCAATGTGGTGAAAATGCACCAATATCATCTGTTTCTGTTGCATATGCTTTCAAATTACTTTTACAAGAAATTCTAAGTCTGAACATTGCACCAAGATTGAAACTAAAGGAGAGAGTATAATGTCTACAACATCTACAAAATCAATTGAAGCAATCACATTTGCGGTTTGGTCTCCTCAAGAAATTAGAAAATATTCTGTTGTTGAAATCACTCAACCTGAAACATACGATGAAGATGGAATGGCTGTACAAGGGGGTCTGATGGATGGTAGATTGGGTGTTTTGGAACCTGGCCAAAAATGTCTCACTGATGGTAATACTGCCGCTAGAAGTCCTGGACACTTTGGTCATATTGAATTGGCAGAACCTGTTTTGCATATTGCCTTTGTTGATAATATTTACAAATTATTACAATCTACGTGTCGTACTTGTGGAAGAATTAAGATTTCACCTGATGATATTAAAGAATTCTCAAAAATTAAAAAACGTCAATCATCATACACTATTTTATCACAAAAAAGAATTCCAGAGCAAATTCAAGAAAAAGCAAAAAAACAAAAAGATTGTCCTCATTGTGGTAAATCTCAATATGAATTAATTTTTACAAAACCTACAACATTTGTTGAAAAAACAGAGATTGGTGAAAACAGACTACTTCCAATTACAATTAGAGAAAGATTGTCAATAATTCCAGATGAAGATATATCGTTATTGGGATATGATCCAAAAACTGCACGACCTGAATGGTTTGTACTACAAGCCTTGCCTGTGCCTCCTGTAACTGTAAGACCTTCAATTATTCTTGAAACTGGAATTCGTTCTGAAGATGATCTTACTCACAAATTAGTTGATATCATACGTGTAAATCAAAGACTCAAAGAAAGTAAGGAAGCAGGAACTCCTCCACTCATTGTACAAGACTTGGTTGATCTATTACAATATCATGTAACTACATATTTTGATAATGAAGTTAGTGGAATTCCCCAAGCACATCATCGTTCTGGTCGTCCTCTCAAAACCTTGACACAAAGATTGAAAGGAAAAGAAGGTAGATTTAGAGGGTCATTATCTGGAAAACGTGTAGACTTTTCAAGCAGAACTGTAATCTCTCCTGATCCAAACTTAGATTTATCTGAAGTAGGTGTTCCAGAAACCGTAGCAAAAAAACTAACAATACCTGAAATTGTTACTGATTGGAATATTGAAAAATTAAAAAAATTAGTAATTAACGGCCCATTAGTATTTCCCGGTGTTAACTACATTACTCGTCCTGATGGCGTAAAAATTAGACTAGATTTTGTTGAAGATCGTTCACTGATTGCAGATTCACTAGAAATTGGATTCTTAGTTGAAAGACATCTGATGGATGGTGATATTGTATTATTTAACAGACAACCATCACTTCACCAAATGTCAATCATGGCTCATTATGTTCATGTCTTACCGGGAAAAACTTTCAGATTACACCCATCAGTATGTCCGCCATACAATGCTGACTTTGATGGTGACGAAATGAATCTTCATGTGCCTCAAAGTGAAGAAGCACGTTCTGAAGCAATCTTACTAATGCGTGTTCAGGATCAACTAATCTCCCCAAGATTTGGCGGTCCTATAATTGGGGCTCTTCGTGATTTTATTACCGGTGCATATCTTATGACAAAAGATGGAACTGTTCTATCCAGTCAGGAATTTGCAAATCTTGCTATGCTTGGTGAATTTACTGGAAAACTTCCTGAACCTGATGATAAGAAAAAAAATCTTTACACTGGAAAACAACTATTTTCATTATTCCTTCCTGAAGATTTCAATTACATAATGACCTCAAAATGGTCAAAAGGAACTAAAGGAAAAGAAAAGGATGTCGTAATTAAAAATGGTGAATTAATCAGCGGTGTAATTGATAAATCATCTATTGGTGCAGAAGAACCAGAAAGTGTTTTGCATAGAATTGCTAAAGACTATGGTAATGTAAAAGCCAAAGTCTTCTTAAATTCAGAATTAATAATGATTAAACAATTCATAACTCATTATGGATTTAGTTACGGTTACAGTGATCTAGAAGTACCTGAAAAAGATCGTCAAGGAATAAAAGATGATACTCAAAAAACATATGATGAAATTGATGATTTGATTAGTCAAGAAAAGAAAGGAACACTTAAGGCAATTAGGGGTATGACTTCAAAAGAAACACTTGAAGCATACATTATGAGTAATCTTGGTAAATTAAGAGATCGAGCTGCATCTGCTGCAAATCTTTCATTAGATGATGATAATGCAGGAAAAATTATGGCTACAACTGGTGCTAGAGGTTCTTCACTAAACGTAGGTCAGATGGCCGGTGCATTAGGTCAACAAGCAAGACGAGGAAATCGTCTTAACAAGGGTTTCAATAATAGAGTCTTAACTCACTTTGAAGAACATGAAAATGATCCTGATGCACACGGATTTGTGAAATCTAATTATCGTGATGGATTATCAACATTAGAATTCTTTTTCCATGCAATGGGTGGAAGAGAAGGTCTTGTAGACACTGCTGTAAGAACTCAACAAAGTGGTTACATGCAAAGAAGACTGATTAATGCATTAGAACATATCAAACT
>Ga0315318_10000855_pt1 | contig 12921 bp, 8 predicted proteins | sample M1200m3416metaG_FD_203703 | JGI IMG/M metagenome (GOLD analysis project Ga0315318, IMG submission 203703) | Ammonia-oxidizing marine archaeal communities from Monterey Bay, California, United States - M1 200m 3416 | ecosystem: Environmental > Aquatic > Marine > Coastal | place: USA: California... | reverse complement strand
GCACTGGCGGCCGTAGTCCTTCGACTCCTTGCGGTTGAGACCGTACATTTCCTGGATCTGTTTGGGTTCACTGCTGACATCGAAGGCCTCCGGAGCCGCGGCCTGCATGCGATAGGCCAGCTCGAAGGACTCGAGCCGCGCGTTGAGATCACGGTCAAAGGGCCGCTTCTCGGCATGCTTCTTGTTGGCCGCGTTGAGCTCATCGAGCAGCGAGCGCTGCTGCACCTTGGAGATCTCCCCGGGAAGCTCGAGGTTGTCAATCGGCCTGGCGCCGCGGGAATCGAGCGAGGTCGCCTGGTAGACCGAGGGGAGAAATCCGGATGACCAGATCGGATCAGCTCCGCGAGGCTTGGTTCCATGCATGACGACGAAGGCCGGGAGGTTGGAGTTTGAGCTGCCGAGGCCGTAGCTCAACCAGGAGCCCATGCTCGGAAAGCCCTGGCGGATCATCCCTCCGTTAAGCTCGAGCATCGCCGGTGTATGGTTGTTCGACCTGGAATAACACGAGTAGACGAAGGAGATGTCATCTGCATGCTTCGCGATATTCGGCAGAATCTCGGTAACATAAGCGCCGGACTGGCCATGCCTGTTCCACTTGAAGGGCGACTTCAGGCACTTGCCGCTGGTGGTGAAAAAACCGGTCTTCGGATCCGCACCGGCCAGCTTGGTACCGCTGCGCTTGATGAGCTCGGGCTTGTAATCAAATGTATCAACCTGGGAGGGACTCCCGGTCTGGAACAACCAGATCACGGCCTTGGCCCTGGGCTTGAAGTGAGGCTGGCGCTCCGCGAGAGGGTTGCTCTGTTCCGCACCTACGATCCCTTCGCTGTGAAGGAGATCAGTCAGGGCCAGCGCGCCGCAGCCAAGTCCTGCCTTCGCGAGGAACTCGCGCCGCGAAGCGGCGGTCGTCATTTGTCGTTTATGCATCAGGTAAACCTTCCAGATTGAATCTTGATCACCAGCTTACTGGTCAATCGACATATACAAACTCGTTCATGCAGAGCACCAGGTGGCAGAAATCTCGAAACGCCAGCTCCGCCGCCTTCGCGTCGTTGCCGCGTGATTCCTTCTGTCGCTGAATGAAGGCCGTCATCTCCGTGCGTTCACCGGAAGCCGCCGACCTGGAGAACGCAAGCCGGTAGGCGCGGTCAATCGATTCCTCGAGGGAGACCTTGTCCCCGGCGCGTACCTGGGCAGCGAACTTCGTGGCGGCATCTCGAATGATCGGAGAGTTCAGCAGGGCGAGCGCCTGCGGAGCGACTGTGCTCTCTTCCCTCGTAGCGATTCCCTGCATCGTGTCAGGTGCGTCAAACAGCTGCAATATGGGAATCAACCTGCTGCGCTTGACGGTCAGGTAGACGCTTCGCCTCGTATTCCTCTGGTCGAGGGTGCCCTTGCCGTACATAGCCGGGTTCAACGTACCGCTCACGCTGAGAAGCGTATCACGAATAATCTCCGCCTCGAGCCTGCGAGCCCCCCTGCGCCAAAGGAGCAGGTTCTCAGGATCCTTCTTCCTGACGCTGTCGGAGCTGCCATTACCCTGCATATAAACGGCGCTGGACATGATCAACTTGTGGATCGGCTTGAGCCGCCAGCCACCGCGGATCAGCTCCGCCGCCAGCCAGTCAAGCAGGAGCGGGTGGGAAGGGCGCTCGCCCCGGGTGCCGAAGTCGCTCGGCGTGGCGACAATTCCCCGGCCAAAGTGATGCTGCCAGAGACGGTTGACCATAACGCGCGCCAGCAGGTGGCCCGCGCCCTTCTCTGAATCGGTCAACCAGTCGATGAGACCGAGACGGCCGGCGCGCTGCTTCTCAGGCGCCTTGGGATCAGCCAGCCAGTGCCGCTCCTGGTTCTCCGTCTGCATCAGGACCTGCAGGTAGCCGGGTACGGCCAGCTCTTCTTTATTGTCCACGTTGCCGCGCCGCAAATGATAGGCCTTGAAGGTGTCCTCGCCAAACTGGTAGCTCGTTCCGCGCACGCGGGCGGCGAATACCGAAACCTTTTCGGCCTTCGGCTGCTTCTTCTCCTGCACCGCCACCTGTTTCTGGAGGGCCAGCCACTGGCGGTCATATCCCTTGAACCATTCGACCAGCTTCTTTTTCTGATCGGCATTCCATTTTTCGCGCGCTGTATCAGCGATCCCCTGGAGCTCAACCGGGGTCTCCATGGTCGTCGCCTGGAAATAGAAACCTGATTTTCCCCCGGCGTTGGAGATCTTCACAAGGATCTCGTTGCGACCGGCGGCGAGCTGGATATTGGCCTTCTCCTGGCCCGCCGCGGCGGTATTGCGGCCAACCTTCTTGGCCAGCGCCTCCCGGCCGTTGACCCAGACCTTGATGCCATCGTCACTGCCGAGGTTGAGCGCCACCGGCTGCGCGGTTTCCGATTCAACCACCCGGTAAAGATAGTTAGCGCAATTATTGCCTGTGAGCTCTTCATTGTGAGCCACGCTGTCTTTCCAGCCGGGTTGCTCGGTCCACTTCAGCTTGCCATCTTCATACGCCTGGGCGAGATCGACGCCTTTTTCCGGCGCAAATACGGTAGCGAAGGCCTGGTCATGGTTGGCCGCCTGGAAGGGACCGATGTGGTGCCAGTTGCCGGCACCCTCGATGTCCTTGCCGATGCCGGGCATCACCCTGAAATAGAAACCTGACACCCCGCCGCCATTGACGATTTTAACGAGCAGGTCATTTTTCCCCTTCTTGAGCTTAGCCGGAACCAGCTCCTGGTCAGCGGCGGCTCCCCGCGAAGCCTGGTTGGCACGAACCTCCTGACCGTTCAGCCAGACCTTGATACCATCATCGCTGCCAAGGGAGAGAACGACCTGCTTCTCTTCTGCAGCCTCGATCGTGCGCCAGATGTAATTGGCAGCATTGTCGGGACCAAAATGGTTATGGATCGCTCCATCAGTCCAGCCCGGCTGCTGAACCCATTTGATCTTTCCATCAAGGTAGCTGGCAGCAAGGTCGACCCCCTTTTCAGGCGGGAAGACTGTATCGAAGGCTTTCTTGAAGTCCGGCGCTGAAAAACCTCCGGCATGATGCCAGGGGGTGAGCTTCAGGGGCGGCCCGGCATCCGGGTCGGTAGCAACTCGGGACTTTCTTGCCGCGATCCATTGATCGAGATTCCCCGGCAGCTTGTCCTTTTCGTAAGCCGTGCGGGCAGCGACCAGGGGAGCGTGGACAGTGTCGTAGTCGCTCTTGGCCTTGTTGTACTTTCCGGGATTCGAATTGACCTCGGTATTGGCGAAACCTACATCCGCGAAATTGGAAATGAACCGGTAGTAATCGCGCTGAGGCAGCGGGTCGAATTTATGCGAATGGCAGCGCGCGCAGCCTACCGTCAGGCCGAGCAACGAGGTACCGATCGTACTGACAATGTCATCGAGCTGCTCATAGCGGCTTCGCTCGCGCTCCTTCTGGGTCTGCTGGGTCGTATAGGGCCCGGCTACCAGGAAGCCTGTCGCCGCGAGGTTTCTGACCGCGGAATCAGCCTGGTCGTCGGTCTTTGAGCTGGTGTCGGCCAGCAGGTCTCCGGCGATCTGCAGGCGAACGAACTCGTCGTACGGCATGTCGGAATTCAGCGCCTTGATCACGAAATCCCTGAAATGCCACGCGTTGGGACGGTCGCCATCAAAGGCGTAGCCATTGCTCTCGGCGAAGCGAACGATGTCCAGCCAATGACGCGCCCAGCGCTCACCGTAATGCTCGCTGGCAAGCAATCTGTCCAACAGAGCGCTGTAGGCTCCATCGAGGTCGGCGGCAGCCTCCTTGACGAAATCCTCCACCTCTCCCGGCCCGGGCGGCAGCCCAACGAGGTCAAATGTCACCCGGCGAATGAGCGTTCGGGGGTCTGCGGCAGGATTAGGAGTGATGCCCGCGGCCTCCTGCCTGGCGCGAACAAAATGATCGACCGGGGTCTTCCCCCAGGCGGCGTCCTTCACCGCCGGCGGCCCTCCACCGGCAAGCGATTGAAACGCCCAATGCTTTTTCCCACTCCGGATGTCAGTTCCGGCTGCGGCCGAGACGGCCTTCCCATCGCGGGGATCAGGCGCCCCCATCTGCACCCACTTGACGAAGTGAGCGACCAGCTCATCATTGAGCCTGGTCTTGGGAGGCATCTTGAGATCCTTGTGCTGGAGCGCGCTGATGAGCAGGCTCTCGGCCGGCTTGCCCGGCACCAGGGCAGGGCCGCTCTCGCCGCCTTCGAGGACTCCCTGGCGGGTGTCAAGATAGAGCTCCGCCTTGAGCTTCTTCTTAGCCGCCGCCCCGGCGCTGTGGCATCTGTAGCAATGCTTCACCAGCATGGGGCGAATCTTCGCCTCGAAGAAGTCAACGCCGGCTCGGTCAAGCTCCTGGGCCGGAAGCGCTCCGACAACCAGGGAAAACACTATAAAGTACGGCCTGGTCTTGGCGCTGATCATGTTTTCCTTCGGACCTTCACGGGGAACGATCACATTGCATATTTTCCGGTGCGTTTCATTATAGCAAGTTCAGTACCCCATGTGCGGATACCGAGAGAAACATTTGATGGCCGCCTTGAGTTCTCAGCCCCGCTCGAGACAGCCGTCAAGGTACTTACGCGCCTTGTTAATCTCGGCGGTACAGGCGGTTGCATCCGCCAGTATGGGAATACCACGCGGAACCGGGTGCATGAAAATGCTCGTCAGGCCGCTGTAGCGAACCTTCCGCAAGGCCTTCACCAGGGGCGCGAAATCAAGCTTCCCGCGACCAGGCATCTGCAGGAGCTCCTGCTCCTTGGGCAGCTTCTTCATGCAGCCCATGCCGTGCTGCCAGGCGTAGAACATGGCGATCCGGTTTCCGAGAGCTTCGATAAGCCTGGCAAGGCCTGAGCTGTCGAGCCCGCCCCCTTCGAGATGGTAGGGCGCCAGCGCGACACCCAGGTGTTTCGAAGGAGCCAGCTCTACCAGCCATTTCAGCGAATCGGGCGTGTTGATGAGGTTGCTGCCGTGGTTCTCGATGGCGATGGTGACCCCGGCTTTTTCCGCCGAGGCAAGGTGAGGCTTCATCAGCTCGGCGAATTTCTTTACCTCCGCCTTCAGCTCCCCTCCCTTGAGCCCCCTGCGCCCCTTACCGCCGCAGACCAGGACCTCCGCCCCTAGCTTTGCCGCCACCAGCAGCTCATCCTTCAAACCGAAGGGACCTAAATCGTAGCGAGTGATGCACCCGAGTTTCACCTTGTGCATCTGAAGCAATTCGGTGAATTTTTCGTGGCCCATCTTCTCCAGCTGTTCACGCTGGTTGCCGTGTACACGCGGCCAGATATCCAGCAGCCCCGCCCCTGCCTTCGGCACCTCGGATACGATCGTCTCGAGCGGCAGGGTGCCGTACATGCAGGAAGAGAGAATGTAATTGAGCCGGAACTTCTCCTCGGCCCTCACCAGTGGCGCCACGGCAAGAGCGGCGGTGGTTGACAGAAATTGACGGCGGTCGATGGGTTTCATTGTCGTTGAGTATTTCCCACCATGGCCAACTCGTCAATGACCAGTCCGATGGCATCCTCTTCGATTGAAAATAGCAGGCACTCAAGGGTGAGTCTCCGTATGATGGGCGTCGACTGAAAATCGCGTATGAAATCCATGACGAACCTGGCCGGAAAAAACAAAATGATCAACAAGACCTTCCTGCTCTGCACCAGCCTGCTCAGTCTCCTTACAGGCATCCTGCCCGCCGATGAGACCTACGAAGTACGAACCTTCAGAAAGATCGTCCTGACCACCACCTTCTACGCCGAGGGCTCGGGATTTGGCGACTTCAACAAGGATGGAAACATGGACGCGGTCTACGGTCCGCATTGGTACGAGGGGCCGGAGTTTAAAACCAGGCACGAGCTCTATCCCGTCAAGGCGTTCGAACCGAAGGGCTACTCCAACAACTTCATCACCATGGTCAACGACGTCAACTCCGATGGTTACGATGACATCCTGGTGAATGAGTGGCCCGGCAAGGCGGTCCACTGGTTTGAAAATCCCGATGGTAAAACCGAGGGCGCCTGGAAGAAACACCTGATGCACCCGGCTGTCGACAATGAATCCCCCCGCTTCGATGACATCACCGGCGATGGAAAGCCCGAATTGATTTTCCACACCGGTGGCCGCCTGGGATACGCCCGCCCCGGAGCGGATCTCACCCAGCCCTGGCGCTTCTTCCCGATCTCCAAGAAGGAGGGCTGGGGACGCTACCAGCATGGCCTGGGCTTCGGTGATGTGAACGGCGACAAAAAAGCGGATTTCATGATGGTCAACGGTTGGTGGGAACAACCGGCAGGAAAAGAGCCCGGTGCTCCCGGCGAGGTCACCAATTGGAAGAAGCATGACGTCAAGTTAGGTACCCGCGGTGGGTCGCAGATGTACACCTACGATGTCGATGGCGATGGCGACATGGACATCATCGCCAGCATGGACGCGCACAATTACGGCCTGGCGTGGCTGGAACAGGAAAAAAAGGACGGAAACATCTCCTTCAGAAAGCACCTGATCATGGGCGGTAAGCCGGCGGACAACGCCTACGGGGTCAGGTTCTCCCAGATGCACTCGGTCTGCCTGGTCGACATGGATGGCGATGGACTGAAAGACATCATCACCGGAAAGCGCTACTGGGCGCATGGACCCAAGGGAGATTCGGAGCCAGGCGCGCCGGCGGTCCTCTACTGGTTCAAGCTCGTTCGCTCGAAAAAGGACGGAGTTCACTACATCCCCCACCAGATCGACAACGACTCCGGGGTCGGCACCCAGTTCACGGTCGGCGATCTCACCGGAGACGGCCATCCAGATGTCGTCACCGGCAACAAGAAGGGCGGCTACGTCTTCATCCAGGAGGTGAAGAAGGTCAGCAAGGAAGATTGGCTGAAGGCCCAGCCGAAGCTCTTGCTCCCGAAATAGGCGGGACCTCTATTCGCTGACGGCGACGAGCTCCGGATCGATCTCGCCCAGGTCCTGGACGGGGCCGCTTACATCGACAGGCATCCGGAACAGCTCTCGCCCATCTCGCCAGCCGACCAGGGTACCTTTTCCCGCGGGCAAACCGGTAAACTCGAAGCTGCCGCGAACCGGAGCGGCGATCTTTATCGAGACGCCCCGAAAGCGAAAAGAGAGCTCGGTCGGGGGTTCCTCCGCGCGAAGCCTCCCCTTGAGGGTTGTGCCGCCGGGCTGAAGCACGACCTGCCCAAGTTCGTTCTCGGCCTCATCCAGAGTGAAATCGAGAACAGTCCGGACATGTCCCTCGGCTGAGATGAGCAGCTTCACCTCTCCCGGGGGCAGGGGCTCGAGATCAACGCTGCCATCCGGCCTGGTTGAACCTTGAACGATGGCGCCGCCCATAGGCCAGACCTCGATCTGCGCCACAAGGAGTCCCGCCCCGCCATCTCCAGAGGAGCGAATATCGAGACTCGCGGAGACACCCTCACTCAGCTTGAACAGCAGGGGCTTCTTCAGATCTTTTACGGTTCTCTCCTGGGCAAAGTACCTGCCCTCCGGGTCCTCAACCCTGACCACAAGCTCTCCTTCGACATGTTCCCAGCGCGCCTGGCCATCCGGCCCGGTGTACCTGGAGACCAGCTCCTTGCCCGAAGCGAGAAGAGCCCTTACCTCAACCCCGGCGATCGGCCTCTCTTCATCGGACCGTACGGCCCAGACCTCGAGCGGCGCCGATTCAACGTAGCCGGGAGACCTCGATTCACAGCCAAACACCAGGCAGATGAACACCACGGCAAGCGATATGCGCGAGCTCCATCGAGAGATGCTGAGAGAGGAAACCGGGGGTGCCTGGTTCATGATTGAAAAGCCGGAATTGAAGTGAAAAGAGCGCAAACGAGGCACAACAACAGCCCCGTAATCCCCTTCACTTTGTCTTTCAGATAAAGAGTCGGTATCTTCACGCTACCAGACCCCAACATCAATTACTTTCGACATACCAGCCGGGTCGGTACAGTCGGAGCATGTTCCCGATAGCCTGCGAAACTCAACCTGGAGATCTAAAGCATTGATATAGAAGGGCTTAAGAGGAAGCTGTCAGGTTATTCGGAAGGTCAGTTCCAGCTCATCACGGCGTGAGAGGCCAACCGCTCAGTCACCGGGGGACGGAGCCGGGTAGAGAGCCTTCAGCTCCTTCACTCCGCTGGAAAAGACATCGTATTGCTGGAGCACCTCGGTCCGGTCCCCCTGGTCGCCGAAGTGGTCCAGCAGCCAGGCCCCCCTCACGACCTCCTTCACAGCCCGGCCGAGGCCGCGCTTGCGATCAGCCGCCTCCCCAGGCGCCATTTTCTTCTCGAGCGCCAGGGCGAGCGCCTTGGCCTCGAAGGCCGGAAGAAAGAGCCTCTTGTAGTCCTGCTCCCTCAACAGGACCTGGACCCGCTCGTCCCGCGAGCTCAACTCGGAGACGATCCCGGCCGCGGAAGCCGGAATGACCAGAGAATCTTCGGGACGTCTCGGCCGGGGGGGCACGGCCTCGGCCCCGGCGGACCCCAGCTTCCTGAGAGTAAAATCAAACCGTTCCTCCTTCCCGCCCAGCACGACCTTGATGACGAGGTGCAATGGAAAGGAAAACCCTGGAACAGCGGCCTCGAGATAGCCGGCGGCGGCGGGCTTCAGCTCAAAGGCCTCGGCCCCATCGACAAAACCATCCTTCTCATCGAAGGTCGCGCGAAGGTACCTGGCCGAAAACCCTGAGGCCTCCAGGGGGCGGGTATAGTTGTCGAAGAAATACACCCGCAGCAGGCCCTCCCGGGGGGCCACCACCTCGAGATGATGCCAATTGTCCGATGCCATCCGAAAGACGCCGCCATGGCGGGGGTTGTGGTCACCATGAGGTACCTGGACGGTGACCCCTAGCAGTTCACGGCCGCACTTGCTGCAGTCTCCCTCACCAAACCCGAGTTCCTCGGTGGTGAAGCCCAGCCCGTTACCCTGGAGCCGTAGAGCCGTCAGGCCGCTGGCTCCCTCCTCGCCGAGGGTCTCCTCCAGGCTCCGGGTGCAAACCCAGACCTTGCCGACCATCACCTCCACCAGCTTGGACTCGCAGACCGGACAGGCGCTGCCGCCCTCGAGCATCACCTCGGGATGCCGGGTACACTTCCACATATTGACATTGGGAATGGCGACCAACAGCTTACCGCACTTACCGCAGGCTCCGGGCAGAACACCCGCCGACTCAAAATGATCGACACAGAGATAGGTCCCCACGCTCTTCTGGGCGACCAGGGCCGCTCCACATTCGCTACAGGCGCCATCTTCACGGCTGACGACCAGAGGATGCGCGGCGCAGGCGTAATGAACCGGCCGCGAAGCGGCGGGCGAAGTTCCGGCCGGAGCGCCGTCACGGCACCCCGACAGCGCTCCGACACACGCCAGAGCCGACAACACGATCACTATTTTCATCAGCCGTTTTTGCATCAAACCGAACGGGCCTCCGCACACGGATGCCTTGCCTCTTGAATCACCAACACTATGATATCTGTGGAACAGTACTTCGCATTGAATAGGTACGGAAGACGCCGGTGAAGAAAAAAAAACTTATCCTGCTATTCTGCTGCGCCCTGGCCTTGGGAAAAGCCGAGGCCCATGACATCATCTCTTCGCGCTACAGCTACCATGAGCATGTCCTTCCCATCCTCGAGACTCACTGCGTACGCTGCCACAGTCCCGACGGCCCGGCTCCTTTCCTGCTGACAAGCTATCTCGACGCCCGCCCCCAGGCCGTCGCGATCAAGGAGGCGGTTCTGCTGAGAAACATGCCGCCGTTTTTTGCTGAGCCGGGTCGGAACAGGCTCATCGGAGAGCACCGGCTGAGCGCCGCCGAGGTCGACATTATCGTCGAATGGGCCAGCGGCGGGGCTCCGGAAGGAAAAGCAAAGGCCTCCAGCCCGGCAGCTAAGAAGAAAACTCCCGAGGTAGCCGACCTCGAGCTCGAAATCCCGGAGCTGACACTTGCGCTGGGACGAAAGCGGAAAACCGTGCAGGTGAGGCTGGCAACAGGACTCAAACAGCCCGCCTGGATCACGGCCTGGGAGCTGAGCACCGCCAGGGTCGACCTGCTGCGACTGGCCACGCTCTACCGCGGGGAGCGTGCTGAAGACAATTACCTGGGCTCCCGGATGTCGGTCGATGGAAAGCTCAGCTGGAATGGAGCTGGCGCTGCCATCGCCCCCGGGCAGGAGCTTGTTCTGAACATCCTCTATTGCCGGCCCTGGCGCCTGGGAAACAGGAAGGAAGCTGTACGCGGAAAGCTCCGCCTGTGGACGACTGCTACCAGGCCTCCCCGCCTTCTCCAGGCCAGGAGGCTCAAGGACAGCGGCAACCTGTCGCGAGAAGCCCTGCTCCTTGGAGTCTATCCGACCGCTCCCCTGCGGCTGGTGGCGGCAGGCCGCAGCGACAGCCTCATCGAGGTCTTCGCTGCTCCTGCCGACTGGCCGATATTCTATCGCTTCAGCAAGACGCTGAAGTCTCCGAACGGCCTGCAGGCAGGTCCCAGCGCCGAGGGCTCCATCCTCTTCACCATCCCCTGAAGAAGATCACTCTCAGCTCAGCTTTTCCTCTGCCCTGGAGAGTCCCCGCCGGGCGAGAAGATGCACAATGACTGTAAGACCTCCCAGGCCCGCTCCGATCCACTCAATTCCATCCTCTCCGGCAATCTCGCGGGCCACCCAGAAAACACCGGCGAAAAGAAAGATGCTCACGAAACAAAGGAAATTGACCCCTCCCATCACCCTGCCGCGAAGATCCCCCGGCGACCAGAGCTGGATGCTGGTCTGCAGGGGCAGGGCGAACATCCCTCCCGCGATCCCAAGCAGAAACAGCGTCGCCCTGGCTGCATGAATGCGGTCTATCGTCCAATCCTGGAACTGGAGGTCCTCGTGCGTCCACCCCAGTGCCAGCAGGCTCAGGAGGAGAAGGACGAGACCTGTCCTGTAAATCCTGAAATCCACCTTTCCCTTTGAAACAAGGCTGCCGCCAAAGGCACCCAGGGCAATACCCACCGAAAGGAAAACAAGCAGCATGCTGGTGGGGAATTCATCCAGCTTCATCAGGATTTTCCCGTAGGCGTTACACAACATCAGCAGGGCAGCCCCCAAACCCCAGAAATAGGCGTAGGTCAGGGCCACGCTGCAAAAGATCCTGTCCTCAAAGATCGCCTTCAGAATGGGCCTGAGTTCGCCGAAAATTTTCCCTTTGAGTTCAACCTCCGGATCAGCAACAGGAGCCCTGCGAACTCCGAAGGCCGACAAGGTACCAAGGATCGCCAGGAGAACCAGGCCACCCTGGGCTTTGTAAAGGTCCTCGGGGGCCACCGAGCCCTTGATAAAACCCGCTGCCGCGGTCCCGAGAGTGATCGCCAGGTAGGTCGTCATGAGAATGACCCCATTCGCTTTCGACAGGCTCCGCGAGGGGAACAGCTCGGGAATAATGCCGTATTTCCCCGGCCCGAAAAACGCGCTCTGCGTGCCCATCATGAAGAGAGTGGAATAAAGCAGGGGGATGTTTTCTATATAGAAGGCCAAACAGCCAAGCAGCATCACCAGGATTTCCCAGATCTTGCAGAAACGGAAAATAAACGTCTTTGAAAACCGGTCGGCGAAGGAGCCTGCAAAACCACTGAAGAGAACGAAAGGCAGGGCGAAAATACCTGCTGCCAGAGACTGGTGATAGGAATCCCCCGCCTCCATGCTCAGACCGACCGCCAGCAGGAGGATCAACTGTTTGAAGGCGTTGTCATTGAAGGCCCCGAGGAACTGGGTAATAACGATCGACACAAAGGACCTCCCCGCCAGGGGTTCCTTCGCTCCATCTGTTTCAATCACAGTGGGATCGGTTTCAGACCGTCCAGGAATTCCATCTGTTTTGGACATGGTCGTTTCATGATGCCAGAGTTCCGCTGCGGTGTGTAGTTTGCTCAGTAGTCATTTTTCACCCGGGTGAATCAATAAACTAAAACACACTGTCGCCATTGACACCCGGCCGAGGTCTTCGACAATGGTGCCATGTCCAGACCAGTTGTACTCGCCTTCATGGCCCATCCCGACGATGCGGAGTTTCTCTGCGGCGGCGCCCTCTTCCTGCTTGCCGACCTTGGCTGCGAGGTTCATGTGGCGGCGATGGCTCCCGGCGATTGCGGTTCGCCCGACAAGCCCGCCGAGGAGATCGCGACGATCCGGCGCGAGGAAGGCCGCCGGGCCGCGGCGCTCTACCCCGGAGAGTTTCACTGCCTCGAAGAGCGCGACCTGCAGATCCACTACTCCCCCGCCACCACGAAGAAGGCCTGCAGTCTTTTTCGAAAGGTACGGCCACAGATCGTGATCACCCAGAGCCCTGTCGACTATATGCTCGACCACGAGGAAACCGCCCGTATTGCCCGTGCGGCGTGTTTCAACGCACCGATCCCCAACGCGCCCTGTGAGGACGATTCAGCACCTCTAGACCGAATCCCCCACCTCTACTACGTCAACGCGGTGGAGAGTGTCGGAATCTACGGAGAGCCGGTGAGACCCTCCTTCCTTGTTGATATCGCAGATGTCCTGGACAGAAAGACCGAGGCCCTCGCCGCGCACGAATCCCAGCGCGAATGGCTCAGGAAGCAGCATGGTATTGACGAATATCTCGAGAGCATGAACACCTGGTCGGCGGAGGCCGGCAAGCTGGCTGGGCTTGAATTCGCCGAGGGCTTCCGTCAGCACCTCGGCCATGCCTACCCGCGCGACAATCTCCTCGCCAGCCTGCTCAAAGGGCGCTGCCGCCAACCGAAAACAGGAGGCCAGGAATGAAGCTGGACCTCCTCTCTACGATCAAGGGTTCCGCCCTCGAAGATTTCTTTCCCGCGGGATGGGACCTCGCGCGCATGGACGAGCTGGCCGGCCGGTCGCCCGAACGAATCGGTGAACGGGAGAAGTACTGGAGCGAGAACTACGAGC
>Ga0315318_10000852_pt1 | contig 12948 bp, 14 predicted proteins | sample M1200m3416metaG_FD_203703 | JGI IMG/M metagenome (GOLD analysis project Ga0315318, IMG submission 203703) | Ammonia-oxidizing marine archaeal communities from Monterey Bay, California, United States - M1 200m 3416 | ecosystem: Environmental > Aquatic > Marine > Coastal | place: USA: California... | reverse complement strand
ATTAATAATTTTTAATGGTCGGTCATCATCTATAACTAAATTCAAAGCTTTATCTACTGGCGGAACATAATCATTTATTTTTACAGTTGAATATAAAAGTTTTTTATTTTTATCAATGATATGTATTTCATCAACATCTCGTATTATCTTTTGAGTTCTTAGAAATCTTGCATACTGTTTAGTATTTTCATTCAAAAATTTAGCACTTTTATTCGTATCAAAAGCGATTAAAACTATATCAGCTTGAATCTTATTTCTAACTTCTTCTACATAACTTTTTGCAAGTTCATAAGAATTGTTAACAACTGTGGTTACTTTTTTGTCAAAATATTTTTCTAGGGCAAATGAAAAAAGGAATAATGAAAATATTGATATTAAAATTGATGGGATTAAAGTAAATAAAGAAAAATAAGTAATATATCTTTTGTTTGAGGTTAGACCATCTTTATCAATATCATTTTTAATTGATTTTTTAATTTCAATAAAAATAAATACAAATAATAAAAAAAGTAATAAGATATTTAAAATTAATAAATATTGTAAATTATTTTGATTTAACTGAACAAAGCTTCGATCAATGAATGTTAAAAAAGTTAAAAAACCAATAAATAGTGTGATAGTAGATAGAATAATAATGAATATATTTTTTTTCAAAAATTCTAACATGATTTAGAATTATAGCATTTAATCAAATGAACAACTATTTTGTAATATTGGCTGCTGGAAAAGGTAAAAGATTTCATAAAAATCATCCAAAACAATTCTTTTATTATAAAAATAAAGATATTATTGATCATTCAATTGAAAAATCAATAAAATCTAACCTTTTTAAGAAAATAGTTGTTGTAACTAATAATTTACAAAAATTTAAAAATAAAAAATATCCCAAATCAATAAAATTCATTAAAGGTGGTAAAGAACGATCTGACTCTTCTCTAAAATCTTTAAAATATTTAAAAAAATTTAAACCAAAAAATGTACTTATACACGATGCGGCTAGACCTGATTTTACTATTAATTTATTAAAAAAACTTACTAATCAATTAAGAAAAAATAAAGCAGTAATCCCTTTTATTCATTCAAAAGATTCAACAAAATACAAATTAAAAAATAAAATTTATAACCTTGAAAGAAAAAAAATTATATTAACTCAAACACCTCAGGCATTTAGATATAAAGATTTATATGAACTTGCAATTAAACAAAAGGTTAAAATCGCAGATGAAGCAACTCTTTTTATTAAAAATAATTATAAGATAAAATTTATTTCTGGTGAAAATAAAAATAATAAAATTACTTATAAAGATGATATAAAATATCATAAAACCTTCTTTGGTATTGGATTTGATATTCATAGACTAGTAAAAAATAAAAAACTTTATTTAGGTGGAATAAAAATACCATTTCATTCAGGTTTAAAAGGTCATTCAGATGGAGATGCAATTTTACATGCTATTATTGATGCATTATTAGGTGCTATGAGAAAAAAAGATATAGGCACTTATTTTCCAAATAATAAAAATAAATTTAAAAATATAAGATCACCAAAAATGTTAAAACCCATTTTAGATAATTTAAATAAAGAAAATTTTTCAATTAATAATCTAGATATAAATTTAATTTGTCAAAAACCCAAAGTTTCAAAATATCGAAACAAAATAATTAATTCAATATCAAAACTTATGGCTTTAGATAAACATAAAATTAATTTAAAAGGTAAAACTGTTGAAAAAATAGGTTTAATCGGAAAAGAAAAAGCTATCGCTTGTGAAGTTATAGCTTCAGTGGCTAAATATGAATAAAATAAATTTCTTATTTGTTACATTATTTGGTATTGGAAAGTTAAAAAAAATACCTGGTAGTTATGCTTCATTAGTTACAACAATATTTTTATTTTTTTTATTTCATATATTTAATATCTCAGCAAATATTGTTTTAATTTCAGTTATATTAATCTTTTTTATCTCACTTTATGCTGTAAATATTTTTATAAAAGATTTGGATAATAAAGATCCAAAAGAAATAGTTATTGATGAATTTATTGGTCAATCAATTCCTATTTGTCTTTATGAAATTGCACATGTAGGAACAAAGGAAACTAGCCAAATATTAACATTTTATTTCATAATGTTTATTCTATTTAGAATTTTTGATATCGTTAAGCCCTATCCAGTAAGCTATTATGATAAAAACTTTAAAAACAGTTTTGGTGTTATTATGGATGATGTCTGTGCCGGATTGTATGTTGTAGCTGTTCTTGTTTTATATATGGTAATTACTACATGAAAAAACTTTCTCTTAAGGTAATTAATTTATTAAATAAAAAAAAACTTAAAATTTCCTTTGTTGAATCTTGCACAGGTGGTTTACTTTCAAGTACGATAACTTCAATAAATGGCTCTTCTAAAGTTTTTACACTTGGATTAATTACTTATTCAAATCAAGCAAAAATTAACATTCTTAAAGTTCCTAAAAAAGTAATAATTAAACATGGGGCTGTAAGTTATGAAACTTGTTTATCTATGGTTAAAAATCTAAACAAAATCAGCAAAACTAATATTTCTGTATCAATTACTGGAGTTGCTGGACCTAAAGGAGGTACTAAACAAAAACCTGTAGGTTTGATATTTATTGGTATTAAAAAAGGTAATAAAACAATAGTTAAAAAATACCTATTTAAAAATAAGAAAAGAAACTTAATTCAAAAGGCTACCGTAAAAAAAGCTTTAAATTTAATCTTAAGACTTACCGAATAACTTTTCTGCTCTTTTTTGAAAAGCATCTGCTATTTTCTCAAGTCCAAATTTAAAAGAAACAATCATTAAAGAATTTAAAAATTTATTTTTAATCTCAAAATCTATGTCAAAAGTAACTTCTGTTGCATTTTCTTTTTTATTAAACTTCCAATTATTTGATAAATGATTTAAAGGTCCATCAATATTTTTAACAAATATAGTATCATCTATTTTATTAAATGTTACATCACTTTTATAAGTATCTTTAAATGGTCCTTTGCCAATTGTAAGATCGGCTATAATTTTTTTTAAATCTCCTTCATTTTTGTTTTCAAGAATTTTAGCTTCATGACAAAAAGGAACAAATTCAGGATATTTTTGAATATCTAAAACTAAATTTATTAGATCATCCTTTTTACATTCAATTAATCTCTTAACTGAAGCTTTTGGCATTAATGTTTCTTAATTCTATTTATTTGAAGTTTAGTAAAATCTTCATCGGCATGATATGAGGATCTTGTTAAGGGTGAAGAAGAAACTAAAAGAAATCCTTTTGATTTTGCAATTAATTCCAGTTCTTTAAATTCATCTGGATGATAATACCTTTCAAGTGGATGATGTTTGACAGATGGTTGTAAGTATTGACCAATTGTTAAAAAGTCTACATCGACTGATCTTAAATCATCCATTACTTGGATTATTTCATCATGTACTTCACCTAAACCAACCATAATCCCGGATTTAGTAAATATTTTATTATTATTTTTTTTAGCATTTTTCAATAGTTCAAGAGACGCAAAGTATCTAGCTCCAGGTCTAACTTTTACATAAAGGCTTGGTACTGTTTCAATGTTATGATTAAATACATCAGGATTTGCTTCTAGTATTTTTTTATAAGACTCTCCTTTTCTTAAAAAATCAGGTGTTAAAACTTCAATAGTTGTAGTTGGGTTTTTTTTTCTAGTAGTTTCTACAACTTTTTTAAAATGATTTGATCCTCCATCATCTAAGTCATCTCTATCAACTGAAGTAATTACCACATGTCTAAGTTCAAGTTTTTTTACTGTATTAGCTATTTTAATATCCTCAAATGGATCTAATTTTTCAGGTTTGCCAGTTTTAACATCACAGAATGCACATGCTCTTGTACATGTATCTCCCATAATCATAAATGTTGCATGTCTCTTGCTCCAACATTCAGTGATATTCGGACAGTTGGCTTCTTGACATACTGTAACTAAATTACTTTTATTAACTACAGTTTTTGTTAAAAAAAATTCTCTACTGTTTATAAGTTTTGATCTTATCCAATCAGGTTTTTTCTTAATTGGATTAATTGGATTTTTAACTTTTTCAGGATGTCTAGGTCTAATTTTTTGTGTCATTTTTTTTTATTATATAAATTGTCTCATTTTTTTTACCAAATAAGAATCTTTCTCTAATTAAAATTTCTATATAATCAAGATCTAGATTGTCACTTAGTAGCGAATTCTTCAAATCTAAATTATTTATCTTAGTAATTAATATAAGTTCGTCTTGTTGAAGATTTTCTAAAACTTGTTTTTTTTCAAAATATGAAATAAGTCCTCTTTGGCCTGATAAAAGATTAAAGAAAAAATATAAAATCAAAAATGTTGAAACTAATAAAAAATAATTTTTTTTTAATCTTTTAAGCATTAATGAATTTTATTCATTCTAGCTCTTTTTCCAAGTTCTTCTTCTATACGGATTAATTGATTATATTTAGCTACTCTTTCAGACCTGGCTAAAGATCCTGTTTTTATTTGATTTGAATTAGTTCCAACTGCCAAATCAGCAATAAATGTATCTTCACTATCTCCTGATCTGTGAGAAATAATTGTTTTAAATCCTATGATATGAGCAAATTTAATAACATCTATTGTTTCTGAAACTGTTCCAATTTGATTTAATTTAATTAAAATTGCATTTGAAGACATATTTAAAAAACCTTTCTTAAGTCTTTCAAGATTAGTAACATAAAGATCGTCACCTACTATTTGAACTTTTTTTATTGATTTCATTAATTTATTCCATGATTTCCAATCATTTTCTGCAAATGGATCTTCTATTGATTTAATTTTATATTTATTAATCATTTTTTTGTACTCTTGAATAGATTTATCAACAGAAATATATTTTTTAGAATGAATAGAATATTTATTTTTTTTATATAACTCATTAGCTGCCACATCCAAACATATAGACACATCTTTACCATTCACAAAACCAGATCTTTTTATTGCTGATACTATTAAATCTAAAGCTTGATTATTATTAACAATCATAGGTGCAAAACCACCTTCATCTCCTACAGATGTTGATAATCCTTTATTTTTAATAAGATTACTTAAATTTTTAATTACAACAAAACAAATTCTCATAGCCTCAGAAAAACTTTTGGCCTTATCAGGTCTAATCATAAATTCTTGTATTCTAAGACCATTATTAGCATGAACACCTCCATTAATTATGTTCATCAAAGGATATGGTAACTGAAAATTTTTTTTTACTAGAAAAGATCTATAAAGAGGTATTTTTTTAACTTTTGCTGAAAGTTTTTTTACTGCCATTGAAACAGCAAGTATGGTATTCGCTCCTAATTTATTTTTTTGCCTAGTGCCATCTAAGTTAATCATTAAAGCATCTATTTTTTCTTGGTTATGAATATTTTGTCCTTTTAATTTTTTTGAAATATTTGTATTAACTAAATTTACTGCACTTAATACACTTTTGCCTAAATAACGTTTGTTATTTTTATCTCTTTTTTCAAATGCTTCGTAAGTTCCTGTTGAGGCGCCTGAGGGACAAATTGAAGATGCATTATTATTTTTTACAAAAACTTCAGCTTCAATAGTTGGATTTCCTCTACTGTCAAAAACTTGCCGGGCTCTAACTTTTAAAATTTTACTCACTAATTTTTAATTAAATTATCTATATCTGTAAGTTGTTTTAATAAATTTTCTAATTTGTTTAATGGAACCATATTAGGTCCATCAGATGGAGCATTATCGGGATCTTGATGGGTTTCTATAAATACTCCAGCTACTCCTACGGCAACAGCTGCTCTTGATAAGTGTTCAACAAATTCTCTTTGGCCACCACTTTTTTCCCCAAGTCCTCCTGGTTGTTGCACTGAGTGAGTTGCATCAAAAATTACTGGATAACCATTTTTAGCCATAATAGGTAATGATCTCATATCTGAAACAAGAGTGTTATAGCCGAAACTCGCACCTCTTTCTGTGACTAAAATATTTTTATTTCCTGAATCTGAAATTTTTTTTGTAACATTAACCATATCCCATGGTGCTAAAAATTGTCCTTTTTTGACATTTATAATTTTTTTAGTTTTAGCTGCAGCAATTAATAAATCAGTTTGTCTACATAAAAAAGCTGGTATCTGAAGTATATCTACATGATTACTTACTATCGAGCACTGTTCAATATTATGAATATCTGTTAAAACTGGAATGTCTAATTCTTTTCTGATTTTATCGAAAACAGGTAATGAAGTGTCTAAACCCGCTCCTCTTTTACCTTTTAAACTAGTTCTATTGGCCTTATCAAAAGATGTTTTGTAGATAAAACCAAGATTAAATTTTTTTGTAATCTCCTTTATTTTTCCTGCCATATCCATTGCATGTTGCTCTGTTTCTAGTTGGCAAGGTCCTGCAATAATACAAATTTTATTATCATTTGAGATTTCTATATTTCCACAATTTACTTTAATGCTATTCATCTATGATTTTTTGATGCCTTGATAAATGATGAGAATAAAGGATGTGGGGCCAAAGGTCTAGATTTAAATTCTGGATGAAACTGAACTCCAATAAACCATGGATGATTTTTAAGCTCAATTATTTCTGGCAACTTACCGTCGGGAGATAAGCCTGAAAAAAACATGCCATTTTTCTCAAATTTTTCCTTAAAAGCAATATTAACTTCATATCTATGACGGTGTCTTTCTTTAATTAAATTTTTTCCATAAATTTTTTGAATCATTGAATTTTTCTTTAATTTTGCATCATAAGATCCAAGTCTCATAGTACCACCCAAATTTTTATCTGTACCTTTTATTGTTTTACCGTCTTTAGTCCATTCATTAATTAAACCTATAATCGGTAAACCTTTTTTATCAAACTCACTTGAGGTTGCTTTTTTTATTTTAATTTTATTTCTTGCAAATTCAATTATAGCCATTTGCATTCCATAACAAATGCCAAGAAATGGAATTTTGTTATTTCTTGCATATTTAATTGCTTCAATTTTTCCATCTGTGCCTCTTTTACCAAAACCTCCTGGAATTAAAATCCCAGAAATATCTTTAAGCTTATATTTTATTTCTGATACTTTTAATTTCTCTGAATCTATTCGTACCAATTTTACTTTTACGTTATTATTAATACCACCATGGGTAAGAGCTTCATCAAGAGATTTATAAGCATCTTTTAGTTCAACATATTTACCAATTATAGCTATATTTACTTGTTTTTTCTTTTGTAATATTATTTTTGTAATTTTTTTCCATGGACTTAAGTTTACAGGTTTTTTTGATTTTAGTTTAAAATAATCTAAAACTTGAATATCTAATTTTTCTTTAGAGAAACTTATTGGAGCTTCATATATAGTTTTTACATCTACTGTTTCAATTACATTTTTAATATCAATATTACAAAATAATGATATTTTTTTACGATGTTCCAGAGGTATAGGTCTTTCTGATCTACAAATTATTATGTCGGGTTGAACACCAATACTTCTTAATTCTTTAACTGAATGTTGTGTGGGTTTTGTTTTAATTTCATCTGAAGATTTTAAATAAGGAACAAGAGTAAGGTGAATAAATAATGCATTTTTTTTTCCGATATCATTAGCAAATTGTCTTATTGCTTCAACAAAAGGCAAACTTTCAATATCTCCAACTGTACCTCCAATTTCACAAATGATAAAATCTTCTTTTGAAGAATCATTTTTTATGAATTCTTTTATACGATCAGTAATATGAGGAATAACCTGAACTGTTTTACCAAGGTATTTACCTTTACGTTCTTTTCGAAGTACATCATTATAAATTTTACCTGTAGTTATGTTGTCTGATTTTTTTGCAGATACTCCAGAAAATCTTTCATAATGTCCCAAATCAAGATCCGTTTCAGCTCCATCATCAGTTACAAAAACTTCACCATGTTGAAATGGACTCATTGTACCAGGGTCAACATTTAAATAAGGATCTAATTTTCTTAATCTAACTTTATAACCTCTTGATTGAAGAAGATAAGCTAGAGATGCTGAGGAGAGTCCTTTTCCTAAAGATGAAACCACGCCGCCCGTGACAAAAATAAATCGCGCCATGGAAGTATCTTATAACGAATAAAAAAGTAATTGAAAAGTATTAATTATTATTTTCTGGAATTGAAGGTGTATCTTCAGTATTTTCTTCAATTGTGTCCAAAACTGAAGAGGTTGGAGTTAAATCACCTCTTGAGACAATAGTTAATCCTAAGCTACAAATAATAAATAAAGTTGCAACAACAGCTGTTGACTTTGTCATAAAATTACCTGCTGATCTTGAAAACATAAAACTTTCTTGAGAAACTCCAATTCCAAGAGCACCACCTTCAGATTTTTGGATCAAAACTAATAAAACCAGAATGATCGCAAATACAATGTTTAGTACTAATAATATATTTTCCATGGAGGTTAATTATATGTTTTTTTAATTATATCAATAAATTTTTTTGGATCTTGAGATGCTCCGCCTATCAAATAACCATCTATATTATTAATTAATTTTAATTCATGAATATTTTTAGGATTAACTGAACCGCCATATAAAACTTTATTATTTTTAATTTTTTTTTTTATGAAATCTATTGTTTTAAATAATTCATTGGACTTTGGAATTAAACCTGTCCCAATAGACCAAATTGGTTCATAGGCTATTATAACATTTTTTTTATTTTTTATCTTATTTAAACCTAATTTAATTTGTTTATTTAAAATTTGCTTGGTAATTTTTTTTCTTTTTTCTTGTAAAGTTTCACCAACACAAAAAATTACTTTAAGACCAGATTTTAAAGTATTTTTAATTTTAAGATTAATTAATTTATTAGTTTCACCAGCTTGTCTATTTTCTGAATGTCCAATAATAACATATTTTGCACCAACACTTTTCAACATCATGGAATTTATTGAACCAGTAAATGCTCCATAAGTATTTTGTTCGTGACAATTTTGTGCACCAACTTCAATAGGTGTGGTTTTTAATTTTTTTGACATTGGGCGTATTAAAGTACTTGGTGGACAGTAAATTATTTTTATAAATTTATTTTTTTTAAAGGTTTTAAAAAATTTAACCACTTTATGTATTGAATTTAAGGAATTTAAACCACCAAACATTTTCCAATTAGCAATAAAATACATATATTTATTTGTCATCTGCTACATTTTAATCTATAGGTTTGCTTTTTATAGATCAATAAATTTATAGAGTAATGATAAGTAGTTTTAGAAATTTTGCCAAAACTAAATTTGCTGGCTTGTTAGTTTTTATAATAATTATCCCATTTGTATTTTGGGGTATGGGAGGTATGTTTAGTAGTGGAAATTCTAACAATATAGCTAAAATAAATAATACAAATATTTCTACGAAAGAATTTATAGATTATTTAAATAACTCCGGAGTGGCCCAACAAACAGTTAAGGAAAATTTAAATAATAATATAATTGAAGAACTCTTATCTGGACTTGTTTCAACTACATTATTAAATTTAGAAATTAAAGATTTTGACCTTATTATTACAGAGATAACATTGTTAAAAAAGATTAAAGAAAATAAAAATTTTCTCGCAGAAAATGGTAAATTTCAAAGATTAAAATACGAAAAATTTTTACTTGAAAACAATTTAACAGCCCCGAGTTTTGAACAAAGATTAAAAAACAAAGAATTACAAAAAAATTTATTTGATTATATAGGTGCTGGAACAGTTTCTCCGAAATTTTTAATAAAAAAATTATATGAAGAAGAAAATAAAAAACTTGAAATTGAATTTATTGATTTAAAAAATTTCTATAAAAAAAATAAAGATATTACTGAAAAAGAGTTAAAAAATTTTATTGAAAATAATAAAGATCAGCTAAAAGTTGAATATATTGATTTTAATTATGCGTTAATCAATCCTCAAAATTTAATTGGTGTTGATGAGTTTAATCAATCTTTTTTTGACAAAATTGATCAAATAGAAATTGATATATCAAATGAAGTTCAATTTGAAACAATTGTTTCTAATTTTAAAATAACACCAGTCAATATAACTGATTTTATATTTTCATCAGATAAAAATGAAATTGAAAAAAAAATATATGAATTGAGAAATAATAAATTTGATATATTTGAAAGTGGCAATAATTATATTCTTTATAAAGTTGATAACATCGAACAAAAAGTACCAGATTTAAATAATAAACAAACAAAAAATGAGATTATTGAGTTAGTTTCACAGAAAAATAAATTTGATTATAATAGAAAATTATTAGAAAAAATTAGAAATAAAAAATTTAATAACAATGATTTTTTAAAAATGGGGTTAGATAAAATCAAAACAACAAAGTTAAACTCAATAAAAGATAATAAAAAATTTGAGATTAATGCTGTTGAAATTTTATATTCTTTACCAGTTAACTCTTTCACTTTAATCAATGATGATGAAAAAAATATTTACTTAGCTAAAGTCAAAAAATTTCAAAAAGAATTGATTGATTCAAATAATGACAAATTTAAAGAATATGTTAATAAACAAAAATCAAATAACAAAAATACTTTGCTGAAATCTTATGATTTATTTTTAAATAAAAAATATGATGTTGTTTTAAATCAAAAAACAATAGAACGAGTTAAAAATTTCTTTCAATGATAATTAATCGAAGCTTCAAAAAATTTAAGTTTCAACATAGAGGCAAAAAAAATCAAATAATATATATATCTAAAAAAGTTAAAAATGATGATGATGTATCAAATTTAATAGATAATTTTTTATTAGAAAAAAATAGTTTTATTTTTGAGTCTGTTGAAAAAGGCAAAATAAAAGGCAGATATACAATCTTTGGTAAGAATCCAGATAAAATTTGGGAATTTAACAATAACAATTCTTACTTAATTAAGAATAAAAAAAAATATAAATTAAAGAAAAATCCTGAGAAATTAATTGAAAGTATAATAGAAGAATTTAAATTTAAAATTCCTTCAGGCTTACCTCCTATATCATCTCTAATATCAGGTTACTTTTCTTATGATTCAATTAGATACATAGAAAATATTCCAAATAATTGCAAAGATGATCTAAAAGTTCCTGATGTTAGACTTTTAAGACCTAGAACTCTAATAATTCATGACAATGTAAAAAGAAAGATTTTTTATATTATTAATATTTTTCAAGATGAAAAAATCAATAATTACACAAAAAAATATTTGGAAATTAAATCAGAACTTTCTAAACTTTTAATTCAATCTTCTAATAAAAATTTAATCAAATCAAATTCAAATATATCAAGTAAAGTTATTGTTAAATCAAACACATCAAAAAATAAATTTCTTAAAATGGTTAATAAAGCAAAAAAATACATTAAGCTTGGAGATATTTTTCAAGTTGTTTTAAGTCAAAGATTTGAGGCAAAATTAACAAAAAAGCCTTTAGAGATTTATAAAAAACTTAGGGTAACTAACCCTTCTCCATTTATGTATTTCTTTAATTTTAATGACTTTCAGATTATAGGAGCAAGTCCTGAAATTTTAGTAAGATTAAGAGATAACAAGATAACTGTCAGACCTATAGCGGGAACAAGACCTAGAGGAAAAAATATAAAACAAGACAAATTTTATGAGAAAGATTTGCTTAAGGATAAAAAAGAACTGTCCGAACATTTAATGTTGCTTGATTTAGGTAGAAACGATGCTGGAAAAGTATCCAAAATAAATACAGTAAAAGTTACTGAAAGCTTTGTTATTGAAAAATATTCACATGTAATGCATATAGTTTCTAATGTGATTGGAGAATACAATAAGAAATTCTCCAAGTTTAAATCTTTATTAAGTGGTTTCCCAGCAGGAACTGTCTCTGGAGCACCAAAAATCAGAGCTATGGAAATTATAGATGAATTAGAAAACTCAAAAAGAAAAGTTTACGCTGGTGGAATTGGTTATTTTTCTGCAAATGGTGAATTTGATACTTGTATAGCTCTAAGAACAGCTGTTGCTAAAAAAGATAAGTTTTATGTCCAAGCTGGGGCCGGTATAGTTGCTGATAGTATACCAACAAAAGAATACGAAGAAACAATTAACAAAGCTAAGGCTTTAATTAATGCATTAAAATAATGAAAATATTATTAATAGACAATTACGATAGTTTTACTTTTAACTTATTCCATTATTTGTCGTCATTAAAAGCTAATGTTGAAGTAATTAGAAATGACAAAATTACTTCAAAAGAAATCCTAAAAAAAAAATATGATAAAATTGTAATTTCACCAGGTCCAGGTAATCCCAATCAGTCAGGTAATTGTTTAAAAATAGTAAATTCTCTTTATAAAAAAATACCAATATTAGGTGTTTGTTTAGGACATCAAATAATTGGTCAAGTTTTTGGTTCAAAAATTATTCAAGCTAAAAAATTAATGCATGGAAAAACTAGTAGTATTATATCAAAAAATACTGGAATATTAAAAAACTTACCTAAAAATTTTAAAGCAACTAGATATCACAGTTTAATAATTGATAAAAAAACTTTATCAAAAGATCTTGAAATTACTGCTGAAACTAAAGATGGATTAATCATGGGAATTCAACATAAAAAATACGATGTTCATGGAGTGCAATTTCATCCCGAAAGTATTAAAACTAAGCTGGGAATAAAAATTTTGAAAAACTTTGTAAAATTAAAAAATTAATGAAGGAATATTTAGAAAAAATAAGAAGCAAACAAAACTTAACTTTTGATGAAAGTAAAGCTGCTTTTCAAATATTAATGGAAGGTAAGGTAAATGATCAGGAAATATTTGATTTTTTAACTTTGTTATCTGCTAAAGGTGAATCTTCGGAAGAAATAGCTGGTGGTGTTTATGTTTTGAGAGATAAATCAAAAAGAGTTAATGTAGATAATTGTGTTGATACCTGTGGAACAGGTGGCGATGGCATGAATAC
>Ga0315318_10000848_pt1 | contig 12998 bp, 10 predicted proteins | sample M1200m3416metaG_FD_203703 | JGI IMG/M metagenome (GOLD analysis project Ga0315318, IMG submission 203703) | Ammonia-oxidizing marine archaeal communities from Monterey Bay, California, United States - M1 200m 3416 | ecosystem: Environmental > Aquatic > Marine > Coastal | place: USA: California... | reverse complement strand
TGGGAAAAGTGGTCCGAACAGGGAATAGACGATGTAGAAATAGTTGCCATAAATCGAGGCCCCGCAGAGATTCGAGCACATCTTCTTTCATATGACTCGGACTACGGAAGATTCCCTGACTTAATTTCCGTAGAAGATGACGTCATGAGGATCCGTGATCACACGGTCAAGGTATTTAATGCAAATGCCCCTGAAACTATTCCCTGGCATGAAGCAGGCGTGGATATCGTCATTGAAAGTACCGGACAATTTAAAACTGGAGATGAAGCGGCCGGCCATCTTAAACAGGGTGTTAAAAAAGTTATTGTATCTGCGCCTGCCAAAGCGGTTGACTGGACCGTAATCATGGGGGCAAATCAAGAGGAATATGATGCTGTAAACCACAATGTTATATCAGCTGGATCTTGTACCACGAACTGCATAGTGCTTGCCGTAAAAGTGCTGAATGATTCTTTTGGCGTGGAAAACGGATTAATGTCGACAATTCACGCATACACCGGTGACCAAAATCTTGTCGATAATTCACATAAAGACCTTAGACGAGCGCGAGCTGCGGCCCTTAATATAATACCCACATCTTCTGGAGCGGCCAGTGCAATCGGAGAAATCATTCCAGAGCTAAAAGGGAAAATTGATGGGTTCGCCTATCGGGTACCAACCCCGACAGTCTCGGTCGTAGATCTTGTTACAAAACTTAGCAAAACTCCCTCCTCAGAAAACATCAATGACGCTTTTTTAGAAGCAGCCAACGGTGATTTAAAAGGGTTTCTATATTACGAATCAAGTGAACTCGTATCATCAGACTTCAAAAAACACTCAGGGTCAGCCATACACGATGCCGCTTCTACGATGGCGGTGGACGGAGGCAATCTGACTAAAACAGTGACGTGGTACGACAATGAATGGGGTTACTCTTGCAGGCTGATCGACGTCGCAAGATTGATCGCAACCGGTGGGCTCTAACCAAGTCGCGGTTTCTTTATAATTAGATACGAGTGGTCTACAGACCTTTAACCTAAGCCTATTCGGCAGACCACTTACCATAAAGATGCGAAACATTCATCGCGTTACGTTCGGATTCGGGCCATTTATTAAATTCACCCACATCCACACTTTGCATTGCTTTTTGGACAGCTACACCCGAGTCAAACATCTGTCTGGTCTGATTTCGAATAACCTCAAAGTATTCTCGCATGTCAGCAATCTCATTTTTACCACCAATGGGACCATGACCAGGCACTACTTTCTCTATGTCTGACATAATTAACAAGTCGCAGATATCCATCCAGTTCTCCATGTCACCTCGGCAGAGCGGCGTCGAATAAAAGAAACATAGATCACCAGAAAATAAAACTTTCTGCTCATCGAATAGCACTAATGAGTCGCCCATCGTATGTGCGGGTCCCTGATGTCGAAGTTCAACCGACAATCCTCCGTGGTGCAGAGTCAACAGTTTATCGTAAGTAATATCTGGAAGCGGTGAATCGACCTCCTCAAGTTCCTTCCACCAAGCATCCTGAATCCAACCAGGTTTCTCGCCTCGTGGCGGATTCACACGAGCCGCTTCAATGGCTAACTTTCGTGCCTCAATCATCTCTAGTCGAGAATTCTTGTGGGCAACAATTTGAGCTCCCTCAATAAATTGATTTCCATTGGTGTGATCAGCATGAGAATGAGTATTGATTAATTGCCGAAAAGGTGCCGCAGAGACCATGCGCATACTTTCAATAAATTCTCGAGTCATTGAGGGGGCCATTAGAGCATCTATAACAAGGAGGCCTTCATCTCCACCATCGACGAATCCTGCGTTACTTACTCCCCAGCCACCGTCCCATTGCAGATACGCGTAGATTCCATCACCTAGCTCAGTAAGGCCCGTGTCGAACCGTGGCATCTCCTTATACGGCATACATCTTCCCTAAGCGGTCTTTACTCTTAACCGCGCGGCAACCCTAACCCTCGAGTTGCGATAATGTTTCTTTGGATTTCACTCGTACCCCCGGCGATAGTTGCGCTAACAGCACTTAAATATGCGCCAGCAGCCCGACCGCGCAAAGCCTCTGGTCTGCTCTCATCCCAGAGCATTCCATATAAACCAAACAGTTTGATGGTAGTAGCGGCGATTTTTTGATTAAGTTCCGTGGTGAAAAGCTTAGACATAGATGCCTCATGATTTGGCACCATATTATTCAGTTGAATCGTGTTATTACAGTAGGAAAACAGACGAGCTATGTCAGCTTCCATCCAGCGATCGGCGAATCCTAATCTCCAATTTTTAGACTTGTTAGCAACAGTCTCATTCGCGTCTGCTTCACTGGCGGTCTTTAGTAGTCCTTCGAGTCTGCGTTGGGTACCAACTGAGTTGCCGATGCCAGACCGCTCATAATCAGTCAACGTCATCCCAACGTACCATCCTCTATTCTCCTCCCCCAGACGATTCTCAACGGGGACACGCACATCCTCAAAAAACACCTCATTGAAACCTTGAAAGTCGGCCATGTTCGTCAATGGTCTGACAGATACGCCTGACGAATCCATTGGAAACATCAACATCGATATTCCTCGATGCTTGGGAGCATCACCATCTGTTCGCGCAAGCATATACATCCAGTTCGCATGTTGCGCACCACTAGTCCAAATCTTCTGACCGTTTAATACGTATTCGTCACCATCTCGAACTGCCCGCGTTTGAAGAGAAGCAAGATCAGATCCCGAACCCGGTTCAGACCAACCTTGGCACCAGATAGACTCTCCTTGAAGTATTTTAGGAAGATGTTCCGTCTTTTGTTGGTCAGAACCATGAATCATCAAAGTGGGACCGAGCATCATCACTCCGAATCCTCCCTCATTAGAGAGTCCATTTTCGGCCAATTCTTCGTTCAAAATAAATTGCTCGTTAATTGAGAGACCTGCGCCACCATATTCTTTTGGCCAGGCGGGGGCAATCCAACCGTTCGCAACCAAGGCACCACGCCAGTCCTTCGTTCGTTCTCTCCAATCTTTAGACCAACCTGACTCGTCTTCGGTTGAAGCTGATTTCTGAGGGCGATTATCTGTGATAAATGAACGTACTTCCTCGCGAAAAGCTGCCTGATCCGGACTGTCCTTTAGATCGACCATTGTTATACCTCACTTCTTTAATTCCTAGATCAATATCATAATCCAGATTTATAAGGAGAACTCTTAAAATTCTGGAAAACAAAAAGGCCACCGTAGATTCTAACCACCGTGGCCTTTCATGTTCAATCACAATTTATTTTTACGTTCGTGTCAGCCACGCAAACTTTTGTGGCTTCTTCTTAGCATCAGGTGCAAGCGGGACATTTATCAAGGACGGGCCATCTAACTTGAGGGCTTCATCAATACACGCATCTAACTCTTCAGAGTTATTTGCGTTAAATCCCTTCCCCCCTAAGCCTTCCATCATAATGTCATATCGAGCCGCAAAGCTCATAGCTCCTGGAGGCAAGTAGCCAGACTTCGCTCCCGCATAGTTCTCAGGATCGTTTCCACCAATACCGCCATTATTAAAGACGATCCAAGTGATTGGTAGATTATGTCTAACAGCAACTTCACACTCAGTTCCGGCAAAGCCAAACGCCGCATCACCTTGCAAACAAATCACGCGCTTACCGGATTGAACTGCCGCTGCAATTGCAAACCCATGTCCAAGTCCCATTGACCCGTACGACGAGGCATCTAACCTCGTACGGGGTTGCATTTGGTTAACCACTGTTCTCGAAATATCCATGGTACTCGCACCCTCAGAAACGAATACAATATCGTCCGGCAAACGTTCATCAATAGAACGTAGTGCTCTATAGTAGCCAAGTGGAGAGCTTTCCTCCTGCTTCATTCCTTCAACCGTCTCTAAATTCTCACGAACTTTCACCCCGACCTCATTGAGCCATTCAGAGTCTTGTGGGAATTGCCACGGGTCCCTATCTAATACATCAATCATTTGTCCTAAAGTAAGTTTGGCATCTCCAATTAGTGCAACCTCGGTCGCTACATTCACACCAATCTCTTCCGGATTAAAGTCTAATTGAATGACACGCACATCCTCTCGAAATCTTGGGGGCAAACCAAAGTGCAGCATCCAATTCAACCGGGCACCAACCAAAACTATTAAATCAGCGTTCTGGAGTATGAATGATCTTGCTGCAGCTGCTGACTGTGGGTGATCATCAGGAATGATTCCCTTGGCCATAGGCATCGCCAAGTACGGAACACCTGTGCGCTCCACAAATTCTCGCATCTCAGCCGCAGCATCCGCATTATTCACGCCTTTTCCAAAAATAACTAACGGTTGCTCTGCCGTTTTAATAGCTGCAATCGCCGCTTCGACGTCGGTTGGATCAGATAGTGTCTTCCTTGGGGAAAGTACCTTCGGTGCCCAGATAACCTTGTCTTCGTCGAAGGAATTCTGAATAACATCACCAGGGAGATCAAGATATGCTGGTCCCGGGGTACCGTGAGTCGCCTTCTTTATCGCCTCTGCAATATAGACTGGCAGTCTGTAAGGATCCTCAACACGTTCAGCAAACTTAGAGTAAGGGCGCAACGCGGTAAGTTGGTCCGTCTCCTGAAAAAAACCTTGCATGTGACCAGACCGCTCATATGAACCTCCCAGAAGCAACATGGGCCATCGATTTGACCAGGCATTTGCATAAGCACCTGCCGCATTCAGTACACCAGGGCCCGAAACTGCCAAAGCAACTCCAACGTGCCCGCTGAGATACGAAATAGCCTGGGCAGCATAGGTGGCAGGCATCTCATGCCGCATCCCATGGTAACTAATTCCTTCTTTCATCATTGCCCCAGCAATGCCTCCTACAGGAATTCCTACTACACCAAATCCGTGCTCAACTCCCTGAGTCTTAAGCGCCTTGGCTATAATTTGCTCTCCGGTCAGCTCTCCCATGATTCATGGTCCTTTCTTATGAAAAAAAATAGCGATTAACGTCCACTGATAAATTCATGATTTACCCGCCTGTGGATGGTACATGGTAACTGGTATTTGGGGTTGAATCACAAAAGCTATTTTCAAGCGAAAACGAACGTTTACGATCAAAGCTTACGAGTTGGCACTACAGGGAACTCCTCATTTCTACGCCGGTTCGCCGTTCTTGTACCAAAAAAGAGGCTGTTTGATCTAATTTACCATACCCAGCATTAATCCCCTCAGTTGCCTCCTGCTCGGCTGCTGCACAAAAACGCACTGGAACATCCACATCTCGTGCCAAGTCCAAAGCAAGTCTCAAATCCTTACGAGCAAGCTCCAAAGCAAATTGCACGTCATCAAATTTGCCTGGAAGCACAATGTTTGGAACTGCAAAATGTACTGCACCTCCTCGCCCAAAAGCTCCACCTTGTATCGCCTCAAGCAATGCAGCAGGGTTTACTCCCGCTTTGACTCCAAGACTCATAGCCTCAGCCAGCACCATACCACTCGTAATCGACACTAAATTATGAGATAACTTCGCTATATTTCCTGACCCGATAGGTCCTAGATGGAGAACTCTACTAGGATCCCCGAATGTTGCCAACACGCCCTTAACTAACTCGAATTTCTCAGGGCTACCGCCAACCAATACTGCTAGTGTTCCATCTCTTGCGCCGGTCGTGCCTCCGCTCACAGGAGCATCTAACATCTCTACCGACAATTTTTCAAAGTCCTGATGCAGTTTTTTCGATATGGTTGGCGAATTAGTCGATAAATCCACGTACGTTGTATCCGGTTTGATACCCTCAGCCAGGCCTTTTTCGCCAAAGGCAACTGTCTCAACTTCTTTTGGTCCGGGTAGAGAAGTAAAGATTAATTGTGACTGTTCAGCTAACTCAGCCGGATTAACAGCCCATTCAGCACCCAACTCCAGATGTTCCTCAGCCGCTAGTTCATCAAGATCATGCACAATTACTTCGTAGCCTGCTTGAATGATATGCCTTGCCATGTGGCGCCCCATATTACCTAAACCAATAAAACCTATCTTCATACTGTTACCTTTCATTCGATGAGCACTAGAATTCTAGTATGACGCCGACAAATCAGATCATGCATCAAGTTCGTGCTTTACCTAAATCGCCTGGCGTGTACATTATGCATAATGATAAAGACACAATCATATACATCGGAAAAGCAAACCAACTGCAAACAAGAGTGAGGTCATACTTCGGGTCTGGGCGGTCACTAGAACCGAAAGTTCGTGCCTTGGCAGCGGATGTTGTTCGAATAGAACATATCGTGACTCGGAGTGAGGCTGAGGCGCTCAACCTAGAAGCTACTCTGATCAAAAAACATCGTCCTCACTACAATATTCGCTTGAAGGATGACAAACATTATCCGTATTTAAAAATCGATACGCAATCACCTTGGCCAAGAGTTCAAATTGCTCGCAAAGTTGATGACGATGGAGCTAAGTATTTTGGTCCGTATGCATCGGCTGGTTCTGTTAGACAGGCCTTAGATGTAAGTAAGAAACTATTCCCATGGCGTTCGTGTTCAAAGGAGATTACCGGCACAGATCCTAGACCCTGCCTAGATTATTTCATTAAACGCTGTATAGCACCCTGCACGTCCTACTGTTCACCAAAAGAATACGAGGATGTTATTCAAAATACTATTCTGTTTCTTGAGGGGAAGTCAGACCAAGTCAAACAACACGTTGAGGATGAAATGCTCAAAGCATCAGATCAACTGGACTTCGAGCGAGCAGCGAATCTTCGAGATCAACTTCAATCAATTAAAAACGTGGTCGACAATAAAAAGACTACCCTGACGCAATCAATGGATGCAGACGTCTTCGCTCTTGCTCGAGATTCTAATGAAGCCTGCATTCAGGCATTCTTTATCAGGGGTTTATCGGTAGCTGACACGGATTCCTTTATCATCGATGGCACCAAAGGCAACAGTGACGCTCATATTATGAGTGCGTTTCTCGGTCAATATTATGAGTCAGCGACATACATCCCGAGACGCATCCTGCTCAATGTTGATACCGATGAAAAAAAACAAATTGAGATAATGCTGAGCGCTAGGCGCACATATCAGGTACGTATCCTCATACCTGAACGCGGTGAAAAGAAATCCCTCGTTAAGTTAACGGAAAAAAATGCGTGGGAATCTCTTCATATGTACCATGCTCAGTGGATTGCCAATGAGGACAAAACCAGCAAAGCACTCACGATGATTCAACAACAATTGGGGCTTGCTGAAGTACCGAATCGCATTGAATGTTATGACATTTCGACCAATCAAGGAGTTGATACGGTTGCTTCGATGGTGGTATTTAAAAATGGACAACCGGCCACCTCTGAATATCGTCGCTTCAAAATCAAAACAGTGGTTGGACAGGATGATTTTGCCTCGATGCGAGAGGTACTCAACAGGCGATTCAAACATCTCAAACAAGACGGTAGTCCTTCCACACCCTTGGGAAAGGAAACTGTGACTAACAAGGTCCCATCCGCATGGGATGAAATTCCTGATTTAGTGATAATCGATGGTGGAAAGGGTCAACTATCCGTAGCTATCGATGTACTACGCGATCTTGGGCGAGCTGAGATTCCCTTATGTGGATTAGCAAAACGAGAAGAAGAACTTTTTGTAAAAGATTTCTCCGAACCCATTTTACTACCTCGAAATTCAGAGGCCCTATATTTAGTGCAAAGAATTCGTGATGAAGCTCATCGTTTCGCGATCACCTACCACCGTAGGCTACGGCGAAAGAATTCAATAAAATCAGTCCTTGACACCGTCCCAGGCGTCGGCCCGAAACGTAAAAAAGCCTTACTTCGTAAATTCGGTAACGTAAAAACGGTCAAAGAAGCTACAGTTGAGGACATCGCAGCGACCATTGGATTCACTGAAAAGTTGGCTAGACTGATTAAACAATCAATTTGAATTCAGTTTTATTAACTACTGGATTTTGCAATATCAGCCAGCAAATCCCAGGTTCGTTCTATTGATTTATTTTTGTTTGATCCAACGGAATAAGGCATCGCTACCAAATCTGTCACGCCTGCCGCCGAATATTCATCCAACTGCAGCGCAACATCTTTCTCGGATCCTGTTATCGCTATTTCAGCGGGTCCCCCGGCCTCACCTCGATCCAGAATTCGTCGATAATTTTCAAGCCTTCCGTAGACTTCAAATTGATGTCCAGCGGCCTCTCTACCCGCTTGTTCGTCATCGACGACAGCAACCGGCACGCCTGCGACTATTCTTGGGTTCGGGCGACCAGCTTTAGATGCAGCCTCTTGAATCGCTGGGACAAGATAACTTCGCAGAGCAGTAAGTCCGGCCATCCACGTCACGGTGCCATCAGCGACTGCGCCTGCTGTGTGAAGCATTCGCGGAGCTAGAGCAGAAACTAGAATCGGAAAGGGAGTGGACCCTGAAAGCTGGAACCCCGCAGTCACGCTGGTGTAATACTCGCCTTCAAAACTAACCTTCCCATCTGTTGTCAAAGCACGAAGAATCTGAACATATTCCCTTATATGCAGTGCCGGTCGATCATATTTCAAACCAAGCCCCTCGGTATTAGGTTTATGAGACGGGCCAATACCAAGAAGAAGACGACCATTAGTGGCCGCGTTCACCGTGACAGCCTGTTGTGCCAGAACGTTCGGGTGCCTGGTATACGTAGGAATTACACCGGTTCCAAGTTCAATTTCATTAGTGTCTCGGCCTGCAAGCGCTAAAGTTGTGAGAACGTCAGTCTCACCGGTCTGGGCCATCCAGTAACTATCGAAACCTAACTCCTCTGCAGTGATAACCTCACGTACTTGCTCTCCCAAGGTAAGACCAGTAGCAAGCGCTCCAGTAAATATTCCGATCTTCATTTCTATCTCCTTATCAGCCGTGTCTGATTGTAATGCTCGTTAACTGAAAGAGTATAGGTAAGAGTTCAGTACATGAATTCCATAACTGTGTCTAGCGTTTTGGGTCAAAGATTCAGACAAATGGACGCCAGGTAATATCGACTATCAATGCCAATATAGCCAAGCACGGATAGTAGTAAAAAATCAGCGGAATTTAACAACAACTGATAATGAACGGTGTCCTAAAGTTGGCGCTAGACACCTGCAAATAGCACGCAAAAGCAGAGAGTATCAGTGGCTATTTCTTCAGTCACTCTAAATTCTTTAAAAGAGAGAATGCTCTTTTAATAAACTAGTGAGAAAAGTCAGAAACAAGTAAGATAACCAAATGAATACGCCGCATTTGAAATCAATAAACTGGGAAACCACTCCCCGAAACATCAGCCCTAACGGAATACACGATGATGAGAAAGCCAAGTCGCTAGGATTTCAGGGTGGTTTTGTTCCTGGAATTGCCTTGTATGAGCATGTTTGTAGCGGACTAATAGACCAGGATATTAACTGGCTGGAGACCGGTTATGTCGAGCTGAAATTCCGGAAGCCAGTTTACAGCAATGAAAACGTAACCATTGAACTTAGTGAAAAGGAACGAACGTTCAACTTATATGGAGATAACCCGAATGACTCTCGGTGCTCGGGCTCGTTTACTCAGACTGCTGATCCTCCTCAGCTCCCGCGTAAAAAGATTCAAGAGCAATTAAAAGAGCCTCTCGGAAGCCCTGGTTTAGTTGGCGAAATGATGGAAATCACTCGGGAACATGACCCTTCCACGTTTTCAGAAATTACCGCTGTTACTGGTTTTCCCGCTGAAATAAATGGGAAACAGGTTGTGCCAATCAGTCAGTGGGGCAACCCAATCTATCTGATATACGAGTATTTTGGATTATCGACAACGATTCATTATCAAGGAAAAATCTGGCATCATTCCCCTCTATTTGCCGGAGAGGCTTCAGTCACTCGGGGCCTCATCACGAGCTTTTCTGAACGGAATGGCAACAAACTCCTTGAGCTCCTTACTGAAATCAGATCGGATTCCGGACGAAAGATAGCCACAGTAGAACATTTCAGTGTTTACGAGTTGGCAAAAAAATAAATCCTTCAAACGCAAGAATTTAGGAAAAATTAGATGAAAATGGAAACCACATTTTGGTCGGCCGATATGGAATGCGCGGTCCGATCGCAAATCATAACTGGAGTTAATGGGTTAGATATGCATGTGCTCGAGTCAGGATATGAAAATCCGGAAAATCCTACAATATTACTGTTACATGGTTTCCCAGAAATTGCTTACAGTTGGCGTAAATTGTTCCGTCCGCTTGCAGAAGCCGGATTCCATGTTGTTGCTCCTGATATGCGTGGATACGGACAAACAGCTGGATGGAGTGACCGGTATGAGGACCCGCTTGAGCCTTTTTCAATGCTAAATCTTGTAGCTGACTGTGTTGAACTGATTGATTCCTTAGGGAAAGATTATGTCAGTGCCGTTGTTGGACACGATTTCGGCTCACCTGTCGCTGGCTGGTCAGCGAGCATTCGCCCTGACAAGTTTCGATCACTTGTGCTTATGAGCGCGCCTTTTGCTGGCATGCCAAGATCAGGAGGAAAAGCTCAAAATTCTTCTGCTAACCCAGAAGAGATAACCGCAACAGACCCGGTTGGTGCATCAGGAACAGATACTGTCCAAAAATTCCCTACTGATTATGATATCCACTCTGCAATGGCTAAGTTGGAAAGGCCTAGGAAACATTACCAACAGTATTACACGACTGAACAGGCAAATCGGGACATGCTGGAAGCTCCACAAGGTCTACATATGTTCCTTCGATCGTACTATCACCACAAAAGTGCTGACTGGAAACAAAATAACCCTTCACCACTCAAAGACGGGTCGGCTGAAGAAGCGGCAAAGATGCCGACTTACTACATTATGGATTTCGACGCCACAATGGCGGAAACCGTGGCGCTAGAAGCGCCAAGTCAGAATCAAATTAACTCCTGTGGGTGGCTAACTGACGAGGAGTTAAATATTTATGCAGTCGAGTATGGACGTACCGGATTTCAGGGCGGATTAAATTGGTATCGGTCCGGATCATATCGTCCCAATCAAAAAATCATGCAGTCTTTCGCTGGAATAACGATAGACGTACCCACTATTTTTATCGCTGGAGAGAAAGACTGGGGGTCCTTTCAGAGACCGGGAAGTCTTAATCTGATGGAGTCGCAAGCCTGCAGTGACTTTCGCGGAACCACTTTTATTCCAAATGCTGGCCATTGGGTTCAGCAAGAGCAGCCTATGGAAGTGGCAAATTTAATTCTTGAACACTTAAGAAAACAGGGATAGCTTATGACCACCATCGAAAACATTGAAGTTACAGTAGAGTCCAGCAATCCCATGACTCAAGTGCTTGTCACAATTGAAGCAAGTGATGGCACGACGGGTGTTGGCGAAGCTTGGTGGGGTATTCCTGATCGAGATGTATATGGTAGGGGAGCTCTGCCTATATCAAGTACCATCGATAATCTCATTACGCCAAAGCTACTTGGCAAGGAATCAGGGACTATCGAAAAACACTGGTTTGATATATGGGAGTACGGATACAGATACGCTGATCAGGGTATCTTCCTAATGGGACTTTCAGGTGTCGACATTGCTTTATGGGACCTCTTGGGAAAACAACTCAACGTCCCCGTCGTGCAACTGCTTGGAGGCCCAGTCCACCAGTCAATACGAGCATATGCCAGCCTGCCTCCGCTGAGAGATATCGATGTCGTAGTGTCCGAAACCCAGAGAGCGATAGATAATGGAATCACTGCTATCAAATTACACGAAGTGGAATCCAAATACGTACATATCTTAAGGGATACCTTCGGCGACGAATTGGATATCATGGTCGATGTCAATGGGCATTTCAACTTGCAGGAGGCGAAGGTTGTCGGACTGGATATGGCTTCCCGCGGTATCACTTGGTTTGAGGAGCCGATCAGACCCATGAGAGATCATGCCGGAATGAAAAAAATCGCTCAGCAAACTGGGCTAGCAATTGCTGCAGGAGAAAACGAATATACGCTTGAGGACTTCCACCGCCTACTGGCAGCAGATGTCGTTACATATTTGCAACCAGAAATTACTAAAATAGGTGGGCTAACTGCAGCTAAACGAATTAACGGGTTAACGGAGCTCTATAATACCGCGCTCTCTCCTCACAATTTCAGAATTGGACCCTCATTATATTCGTCCATCCAGTGGGCGTTCGCTGCTCCCATGGCCACTTGGATAGAAGTTCCATGGATACAGGGAGAGTTTGCTGCGGGGTTTACATTGCCACCGATTACTGACGGAAGAGTACTGTTGCCACCCGGACCAGGTCTTGGTTTGCCTTGATTAAGAGGCCGGGACTAAAACTGTGGTGCTAAACTTCGGTTAGCATAGGGGATCTCAAGGAACAGTAAATCTTAAGAACGGGAAAAATTATGAGCGAATATATACCGAGCACCTCAGGTTGGGTTGCCGATCAAGTTGAACTTTATGAGCGAACAAACGGAGCCGAGGGCGTTACCTTACGTGAAACCGGTTTGCCGTGCATCATTGTTACAAACACAGGCAACAAGACTGGCGCCATTCGTAAAACTCCACTAATGAGGGTTGCCGATGGTGATAATTATGTACTGGTCGCATCACGAGGTGGAGCACCGACACATCCGGTTTGGTATCACAATCTAAGGGCTAATCCTAACGTGCAGATAAGAGACGTAGATCTCGTTCACAATATGCGTGTTCGTGAGGTTACTGATTCGACGGAAAGAAGCCGACTTTGGGAAATAGCGGTAGAAGCATTCCCACCCTATTCGGATTATCAAGCCAAGACCAGTCGAATGATCCCAGTCTTCATCGCCGAACCGGTCTAATCACCAATACAGCGGTATGGAAACAACACCTGAACGAAAAGTCAAACTCCGGGGACAAGGTTTGTCCGCCACACGACCAAGACTTGAACTCTTACAAATACTGGAAAATGACCCTCGTCCACAATCAATTGAAGAAATTATTTCAAGTAGCTCGGGCAAACTCGCCTTATCAACCTTGTATAGAGCCATCAGCGAGCTTCTAGATGCAG
>Ga0315318_10000846_pt1 | contig 13003 bp, 11 predicted proteins | sample M1200m3416metaG_FD_203703 | JGI IMG/M metagenome (GOLD analysis project Ga0315318, IMG submission 203703) | Ammonia-oxidizing marine archaeal communities from Monterey Bay, California, United States - M1 200m 3416 | ecosystem: Environmental > Aquatic > Marine > Coastal | place: USA: California... | reverse complement strand
ACCGCATCATTTTGGCAAGGCATTTTAGCTGGTTCCTTTATGGCGTTTGGATTAGTAGATAATATTTTGGTGTATAGTTATGGTCTAAAACGTAAAAGTAGAACAAATATTGTTTTGGGGGGATTCTCAGGCGGTGCACCTGCACTGATTGGCTATGTTGCTGTAACTACAACTGGTCTCTGGGACTTTGGTCTTGTTATAGCTGGATTAGTCTTTGTTTGGATTCCAATGCACATTTGGGCATTGACTTTACATTTTAAGGACGATTACAAAAAGGTAAATGTTCCAATGCTAACTGCAGTTCAATCAGAAAAAACTTCAGCCAGAATTATTGCTGGTACTACACTGATGATGGTGCTCTTTAGTATAGTTCCCTTTTTCCTAACACATGATAACGGCGATCCATTAATGCATGAAGTTTATTTGTATACTGCAATCGCATCTGGAGCTTTGATGGTAATTCTTAGCTTTTGGGTGGTGTCTAAGCCATCAGAAAAGGCATCATGGGTTCTGTTCAAATTTTCAAGCCCATATTTAGCAGTACTTTTCATTGCACTAATGGTTGATTCTGTTCTATAATTTGTATAGATACAAAGAACGGAAACCAAAATTCATTGTAGATGCTATAAAGTCCAAGACATAGAAATCATCACTAATCAATTTAAATTAGAAGTGAAAATTGTTTGAACATTGTCAGTGGTGATAATCGTTTTAACTTTAGATGAAATCGATGGTGTCAGAGCTATAATGCCACAAGTAAAGAAGGAATGGGCAGATGAAATAGTGTTTGTTGACGGCGGTTCTAAGGATGGTACAGTAGAAGAGGCTACTAAAATGGGTTTTAGGGTCATTCATCAAAAAGATAAGGGAGAAGGAAATGCTATGAGACTTGGAGTAGAAGAAACTGAATCCGATTATGTTCTTTTCTTTGGTCCTGATGGAAACTGTCTTCCAGAAGAGATGCCAAAATTAATTCAAAAAATCAAAGATGGTGGGTATGATGCGGTACATACTTCCCGATTCGGAAAAAACGCAAAGAAAAGTGAGGATGCTAATTTTATTGAATTGTTTGGAAATTACATGTTTACTTTCTTAGTTAATACTTTTTTTGGATCTCGCTATACTGATGCGCTTGATGGTTTTCTTATTATCAAGAGAGATGTTTTTAAGAAACTCAAAACAGTTTGTGAACCAATGGGGATTGAGCAAGAAATCTCCATTAGAGTTGCAAAAAAAGGATATTCAATTACTGAAATAGAGAGTTGGGAGCCAAAGAGGATTGGTGGACGGAGAAAGATGAGGCCTTTGACTACAGGTATGCTGTTAAGTTATCAGATCATTAAGGAATTCATCTTTTGGAAATTTGACTGAAACATGATGCAAAGAACTTTACAATTACCAAGATCAAAGATCATATTATGTTTAGTTTTAATAATTAGTATATCACTTGGTCTAAAATTATATTCGACCGATTTCTCTCTGCCTGTCAATTCAGATAATTTGCTGTTTACACTTCACGCTATTGCTCATACAAACGGTGATTTTTCACAAGCAGCGCATGTAGGTTTAGGTTGGTCACTTTTTGTCTCACCATTCTTTTCTCTGGTAGATTCGGATAATTTTATTGATTATTCTAACACAATACGTGTTATTAGTCTGGCTCTTGCAACATGTTCTATTCCAGTTATGTATGCAGTCTGTCGAAAATTTTTTGATCATAAATATTCGTTGATAGGGTCTAGTCTTTTTGCATTTGAACCACACCTAAATTATAATGCGGGAGCAGCATTCACCGAACCTTTGTTTATAATAACAATACTTAGTTCGTTTTATTTTGTTCTGACAAAAAATACTAGATACATTATCCCATCACTAATTCTAGCTGGTGCTGTTTTTTGGATTAGGCCTAATGGTTTTATTATATTTTTAATAATTACAATAATCTATTTTATAACACTCAAAGGGCAGAAACATTATTTTAGAAACTATGCCATAGGACTAACCTTATTTTTAATTGTCATTTCACCCGTACTTTTACAAAAATACGACCAATTTGGAGATCCTTTTTACAGTTATTATAATGAAAGAATTTTTGCCGGCAGTTACGAACAGCTACTAGGAGAAAATACAGGAAAAATAAACCCGACTGCGATGGATTACATAAAGAATGAGGGAATAGGTTCTTTACTTGAAAATTACGTCTTGCAAGGATTATTTAACACATTGATGCTTCTGCCTAAAATTTCCTTACCATATCTAATCATTTTGATTCCATTTGGTATACTTTTTTCCTTTAGAGCATTTGATCAAAGTAGTAATTACATTAAAGCCAACTGGATTTTCATTTTATTATCCATTTCATCTATGTTACTTGTCATTGCAATAATACCCGAAAAAAGATTTCTTTACTTTTTGCTTCCTTTTTTAATCATTTTTTCCGTAATTCCTATACAAAGAGTAGTGGAATATGGTCTTAGCACATTTTCTTTTACAAAAAGACAAAAAAATATTTTTTTAATCATTATAATTTTTATAGTAATAATCTTATCTGGTTATTTCACTGCATTTCAATATGGAAAACCAGATTTAGTTTTTGAAAATGAGAAGAAGGACTTTGCAAAATTTGTAGTCAATAATTTACATGGAAAAGTTTTAAGAGAATTTGGACCGGCTACGGATTATGTTGTATATCAAATAATTACAAACCCATCTGAGCAATTTAAACAATACAAAATTGGTTCTGAATGGGCTGAATACCAGGAACTGGATAAAAATGGGAGATCTTTTGAGACTGTATCAATTTATGGAAAATCTTTAACCGAGCTGGTAAAGAATGGAAAGGAGTTTGAGCTTGAATATGTAATTACGAAGAAAGAAAAAAATTTCTATCCATTTCTGAGTGATCTATATTCAAATGAAGAAAATTATCCCTACATGGTTAAGATTTTTGATTCAAATGAATTTGCATATAAAAAATTGAAAGTTAAGGTATTTGAAATCGATTATGAGAAATTCAACAATAACAATGAATGACTTTTCTGGAATAAACGCTAATTATTTTCTGCCGCTATAATATGATGACGTAATCTTCAATCCTTCGTCAAGAGTAACCTTTGGCTTCCATTTTAGTAGTTTTTTCGCTTTTGAGTTATCAACTTCAAGCTTTGGTATTTCTAATGCTCTTTTTGGAAAACTATTCCACTGGATTTTCCCCTTATAACCAGTAATTTTTCTAATTTTTTCTGAAAGCTGTCTAATAGATATTGATTTTCCGGTTCCGATATTAATCGATTCGCCAATGATTTTTTTATTATGGCTTTCAGCAGCCAATTGATATGCAGCAAGTAAGTCAGGTTCAAAAACAAAATCGCGGATAGGCGTTGGATCTCCTAATTTAATCGGAGATTTTCCATTATACATTTGGTACATCATACTTTCTATCACAAACTGATGATTATGCTGTCTGCCATAGGAATTTGCATTCCTAAAAATTATTGCCGGAAATCCATAAGCTTGATTAAGATATTTTAAAAATTTCTCTGATGCAATTTTTGCCACACCATATGGACTGGCAGCTCTTAGTTCCACATCTTCCCTAGTTGGAAATTTCGTTTGTATGCCATACGCCTCTACAGAACCAGAAAAAATGAATCTCTTAAGTTTAGGAAGAACTCTACGTGCAGCTTCAGCCATATTAACAACACCAAGGAAATTTACATTGAATACTTCAGTAGTATGAGTAAAACTATAAGCAACTGAAGTTTGCGCAGCAAGATGAATTATTACATCCGGTTTAAAATTACTCAAAACATCATGAATGTTCAGATAATCAGTTAGATCACCAAAATAGTATGATACTCCCTTATTTTTCTCCCCTTGTATCATCGATTCAGTGTTTGAGGCAATTGCACGATCAGATTTTGCTACATTTCTAGCTAATGTTCCAATTTTATGACCGTTTTTTAACAACGACTTTGATAGTTGCTGACCTAAAAATCCAGTTGTACCAGTAATAAAAATTCTCACAGTAAACAAAAATCTGAGGCTATATTATAGATTTCGTCTAAATTATAATTTAAAAAGCTTTTACCCGCTCAGTTAATTTTGACATATTAGAAAATTCTGATGCCTTTGGATCTAAACTGCCCTTTTCAATTTCGGCTAAAATATCAGAGATGCTGTTACGAATAGTTTTTTTTGAAATAAATTTTAGGTTATTTTTAATTTTATCAAATGAAACCTTATAGGTTCTCAAATCCCTTTTTGATTCAATTATTTCAATCTCAGTTAAAGGAACAAACTCCTGAATAATTTCTGCTAGCATTTTTTTTGTGTAGTTTTCTGTAGTATGCCCAACATTATATATTTCACCAGAAATGACGTCCTTGGAACTTTTGATTGCAGTTATACATGCATTTGAGATATCATCCACATGAGCTAATGGTCTCCAGAAATTTGGACCATAAATTTTAATTTTTTTATCTAGAATGGCATCGCGAAGAAATTCTTGCAACAATAAATCAAATCTCATTCGTGGTGAAAGACCATGCGCAGTAGCGAACCGGAGAATGGAGGGTTCAAAACTAGAATCCTTGGTGCTTAAAATAAAATTTTCAGAGTTTACTTTTGTTGTAGAATATAATGAAAGAGATTGTATCGGGCTATTTTCATCCACTGTAGTTGAAGATGAACCGTAATTACTACATGTAGATGCAAAAATAAATCGTTTTACACCCTGTTTTTTTGAAACAGTTACCAATTTTTTGGTGGCGTCTTCGTTAATCTGCTTAGCAGCTACTGGAATTTTTTTACAAAGTGGATCACCAACAATGGCAGCCAGATGAATTACACAATCAATTTCTTTTACCACATCATTCAATGTTTTTTCATCACGAATATCCTTCTCAATTAATTCAACTGAATTATTAGATATTAGATCGGAAATACCATCCTTGCCATAAATTAGAGAATCTATAATCCTAACATTATAACCTGATTCAATTAGTTTGTGTGTTAAAACACTTCCAATATATCCCGCCCCTCCAGTAACAAGGATTGATTTGAGCTCATCCATAGTCAAAAAGATAAGTCATCTTTATTTATCGTTTTTTGAGAAATTAACTGAAAACTTTTGAAAAGAATTAATCAAATTGAGCCATCTATGGATAATGCTGAAAAAAAGGAGTTAATGTCGGTAATAGATTCTGGTTGGTATACTGAATCATCAAAAACTAAGGAATTCGAAAAAATGTTCGCAAGTTTTATTGGAGCAAAATATGCTTGTGCGGTAACTAGTGGTACAGCAGCATTGTACATAGGACTCAAAGCCTTGAAGATAGGCAATGGTGATGAGGTTGTTGTTCCAGATCTAACATTTGTTGCTTCCCCAAACTCAGTTGAAGCAACTGGTGCAAAACCTATTCTGGTTGATATTGAAAAGAATGCGCTGAATTTAGATTTGAATAAGATGTCTAAATCAGTTAGTAAAAAAACAAAGGCCATCATGCCCGTAGATTTTAATGGTAGGTCAATAGATATGAAAATTCTTCGAGAATTTGCAAACAAAAAAGGTATAATGTTAATTGAAGATGCGGCTCATGCTATTGGTTGTTACTATGACAGAAGGCATGTGGGTACGATTAGTGACGTTAGTATTTTTTCTTTCAGTACCCCAAAAATCATTACAACCGGACAAGGTGGTATGATAGTTACTAACGATAAACAAATCTATGAAAGGGCAATGGCTTTGAAGGATTTTGGGCGTGAGATTGGTGTAAAAAAACAAATGGAAAAATCATTCTCCCATTCAACTATCGGCTATAATTTTAAATTTACGGAGTTTCAGGCTGCAGTTGGCATTGCACAAATGCGTAAATTACAAAAACGTATCCTAAAAAAGAGAAGGATGTTTAGGAAATATGTTGATTTGCTTTCTAATGTTGAGGGTATAGAATTTTTAAAAACCAATCTAAAAAATGTAACACCGTGGATGGTAGATATTTTTTTAAAATCACAAGTAAAAAGAACACAATTAATCAAATATCTTGAAAAAAAACAAATTGGAACAAGAATATATTATCCGCCTATTCACAGATTAAAACCATACAGAAAGACAGATCGAGAGTATAAACAAGCATCAAGTTTTTCTGATAGAGGCCTATGGTTACCCTCATCTGTAACACTGACTGATAAACAAATTGTAATTGTCTGTAATGAAATAAAACAATTTTTCAAGTAATCTATTTTTGTTTGATTACAGGCTGCATTGATACCTCTTCAACTTCTTGATGTAGGGATTTTCCACCTCTACGACCCCAAAAAACTACCTCCGTTGCATAACGATTTTTATCTCCATTAAAGTCATGTACGTCTGTAATCTTGATTAAATAATTTCCCTTTTGAAGTTTTTCATCATTCCCCATCACTGTGCCACGGAAGAATGAGTGTACAGAAGATCCAACTTTAAGTTCAGTGACACCAGTGTTTTTATCTCTGACTATTACTGCTTCCTGGTATTTCAGAACATCTGACAATGTTTCTAAATCAAAAGTAAATCCTTCACTTCTCTGTAGGAAATCTAAGAATCCATTTATTTCTGAAAAGAATGTTTGTAATTGAAGCATAAAACGCAAGTATGAAGCCTCTTCTAATGCCCAAGTTTGCTCATTATATTCTGGAACAATACTTTCCCATGATCCACCATTTTTGATTGCATTTTCAATTTTTTCCTTTATAGCTAGGTACTCTTGCCCTAATGAAGTATTAGGATTCTGCTCAGCATATTCTATTAGCCGCTCATAAAAATTTGTATACTTGATATTGTTTAATTTATTTGCGTATATCGCAACTACCTCAAGAAGACCAAGTGCATGGAATGTTTGAACTGCCCACGCTAAAACTAAAGTCCGAATTACATCAGCTTGTGGTAATGTGGCAGTTTCCCATATTGTCTCTTCATATTCTTGAACCGGATCTAATCCAGGAACCGTATGGTTCAATTCAATTGGAGTTCTAATTGTTTTTATTTGGTGCTTTTCCTTATACTCTTTATAGTTCATCGGAGCGTTAGGCAAAACAGTACAACGATAAATCCATAAGGAATTATGAGCAGATGCACCTAGAAGAGATTCTATGCCATCCTTGAAAGTCTTGTAGGTCTCACCCGGCAAACCCACAATAATTTCTACCACTGTATCAATTCCTTCTTCTTCATACTTCTTCACAAAAGAAGATAGCGTATCAAATTTGAGATTACTTCTTTTGATGGTTGTAAGAGTTTCAGGATCCATACTTTGGACACTGAGAGTAATTCCTTTGTCCATTTTTTGCTTATTGAAAATTTTGGCAATTTCAAAAACTCTCTCCGCATCATTTTTTGCAAAATTTACTCGAATCTTTTGAGGATAACCACCATGTTTCTCATTTATTTCTGCTATGCGACGTGCTATTTCGACATCTCGTGGAAAAATACCAAAATTAGCATTGCCCATATACACATGAGAGATTTTCATTTCTGCAAAAAGTTCCATTTCCTTATAGATACGATTATCATCGAATTGAAACATTTTTTGGGCTGTCATTGAACCCCAGTCACAGAATGTACAAGCATATGGACATCCACGATCTGTTTCCCAAACTGTCTGATAATGATAAGGAAGAGTCAACAGTTCATCAAAGACTCCTGTGAGATATGGTGATGGGAAAATATTCAAATCACGTACTCTAGTTCGCATTTCAGTTGTAAATCCACGATATGTTAATCCTGGAATAGTTTTAAAATCCCCTCCGTTAATGTGCGCAAGTAGTATCTCTGAAAAAGTAATTTCACCTTCACCATGAACAGCTATATCAATAAACGGATAACGCTCAAAAAAATCTTCTAAACGAATCGAATCCGGTATTTGAGGTCCACCAAATATGATAAGGCAGTTTGGATAACGTTCTTTGATTAGACGAGCGACAGCAACTGACATTTCAAAATTCCATACATATGTTGAGAATGCAACTATTCCAGGATTTTCTAAACGCTCTACTATATCAGTTGGTTGTTCACGAAGAATTACAAAATTCTTTTTTTCTATATGCTTGTTAATCTCAGGCAAAGTACGTGCATATGCCCATAATGCTCCAACTGAATATGGTAGATAGATCTCGTTACCGTATAAAAAACTGAATTGGAATAAATATAGATTAGTTTTTGAACTCTGCATATTTTCTGTATATTGCTTTTGAGATTTAGTGATATTACTAACTAAAGTCATATTTCTTCGATATAATTTCAAATTTATTCATATTTATGCCTCACTAAATATTGATTTTTAACCAACGTAATCTGTGATTCTTTTCTCTTGATCACTAAAAACTACACCAACAGTTCGTAGTAAAGTAACATTATGATTATTGCAATAATCCACTAAAGTATTAAAACATTCTAAGAATCTTGAAGTTGGCTGTTTTGAACTTATAATTGATGAATACAAATCGTCATGATCTAACATTAAAATTTTCTTGATTCCCAATGAATCTGTTATTTGTTTAACATTTGATACGCCATCTGCACTCTCAATTTTTGGAACGATAGTTATGTGCTTAGGAATAACATCTAAGTATATTTTGAGATCATTAACAGAGTGAATATTTGATACCGCAAAATATTTTATATTTGAATTAGATTTGATGATTGGAATGAGATCATTAATGTCATATTTGTTATTTGGTGGTTTAGTTCTATTTGCGGGCAAGTCTAGAAATATCTGGTGTGATCTCTGATTTTCCAAAACAACTTCTAATTCTTTTAAACTGTTAATCCATGCAAGATTCACTCTAAAAATTGCATCCTGTGGAATAGGAAATCCATAATTTGCTAAATTCTGTGAAAAAATTAACATCGTGACATTATCCCAGTAATCTTTTATTTATTTAGTCCTAACCTAAATATTTTGCAATTATTATACATGATTTTAAAAAAATTAATCAATAAACAAACAAATTATTTTGTATAGTGAAATTGATATAGATGAGAGAAAGTAGGTTCGTATATGGGTGATAACCTAGTTTTTCGTTCATGGTTTTATTTTAGAATGGGATGGTCAACCTATTTTGTTTTTTTTCTAGGAGCAATAAACACCTTAACCGTTACTTACTTCCTTGCAATTGAAAATTACCCGTCATTAAAGGCGATATTCCCATCTTTTGAAGAATACATCTTGGTGTCGGTATTTGTTTTAGTTCCTGCACTTGTTTTCTTAGGATTTGCTCATTATAAAAAAACTAAAGCCTTCAAATCAGAAATAGATGTTCAGATAGAAAGTAATCCATATCAGCGACGCAATACAGTTAATGGAGAAATTAATTTAAGACTTAGTTTGAAATTACTTTCATTATTGATGAAATTCTCAAAAAAAGAGATCCCAACTGATGGAGAAATTGAAGAGATAAAAAAATTATATGATAAAGTATTGGATTTATCTGAAAAACGTAATTTCTCCAATGATTTAGATTTAACATTTCTACAAAAAGAGATTAGAAAAACTTAAAATAATTTTAATGAAAATTGCGAAATATAAGAAAGTATGATTACTTGCAAATGATATTGGATTAGCTGAACTAAAACAAAATGATAAAGATCCAAGTTAAGATGATTTAGAAGTAATTCAACTAATATCATAATGAAAAATAAAATACCATTTATCAATCCGTTGCCTGAAACTAATTTAGCTATAAATGCTGTAATAGAAGCTGGAATAGCTGTAACGAAAATATACAATGAAGGATTTGAAACCAAGTTTAAAGCAAATAATGAACCAATAACAGATGCTGATATAGAGAGTAATAAAATAATTCATAAAATAATTTCTGCTTCCAAACATTCTATATTATCAGAGGAAAGTAAAGATGACAAGAAAAGATTAGAAGAAAAAACTATTTGGGTTGTTGATCCATTAGATGGTACACTTGATTTCATCAATAGAACTGATGAATTCACAATAATGATTGGTCTTGTCAGCAATCAGATACCAATTCTAGGAGTAATCTATTATCCTATACAGAACATACTATATGCTGCTCAACAAAATCAGGGAGCTTATCAGTTATGGAATGATAAATGGTCAAAAATATCAGTAAGTAACGTATTAGATCTCAGTAAAAGTTGTGTTGTGTGCAGCAGACATCATTTATCTGAAAAAGAACGTGCTTTTCTTGAATTTATCCATCCTTTACAACTGACTGAAAAAGGAAGTTCGTTAAAGGCTGTTGATGTTGCATCAGGTATGGCTGAAATTTATTTTACTTTTTCAGATAAAATAAAGCAATGGGATACATGCGCTTCGTATTGTTTGCTAAAAGAGGCCGGAGGAAAGATTACAGATGTTTTAGGCAACGATTTAAAATATAACACGGAAGTGATTAATCATCAAAATGGAATCGTAATAACTAATGGATTTGTTCACACTAAATTAATTGATAGTTATAAGAAATTTACGAATACGTAAAAGCCTCAAGAAATACTGAGGTAAGAAGCCAAATAACTATATACAATTTCAAATGCCAGATTTTATTGATAAATTTTAAAAATACAAGGCTTCTTGTTATAGCTCCTCATGCTGATGATGAAGTTCTAGGCTGTGGCGGCTTAATTTCAAAAATCAAAAATGCTGGTGGAAAGGTATTCGTATTAATTTTTAATGTTGGATCTATTGAAAAATTCAACAATAAAAAATTCACGGAGCTTAGAAAAAAGGAAACGCTTGCCGCCATGAAATTTCTTAAAGTTGACAAATATGATACTATTTTTGATTCACCTGACGATAATAGATATTTGGACAGTAAACCCCTACATGAACTAATTTCTAAAATTGAAATTGAGAGTAAAGTTTCTCTTGAAAAAATAAAACCTACAATTGTTGCAATCCCTTCAATTAATTCCCATCATCAAGATCATGTTCATGTATTCAAAGCATGTCTTGCTGCATTAAGACCATTAAGAACTCCTAGGGCTGATATGATAATTTCGTATGAAGTGCCAGAACATAGCAGATGGTCATCTTCTGGAGTTTTTCAACCTAATTTGTACATAGATATAGAAAAACATCTAACACGTAAAATTACTGCTTTTTACAAATACAAATCACAGATAAAAGCTGTTGGACGAGATAAACATGCTATTAGAAACCATGCTGAATATAGAGGTAAAGAAATTGGAAAAAATCTTTGTGAGGCATATTTTATTCACCGAACAATAAGATAAAAATTAACATATAATTCAAGAATAAAAAAAGTCAAACTTGTATTTTCAAGTAAGATCTTTCCATGGAGTGGAACTCAAAGTATTTTTTGACAAATTTTCCAAACGGTTTTCGTTTTCTGTATACCACTGAATTGTTTTTTGGAAGCCTTCATCAGAATTTATTTTGTGACTCCAACCAAGTTCCTTACGAATTTTTGAAGAATCTAAACTATATCTTAAATCTTCTCCCGGTCGACTTTCTCCAAATTGTAAATTGTTTAACGGTTTACCTAAAAGAGTTAGAAGTTTTTTTACAAGTGTCAGAACATCAATCTCATTAGATGCGGATATATTATAAGATTCTCCAGCCTTGCCTTTTTGTAAAGCTAACATTACAGCCTCACAATGATCATCTACATATATCCAATCTCTAATACTTTTACCATTTCCATAAATTGGAATTTTTTTATTTTGTTTGATTAGAGCGATTGCCTTTGGTATTATATCAAATTCAACATGTTGTCTTGGCCCATAATTATTAGTGCATCTAGTGATTACAGTATCACAGCCATACGTTACAAAATAAGAATTTACCAATAATTCAGCCGCTGCCTTTGTTGCAGCATAGGGGCTTGAAGGATTAAATTTTGAAGTTTCTATAGATGAACCATTTTCAATACTGCCAAATACCTCATCTGTGGATATATGCACAAAACGTTTTTTTTGGTTCTTAATTATATCAAGAATTGTATATGTACCACGAATATTTGACACCAAAAAAGGCTCAGCGTTTGCAATGCTTCGGTCTACGTGACTTTCCGCAGCAAAATTTATCACGGCATCGCTTCTAGAAATCAAACCCTCCATTAATTTTCTATTAGTAATATTGCCCTTCACATATTCATAATTTGATGCATTTTTTGCTGCAGCTAAATTTTCGTGGTTTGAACCAAGTAATTCAGCATCAACATTTATGATCTCATAATCATCATAATTTTTTAAAACATGTAAGATGAAATTGCTTCCTATAAAACCAAGCCCACCGGTAACTAATAACTTCATGATCCACACAAATATTATCAATTAATAAAGAATAGGGAGAATTTCTATATCTTCAATAAAACATCCAATTACGAAATCACATTTCATGTTGTAAGTAAGCATTCATCATATTTTGAATTTTTTCGTTAAAATTGAGTGAAGGGCTATGATGTGTTTTTTTGATAATTTTAGATGATGTTACAAGTGGAGAATTTGGATAAATTTCACTTTTGTTTGAAATTTTAATTTTTATATTTTTTTGATATTGGGTTTTTCCTATGTTTGAAATAATTTCAGCTATATCAATTATTTTTTGCAACTTTCCAGTGGAGATATTGTAAATTTCTCCAGGAGACTCACTCACAAGGTTTTTGAGATAAAATATTAGATCATCTTTATACAAATAATCAACTAATTGGTTTCCGTTAGCATGTATTGTTATTTGTTTGTCAGAAAAAAGATTCTCAATAAATTTTTCAATTGCGCCTGGGTTTCCAACTTTTACAAAATTACCATAGCCAAAAATGTTTGAAACCCTTAAAATTGTTGATTTGATATTATTATTTTCTAAAATTTGTTCCTGCTTAAGTCTTAGTTTACCATATAATGTTTCAGGTTTTGGCTCAGTTTCTTCAGTACAATTTTGTGAATTAGGATAAACAAACACTGAAGAAAGAAGAAAGAAATGGACGTCAAAACCATTTAACTCCTTAACTAAATTTGTAAATTTTGTTG
>Ga0315318_10000843_pt1 | contig 13035 bp, 11 predicted proteins | sample M1200m3416metaG_FD_203703 | JGI IMG/M metagenome (GOLD analysis project Ga0315318, IMG submission 203703) | Ammonia-oxidizing marine archaeal communities from Monterey Bay, California, United States - M1 200m 3416 | ecosystem: Environmental > Aquatic > Marine > Coastal | place: USA: California... | reverse complement strand
AGCGGTAGATAAGGAAGATAACGTCTACCTTTACAACCGAAGTGAACACCAGGTCATGATATTTGAAAAAAACGGGGATTTTTTAAACTCCTGGGATGTTAAATTTTCCAACCCGCATGGAATGCACATAGGACCAGACGGAAACTTTTATTTTGCTGACCGTGACGCCCATGTAGTCCTTAAATACAGCCCAGACCAAACGCTTTTACTCACTCTTGGCACCTACAATGTTGAATCAAATACAGGTTACGATGGAAATCTGATGGTAGTCCCACACCCAGCTGGACCCTTTAATCTGCCGACGGGCGTGGTTGTCGCCGAAGACGGTAATATTTTTGTGTCGGATGGTTATGGGAATTGTAGATTCCATAAATTCTCCCCTGACGGAGCATTACTAGACACATGGGGTGAAGCAGGGAAAGATAACCCCATGGATTTTCATCTGCCTCACGGAATAGGTCTGAATAAAGATGGATTGTTAGCAATATGTGACCGCGAAAACCATAGAATCCAATTTACCGATCAAGATGGAGAATTCATGTTTATTTGGGACGGATTCTTACAACCGACCGATATAACCTTCGGGCCAGACGGAGAAGCATACGTATCAGAATTGCAACACAGAATTTCGATATTAGATGCCGAAGGGAACTTGATAAGCCGTTGGGCAGATGAAAGTAGCTCATCGGCAGGTCATTTTATTGCTCCTCACGGAATCGCTGTCGACTCTTCAAAAGATATTTATGTCGGGGAGGTTTTGGAAGGAAGGCGAATACAAAAATTTATTAGGCAATAATTAAAAATATAAATAATTTAGGAGACGTTACATGAACGGTGACCAATTAATGGCCAGCTTACTGAAGAAAGAAGGGACTGAATGGATTTCCTGCTTTCCGGCCCAAACCTTGATTGAGGCTTGTTCTCAGGAAGGAATTAGACCAATCCTCTGCAGGCAAGAACGGGCAGGGGTAAATATGGCCGACGCATACAGCCGGATCCACAATGGTAACAAGATTGGTGTCTTTACCATGCAACATGGACCAGGTGCAGAAAATGCCTTTGGAGGAGTAGCACAAGCCTATGCTGATAATGTACCCATGCTACTGATACCGGGGGGGTCCACCGAAAGAAGAGTGGGGGTTCATCCTGGATTTGACGCAATTCCAAATTATCAACACATAACTAAATGGGCGGGCCGTATAAACACGATCGAGCGCATACCAGAAATGGTTAGCCAAGCATTCACCCATTTAAGAAATGGAAGACCTGGTCCTGTATTACTTGAGTTGCCAGGTGATGTTGCTCATGCTGAAGTTCCAGCAGATATAGAAGAATACCAACCCAGTCGTTCATATAAATCATATGCAGCAAATGAGGATGTGAGAGATATCGTCACTGCCTTGCTAAAGGCAGAAGCCCCCGTTATAAACGCAGGGCAAGGTACATTATATGCGGAAGCGACAGACGAACTAATAGAATTCGCCGAGTTAGTTAATGTGCCAGTCATGACCACCCTCGCTGGCAAAAGTGCCTATCCAGAGGATCACCACCTAGCATTAGGTACTGGAGGCAATACAGGTACCTTAATGGTCGATAGGTTTCTCCAAAACACAGATTTTGTTTTGGGAATAGGAACTAGTTTCGCAATATCAAACTTCACTGCACCCATGCCGCCAGAAGCCACCAAAGCACAAATTACCAATACCGCGGAGGACATTAACAGAGACTATCGTGTCGAATACGGTGCGGTCGGTGATGCTAAATTGGTTTTGCAGCAATTAATAGAGGAAGCAAAATCTCAACTAGGTGAACATGGCAGAGGTGATGTACACGGGGTAAAAGAAAAGATATCCATAATAAAAGAAGAATTCATGAAAGAATGGGGACCAAGATTAAATTCAGACGAAACCCCTATGAGCCCATACCGGGTATTCAATGAGATGATGAAAGCTATCGATCCTAGAAATGCTATAGTCACTCATGACTCTGGATATCCCAGAAATCAGCTTGTTCCATTTTGGCCGGCTCTCACTCCTCGCTCCTATATAGGTTGGGGTAAGTCAACACAGCTCGGATACGGCTTAGGTTTAGCGCTTGGTGCCAAAGTTGCTGCACCGGATAAACTAGTCATAAATGTTATGGGAGACGCTGCGTTTGGTATGTCAGGTTTGGACATAGAGACTGCTAGCAGATCTGGACTTGGAACAATAACGGTCGTATTGAATAATGGCGTCATGACCCACTACTACGACCACTTTCCGCATGCTACTGAGAATTGGAAGAGTAATGAATTAGGTGGTATATATTCAGACACCGCAAAAAGTCTCGGAGCACATGGCGAGCGAATACATAATCCGGATGAAATAGGTCCGGCAATGACAAGAGCGGTGGAAGCTGCCAACAGTGGGCAACCTGTGCTATTGGAAATGATCACGAAAGAAGAAGAAAATATCTCAACCTACGGGAGATAAACGACAGAATTCTGTGTGCACTGTGATTGATATTCTATATTGTCGCCGTGTACACAGAATTCATAGTTAATGGTCTAAATTTGCGTTTGTATTGCCTCAGCCCATCAATATTTAGGTCGCTAGCGTCATTGACTAACTTATAATTTCCCAACATGCCAAAAGTTTTCCACCTAAGGTATTCCGACAATCCATCGATTCCTATCACGGTTTTTGCCACAAAAAAACAGGCCGTATTTTGGTTTATAGGGCCCGCCATGGAAAACCCGACCATTTTTTTCTCTATCTCGAGCCCCCAAGCCATTAAATCTTCTTTATCAAAATCACCAATGGAGTTAAGTGCAGCTCGCGTATAACCCCAGTCCAACAGAAATTTATTCTTCCTCCCCTGAACAGAGCGCCATTTCCTCAATACTTCCAATGCTGCGGGCACATCATTTTTTTCTATTTGGAAAAATATGGGGTTTTTTCGAGTTACCCTGTTAACTTTCTTCCTAATATCTCTAAACATTCGACCTTCCAACCCAAACACTACATTGGGGTCATACAGATATTCATTTTCCCTCTTTTTTATATGTATATCGTCACCAAATATATTTCGGAGATCTAAAACGTCTGAAGAATCAACCCATAAAATACGCATTTCTGATTGATCCAGAGAATCCTTAATACGTGAAAGATAAGTATTTGTTTCTGAAGTCAAAATGGAAGGAGGGATAACAAGGTCAATTCGATTAGAGTTTTTTCCAGTTATGTGTTGGAACAAGAAAAACGAGTCTCCCTTTCGGGTCAGATAAAGAGGTCTTCCAGGCGGCAAGCTATAGCAAGCAAGGTAGGGAGCAAAATAAGCCCAGGAGTTCCTTTCTGCTTTGTTAAATATTTCCCTCAGCGAAGCAATATCAAAGACTGTTAAGACTTTGTAACTGTCTGATATATTTTGAAATAATTTCCTCAGATTTAAGTCTCCTTGGAATTCGTATAAATGAGGTTACGGGGAGTTGGGTCTGAGGTTTTAACATATCCAGATGAGAAAAATTTTCCCATCTTACTTATCCCTGCATGCTTTTGCGCTCCGACATATTCGTTGAAAGCAGGAATTAATTCCTGAGGTGATAGCCCCATGCTTGCTATATTTCTGAACAAACGGGCATTTTCAGATGGAATGAGATTCGAATAAGATACAAATCCTAAACCGTTCGTTCTTTCTTTTAGCATCTCAGCTCCAACAGAAATAAATCTCGTCAAACCCTCAACCGTATAAGGGGGATCTGTAATAAATACATCCTGCATTTTTTTGTAACATGGCGGAATTTCTCCAATGAAATCAATCTTCTTCAAGCCTATTTGAAAATTGAGTTTAAAGCTCACAGACTCAATGAAATTTAATATTCTTTCATCAATATCAAAAACAGTTAGGCTATTTATTTTTAATCCGAATCGTATAGCAAAAAGCACCATGGCAAGTGAAGTCAAATCATCATCCCCCAATATTGCAATATCCCTTCCTTCTATTGAGTCATTTTGATGAAAATACATCACCCTTTTAAAACACGTCAGCGAGGTTGCATGGGATTGATCAAGACTATAATCCGGAGAAGGTCTTTGTTCCGTCAATTCATCAAATTGAGAAACCAGCTCAGTTACTATATCTGAGATTTCATACTGACAATTAAAGTCAGGGATCTCAGTGTCAAATATTCCGATAGAGTTCAAAAGCTTGATTCCAGCGTCCGTCAAAATCGCGCCTCCTTTTCTTGAAAGGAGTTTCCTTTTCTCTAATTCCCGACGAGTTGCTGAAACTGCAGGTACAGGTATGCCGACCGCTCTTGATATATCATGTATAGGTACCATTTCTCCTCTAAGAATTTCCCTCAGGATTAACCTAACTCCGTGGTATCCCTCCTGCAATCGGGAATCCTTAGAAACTTGAATTAAAATATCCTCAGCCTCGGCCTTATCCATAAATTGCACCTATCCCTCGATAATACTAATTCTATGCTGTTGGACTGATAAAACGTAATCACCCAGTTTACTTCATCTCCAAATGGCAGGTAATAGAAATGTTATACTCCGCCTCATCTTAGCGGTAAGTACGAAATTTAGGGAGAGCAGGTTATGTTGGTAATAGATGCTATTTCACAAATTCTAAAAAAAGAAGGTGTGGAGTACCTTAGTGCTTTTCCTACAACTTCAGTAATAGAGGCAGCGGCCGAATCGGGCATCAAACCAATAATATGTAGGCAAGAACGGGTCGGGGTGGGAATTGCCGACGGTTATTCGAGAATTACTGCAGGCAATCCTCCTGGCGTTTTTGCAATGCAATATGGCCCTGGAGCCGAAAATGCCTATCCAGGAGTGGCAACAGCATTCGCCGATTCAGTACCAGTCCTGTTTTTGCCCCTTGGCCACAGAAGAGATCGGGATAGGGTCTTTCCGCATTTTAATTCAGTCGATAGCTTCTCTACAGTTACTAAATATGCCGAGCAACTAAATGAAGCAGAGTCAGTTACAGACACAATGAGAAGAGCTTTTTCACGTTTGAAGAACGGCCGTCCAGGGCCTGTAATGGTTGAAATACCTATTGACGTCGCCGGGCAAGAAATCGATGCATCGATAATATCACGGTATGAGAAAGCAATAACTGTACGTTCTTCGGCCGAAGAGGAGGCCGTACTGAGGATAGCTAAGACTATCCTCAGTTCGAAAACGCCTCTAATATACGCTGGGCAGGGAGTGCTATATTCTGGGGCGTCTCGAGAGTTACAAGAACTGGCAGAATTAACTAACATACCTGTTACTACCACAATGGCAGGCAAAGGTTCTATTGACGAACGCCATCCTTTATCTCTTGGCAGTTCGTCTGTCGTAATGAATGGCGCTGTTCTACACTACATGAAAACAAGTGACACAGTACTAGCAATAGGTACCAGCCTCACAAAGCATGGAATGGTAACCACAATCCCAGACGGGAAAAGAATTCTTCATATCACTAATGATCCTGTCGACATTGGAAACTACTATCAGCCTGACGATGCTTTGCAAGGGGATGCGAAATTAGTCATTCGGCAGTTAATAGAGGCTTGCTCCGATTTACTTTCTACTCGAGATAAACCAGAATCCCCTGCTAATCATATTAGAGAAATAAAATCAGAATGGAGCAAGAGTTGGGAGAAAAAATTAACATCCGGAGAATCTCCAATGACTCCGTACAGAGTAATAAATGAATTCATGAAAGCCACGGACCCATCCGAGAACATAGTAACGCATGATTCGGGTAGTCCAAGGGACCAGATCATGCCATTTTATGAATCAGGAGGCCCAGGCACCTATCTAGGGTGGGGCAAATCACATGGTCTGGGTACAGGGTTAGGACTGAATATGGGAGCAAAACTTGCTTCTCCTGAAAAATTTGTGGTGAACTTCATGGGGGATGCAGCCTTCGGCATGACAGGTTTAGATTTTGAGACTGCTGTTAGAAGCGGTATTCCGATTTTAACTGTGGTCCTTAATAATTCAACGATGGCCATAGAGACAGCTCATATGGCTTCCTCCCATGAGCTGTACAGCACACGGAACTTGGGAGGGGACTATGCAGACATGGCCAGAGCCATGGGTGGATGGAGTGAAAGAGTAGATGACCCCGAAGAAATACAAGACGCCTTCTCTAGGGCAAAAAAAGCAACTGAAAACGGACACTCCGCACTCCTAGAATTTATTACCTCGGAAGAACAGGATTTTTCATTCAGAGGGGCATTACGTTAGCGGTATATTCCCGCGAAGCTTTTAGGTTTTATTGGCAGGCATATATTAGATAAGAAGGTTAGCTCACATGAATGATGTCTTAAACATTACCTTGTTGGGAACAGGTACTCCCGTGCCTTTAATAGAAAGAATGGGATGCAGTATTTTAGTGCAGGCTGGAGACGAGAGCATATTAATAGATTGTGGTAGGGGAGCTGCACAAAGAATCAACCAGACCGAAACTCATATAAAAGCCGTGACCACAGTGTTGTTAACTCATTTACACTACGATCACTATATTGGGGTCCCTGATTTATGGCTCACAGGATGGCTCTATGGCAGGACACATGCCATGTCAGTCTACGGTCCCCCAGGAACAACAAATATGATCCGCCACTTATCCAAGGCGTTTGAGGTAGATGTACACATACGAAGAGACCTAGACGAAAAATTTGACCCAGAAGGCGCACTCATTTCAGGAAATGACATAGCTCCCGGATTCATTTATGAAAAATCAGGGCTAAAGATTCAATCCTTTGAGGTAGATCATTACCCTGTACCAGATGCCATGGGATACATAGTCACTTATGGGAAGAGGAAAGTAGTCATCTCAGGTGATACTAGATACATGCCTACCATGGCTTCAATAGCAAAAGGAGCCGACCTTTTGATTCACGAAGTTGCAGCACCTGAGGCAATTTGGAAAAGATCAAATATGATCGGAAGAAACCCTGAACACACCAAAAAAATTATCGATCATCATGCAACACCGTCAGAAGTGGGTGCGATTTTAGAGGAATCAAAACCTAGGTTAGGAGCCTTCTATCACATTGTGGGAGGTCCTGGGGCGGAAGAAGAGATATCACAAGCCATCAAAAAGGTGTACGACGGGGATTTCCTCATACCAGATGACCTCACTGCTATTGAAATTGGAGACGAGATCAAGATATCCAAAATACCTAGCTGAATATCGAAAACTTAACCTCGATCAATTATATCAAGTGCCCTCTTCTTCACTAATTCCTTATCATAGCTAGCATAATTAAGCGCAGCAGTTCGGTGAGGGTCGCCACTAAAAAACCTTTCGTACAAGACTTGGCGGCCTCCAAATGAACTTACGCTAATGTCCCAGCCCATGCGGAAAAGCTTGGTTCGCTGCCTGGCATCCAAGGTATCAGTCGATAAATACTTCTCAAGCAAGTCTCCAATATCAGAGTCAAAGTCTGCATCAGTCGGGACAGCTATTAAACTGCTAGACCCAATAAGCTGCAAAATCTCGATTAACCGAGGGTATGCTGAAGTGAAAGAGGATTTCGCAGCAGACAAAGGAGCAGAATCTGGCTCCATGACCCCCCATTCGTTCATCTTAGCGTTAGATATAGAAGCTTCAAGGCAAGCTTTGCTAACCTCATAAACAGTTATCAATTCTGAAGCAAGAGCTTGTATATATGGAGTTTCATGTGTACTTAGAGCTTCTGTCATCAAGGCCGCTAATCCAAGCACAAATTCCGCCTTAGCCATATTTTTGGTGACTATCTGTTGGTTAATATGAGGTCCTGCCCTTGTGTTCGAAAAAGCGGAATTGGCTATTTCAACGTTATTGCATATAAATACCTTGTCCCAGGGTACAAATACATCGTCAAATATAACGATTGCATCACCCTCATCAAATTTTGAAGACAGGGGATGGTCAAAAGAAGACCTACCAATAGATAAAGCTTCCCTGCACAAGAACTTCAGCCCTGGAGTATCACAGGATATACCAAAGGCCAAAGCATACTTTGATGCATCCTTATCAGTTGGAACCACAGAGGAGGGAAACACCAATATTTCATCAGAAAGTGGCGCAAGAGTGGCTAATATACGAGCACCTTTTACTATGATTCCATCGTCTCTTTCTCGTACAAGATGTAATCCGAGGTCATCACCTTTAGCGTAGGAAGGGTATTTCTTCGTTTTCCGTACATTTACCAAAGTATGTGTGAGAGTTAAATCATTTTCCATCACATATCTGAAGTAATTCTTAATATTTTGGCCAAACGCCCCATCCTCTTTGCCAAAAAAATCGGAGGCTGCTGAACAAGCCATCAAAATTACATTCATGTAGTCGGGAGTCCTAGCCAAAACTCCGCCACTGAATCTTGCCCAACTGAGCATCATATTACCTCTTTGAATCAAGTGATCCTTTGAGGTAGGTGTAATGAAGGAAAGTCCCTCAGATTTATCATTATCTGAGGTGAAAGTCATTTTTAAAGAAGGGGCAACATCATGTTGCATTTCGTACAAAGATGCTATCGAGTCGGCACAACCCGAGAAGGCTCTATGGCTGGTTACATCTTCAACCTTCCCACCTTCAATCCAAAGATCTTTTGGGTGTAACCGCAACCTTTCCAGATATTGGCTCCCATTCTTAGCTGGCACTTTACACCTAAAATCCAGTCACAATCCTCTAGGATGAGGAGGTTATTTCAGCGTCAGTTAATTTTTTTGCTTCTACCCCATCAAGAGAATCTGGAAAATCCCCAGCGAATAGATACCCATCTTTCGGCCAAGATGACTTGGGCATTTCATAGAAAATTTCGATCTCGTTACCATCAGGGTCAGATATGTAAAACCCTAGAGACACGCCATGATCCGCGACGCTTTTAATTTCTATGCCGTCAGCAACGCACTTCCGATGTATTTCCTTAACATCCTCCAATGATTCCATTTCCCATGCAAAATGTGCGAGAGAGTGAGTAGAAGAATCCTCTATATCGTCCGATTTAATAAGAGCTAGCTCATGAGAAGCATCCTCGCGGGCACTCATAAATATCATGGTCCCAGTGGGCCGTCTAGTAGTCACATGTAATCCTAGAATATTCGTATAAAATTCTTCAGAATCATCAATATCGTTCGCACGCAGGACAATATGCCCTAGCTGTTTTACTCTTACCATAATTAGCAACCTCCCACTAAATGACCTTTGAAATAAAATAACCCCTATGGAACGATATTTTCTCCTTACTACTCAACAGTTGAATGAGAACAAGTGAGTTTGACTATCATCCTTCTCTTGGAAACCAATAGCAGCCAAATTCGTCAACGCAGGGGGCACAATGGGCAACTAAATGGCCAGGCGCAACTTCCCTCATGACCAACTCATTAGCGTCACAGGCTGGGTCGGGGGACGGACAGAGAGGGTCGTAACTGCAGGCAGACGGAGGATTCATGGGGCTCGGAACACCTCCTCTCAATATTATCCTTTCTCTATCAGCCTCCATCAACGGATCTGGTATTGGAACAGCAGACAACAAAGCTTTGGTATATGGGTGAACTGGGTTATCGTATATTTCATTTCTCTCTGCTATCTCGACGATATGACCTAAGTACATAACCGCAATTCGGTCACTAATATGCTTCACTACTGATAAATCATGGGCGATGAATAAGTATGTAAGACCCAAATCTTCTTGAAGATCTTCAAGAAGGTTGATTATTTGCGCCTGAATCGACACGTCCAAGGCAGACACCGGTTCATCGCAAACTATGAAACTGGGATTCACCGCTAGGGCCCTAGCTATACCTATCCTTTGTCTCTGGCCTCCACTGAATTCGTGGGGATACCTATCTGCCATGTACGGGCTCAGCCCACAAGTCGTTAGCAACTCCGAAACTCTATCTCTGTATTCACCTTTGCTATCGGTCAACTTATGCACTTTCAAGGGTTCGCCAACTATATCCCCACAGGTCATACGGGGATTCAAAGACCCATATGGGTCCTGAAATATCACTTGCATGTCCCTTCTCATCGCACGAAGTCCGCTAGTATTTAGGCTAGTCACATCCACACCATCGAAGTGAACTTCACCTGCTGTAGGTTTATATAATTGAAGAATGCATCGGCCAGTAGTCGTCTTACCACATCCACTTTCGCCTACAAGGCCAAGCGCCTCACCCTTATTTATGGTAAAAGTTACATCATCTACAGCTTTTACTTCGGCAACTTTCCTCTGGAATATGATGCCTTCATTGACTGGAAAATACATCTTGAGGTTGTTAACTTCAACTAAAGTATCCCCTACCTGAGCGGTTGAGGTGCTATCTGTTTCTGTAACCATTTTCACTCCACAAAGCACAATTAACTATTTGTAACAAAATCTTATAGGTTTTTGACTAGGAATCTCTTGGAAACCATTTACAGCCATATTCTTGTTCGCAATGACTGCAATATGCAACCCAGTGGTTGGGCTCATCTTCTCTGAGAACTGGTTCTTCAGTTAAACATTCAGGGCTTGGAGACGGGCAATTAGACTGAAATCCGCAACCCGAAGGCCTATTACCAAGATTAGGGGGCATTCCCTCAATAGCTACCAGCCTTTCACGAGTATTATCGTCTGCATCCAATCGCGGAACCGAGTTAAGCAACCCTATCGTGTAAGGATGCAATGGGTTTTTGTAAATCTCCACCGCACTAGAAGTTTCAACGATTTTACCGGCATACATAACAATCACACGATCCGCATATCTAGCAACTACCCCCAGATTGTGGGTAATTATTATTAAGGCTGTGCCTAAGTCCTTGGACAGTTCCTGCATCAGTTCCAATATTTGTGCCTGAATCGTGACATCAAGTGCAGTAGTTGGCTCATCCGCAATAATTAGCTGCGGATTACAGCTTAGCGCCATAGCAATCATAACTCTTTGGCGCATCCCACCACTGAATTGGTGGGGATAGTCCTCTAAACGGGTATCTGCATCCGGAATACCTACCAAAGTCAGCAATTCTGATGCCCTTTCTTTAGCGGTTTTTTTGTTCATTTTTTGATGCAATTCTAAGGTCTCAGTTATCTGACGACCTACAGTAAGAACTGGATTTAGAGATGTCATCGGTTCCTGAAAGACCATAGAAATACTGTTACCGCGAATATTCCTCATCTCTTTCTCGTCCATCTGGACTAGATCCTCACCACCAAACAACACTTCACCCTCTACAATTCGACCGGGTGGACTTGCTACCAATCGCATTATGGACATGGCACCCACACTTTTGCCACACCCGCTTTCCCCAACAATTCCTACTACCTCACCCTTTGCAACTTCATATGAAATTCCATCAACCGCCTTCACCACACCATCTGCGGTGAAAAAATGAGTCTTTAGATTTTTGACTTCGAGCAACGGAGCCATACAAAGTCCCCCCTTGTTGCTTCTTCAGGTTTTAAATTTAATTCCGAACACCCAAACTTGATTTCGTGTAGCACATTCTAATAAACCGATCCAATACTAACAACTCATAAATGCAATGATTTCATGGAAATTATTCAAACATACGACCATCAACAAACGAATTCAGGTTTTGGATAACCATTTCAGCGGCATAATTTGTGCTGATTTCACTAGAATTAATAGTAAAATGAAATAGATTAGGATTATCTGGTTCGTCCAGCTCAAAATACTTTTTAAAAAAATACTTTCTGGCCTGGTCTCTTTGTTCTAGAACCACAATAGCCTCGTCACTGTCGATAGCTTCTCGAGCCATCAAGGTCTTCACTCTATCCTCTAATGAGGCTACCACTCCCACTCGCAAAACATTAGGCATATCCTTCAAGATCACATGTCCACCTCTCCCTATGAATACCACATCGCCATCCGCTGCCATTTCTTTCATGGCAGATTCTATAGCCTCAATATATACGTCGTCCTCCACCTCATGACCTCGCGTTATTGTCGGCTGCGGGATATCCTCATACTCCTCTGTTAATAAGGCCGTTATACCTGGCCCAAAATATGGGTCACCAGCCGACCCGGTCACGGCCGAACGCTCAAGAAGTCTCTGTATCACGTGTATCCACTTTTCTGATCGGCTTGGAAGTTTTTCTTCTCTCTGGTGTAAAGCCTCGACGGTAGCGCCTACATCTTTAGCTATATTGGATAGAAAAATCCTATCTACATAGTCAGCCTTCAGTTTTTGTGCAACCATAGGGCCTATGTCCCTCGCACCTCCTCCGGACATACCCCCAAGTGTTATCGTGTACATTTGTCACCTCCACAGGATTAGGTTTATCCTGAATCTATATTTCATGGAGTCAAAAGCAGCGCAAAACTTTCAAATCGAATGCTGACAAACATTAGTGCGTATGTCAACTAATATTAGAAATCTACCAAGAAGAACAATACTTCATCATCCAAAATCTCTGGAATGCAAAGATCCTTCAAAACTATGACAGTATTGATACCTACTATTATTCCACCCAATTCTTCGATTAATTCCCGGGAGGCTTGGATAGTTCCTCCAGTGGCAATCAAGTCATCAACTAATACCACCCTTTGAAAGGGCTTTATTACATCTGAATGTATTTGAAGCACGCCGGAATCATATTCCAGATCATATTTTACCTCCCGAACCGAATATGGTAATTTGCCTTCTTTCCTTATCGGCACAAACGGTAGCCTCATCTCATATGCAAGGGCGGATCCAAAAATAAACCCTCTTGACTCTACCCCGACTATCACGTCAGGAGACATTGTTTTTGACCTCTTCGCAAAAGCATCAACACAATATCGAAATGACTCTTGATGATAGAGTAAAGGTGTAATATCTCTAAACAATATTCCTGGTTTAGGGAAATCCGGAATATCTCTTATATATTGTTTTAAGTTCATTACCTAACCATTAGAACCGTAATTTACGGAGTATTACGATGGTAAATCCAACTGCAATGGGATTAGAAGAGATATTATATGGTGAGTGAGGAAAGGAAAACCATATTTAAAAAAGGTTCCGAGTCAAAATACCTATCTGTCTGTAAAAACCAGGTATGGCCTTCTCTTAAATCACATGGTC
>Ga0315318_10000841_pt1 | contig 13050 bp, 18 predicted proteins | sample M1200m3416metaG_FD_203703 | JGI IMG/M metagenome (GOLD analysis project Ga0315318, IMG submission 203703) | Ammonia-oxidizing marine archaeal communities from Monterey Bay, California, United States - M1 200m 3416 | ecosystem: Environmental > Aquatic > Marine > Coastal | place: USA: California... | reverse complement strand
ACTATCGGCGAGGCTCTTAGAAAATGTTTGTGAGCGAAGGAATAGAGCGCGTAGGCGATAAAAAGTTATACTGGTGTAATGTGTCAGACAATAGGAGTTCAATACATGTCAAAAGCTACGGAACCACCAAAGCCAAAGCCAGAGACAGAGCAGATTATAAATATAAAGAATCGACCGCCAAGTAAAGCCAAGATTATTATAAAAGCCCCTTAGTTGGGGCTTTTTATTGCCTGCTAAAAATAAATAACTAAAAAGCGTAATTAATCCTTGTAATAGATAACGCATATCCGTAATATTCACCCATCGAAACAAACAACGGGAAGCAAAAAAATGTCTAGCACATCAATCATAGTAACTCTTAGAGATGAAGATAACGGCAACCTTATTGATAAAGAGTACAATCCTCTTTCAGAGTTTTACAGGTATGACAACGAGTACCGTTTGGGTGACTTAAATAGTGGAATTTTAGATAAGTGGGAACAACAACACGAAACTTTTTTTAAAGTGGTTAAAATACAAAAGTGGCACAGAGTTAGAACAGATGCTAACCCTAATGGAGTGAAGGAAACACTTTGGCAGGCCGCGTAACTTAACGCGGCGGAAAGGCCGCACAGCATAAGGGTTAATATGAAACTAAAAGACCACATCAAAAGGCACCACAACGGCACGCAGAGCCATTTTGCGGCGTTCCACGGGATACCGGCACCAAGAGTAAATGAGCTACTTAAAAGTGATCGGGAGCACGTTGTATTGACGTACACGAACGAAGAGGGCGAGAGGGTGACGAGTATATTTAAAGAGTGTAGGAAACTGGAGGGTAAGAGATGAAAAAAGCGATAGTATTATCGGCTATTCTGTTGTCTTCAGCGTGTTCAAATATTACAGAAGGCCCAACACATAGGGATGAGATGATATTCGTGGTAGTTGATAATTGCACGCTAGTTTATAAGGAAGATGTTTTATATGAAAAGTGCGAATCTTCGTTAAAAATTGATAATTTAGAGAGGTAGCATTAAAATAACAATATCAGCGTGGCCCCGTGTTGATGTAAAAAGAAAAACGGGGAGTCAAACCTAAGAAAGCTCCATAGGCTGTTTATATCTGTATGTTGGGAAAAATGCGTAATCGACATCAAAGGCTAGTACCTTCGGGCTAGTGACCATATGGCTTGATAAGCCAGCATACAGCTCTAAACAGCTTATACGTAGTAGTTATTGACGAGGGCATTGTAGAGCCAATAGCCGTTGGCAAGTGTATCTAGAAGGGCCGGAAGTCAGAATCCAACCCCTTCATTCTGCATAGAGGTACTTTAGGTCTGACACGTGGGATTAGGCATCCACCAATGCTCTCTTCAATAACTATTACACAAATAAAAAACCCGCTTGATCTTTCGAAGAAGCGGGTTTAGTATAAATATATTGCTGAGCGGTGCGTCAACACCATTCATTGCAAATCAGAAATAAGGGTTCGAATTCACAACTATTCAGCATGCCTGAATTATAACAAAGCCTCATTCTGATTTCCAATACCGCCTAGCTTTACGTAATACGCGTAAACGGCCAGCGTTTATTTAATTAAGTTCTCCGAGCACTTAAGCGTAGTTACCCTTACAGATGGTAAAGCCGATTCACGTCTGTATTGTATTGGGGTTATTGATAAGTGTCTCACAAGCCCCCTGTGTGGCGACAGAAGTATGAAAGATTCTATATTGGGCTAATCCCCTTGGAAGACCTTAAATACTCTGTTACATGCTCAGGAGACCCGAAAGGAAGAAGTTGTAAAGTTGAGAGAAAGACTCAACCAAATAATGTGCTCGTTCTCGTCCTATAGCGTGTTATTTGTGGCCTAGAGTTGGTATTTATTACCTTCTTTAGGCTCCTTATGTCCATTAGGAACTGATCTGAACCTTAACGTATTGATAAAGAGATTAAATATGTCTGAATTCACTATTACAAAACACTGGCTTAATAAGCACCAAACACATAAAGGGGGATATACGCGAGGCCAAATAGAGGCGCTAAACTTACCGTGGCCACCACCGCCAAAATGGAAAAAAGCAATATGCGGTACGGTTATCGGCGGTAATGAGAAAGTGGCATTCGAGGAATCAAGGAAGTCTACTTCCGACCCAAAAACAATAACGGTTAAATGCCTGGTGCGCGATTTTACCAAGGCTCAACTTACTGAGATTATTGATTACACTATAAACTTAAGGGAGGTTATTAAAAATGGAATGTCCTAGAGGCTCAATAGTGACGGAATCAACGCACACGGTTAAAACGTTAGATAAAGCCCGCGATTGGTTCGACGATATCACGAGCGACGACCTACCGATAACGGTAAACCAGTTCAAATCGGGTAATGGTCGCTTGCGAGTGCAAATTTACAACAATAAAGGTCGATTGATACACAACCGAGGATAGGTCACGAGACCTTCTTATTGATAACTATGTCTAAAATAAACTGAGAGAGTAAATATTATGAATGAACACGTATTAGATTATTACAGCTATCAATTGAGGCAAAGTTATTTGTGGATGTTTCCTTATCGTAGGCGTAAACCAATTATAGATTTAAATGCGATTTAACTAAATAAAAGGTAAAGATTATGATCGACCGACTTTACAAATGAAATGCATGTATTAATATTACGTTACGCACTGTGACAAGTGTAAACAAAGCAGGTAATAAGCACTTTTTAAAGTTAGTCCTTGTTACCGTTTCAATGACCGCCCTCGGTCGATATACCTGCGCGGTATTGTCACCAAGGGCTAACCTTAAAAGGTGTTTTATGCAGTTAAGACCACACCAAGAAAACGCCTTGCTAATGGCTAGGCAGTCTATAAAAGGCGGTAATAAACGTCCTATAGTGGCAGCTCCCACGTCTTTCGGAAAGACAATTTTAGCCGGCAAGATGCTTAAAAACTGTCAAGATATGGGGAAACGAGGCTGGTTTTTTTGTGATCGCATACAATTGATTGAGCAATCTGTAGACAAGTTTCGTGAAATGGGTATTGATTTTGGAGTTAGGCAGGCAGATCACCATCTAATGAATTCTCAGGCTCCCATACAAATAGCGAGCATTGCTACAGTAGCAGCTATGGTAAAAAATCACAGTGGCCGACTTCCAGAGTTTGATATGGCTATTGTTGATGAGTGTCATACTCAGTATGAAATAATAAAAGACATCATTAATCAGTATAACAACATACCCATAATCGGATTAACAGCCACGCCATACTCCAAGGGGCTTGGAAAGCTTTACAATGATTTAATTGTGCCGATCACCCCAAGGGAATTGTTGGATGGCGGATACTTATGCCCCGTGCGCTACTATGGCGGTGCTCACGTGGATTTAAGCAAGGTAGCGTCTAATGATCCAAATACATATAAAACGGCAGACCTTGAGCGAGAGACGGACTCTAACAAAGAGGTGTTGACCGGATCAATTATAGAAAACTGGTTCACATACGCTAATAATCAGCAAACTATCGCATTCAGTCCAACACAGAATCATTCTAAATACCTGGTTGAGAAATTTAACGCGGCTGGTGTGACTGCTGAGCATATTGATTGCTTCGCCACTCAGGAAGAGCGGCAGGATTTGTTTGAGGCGCACAATAACGGGGAATTTAAAATACTTTCTTGTTCTCGCCTTTTAAACACTGGATATGATGCGCCAAGCGTTAGATGCATTATTGATTGCTTTCCAACAAAATCTGTCACTGTATATGTGCAAAGAGTAGGGAGGATTATGCGAACGTTTGAGGGTAAGGAAGAGGCGATATATTTAGATCATGCGGGGAATTTCGATAAGTTTGGGTATGCAGAGGATATTGTCCCAGAGGAATTGCACGACGGAGAAAGGCAGCACAAAGAGCAGGATTTAACCAAGCCAAAAGAAAAGAAGGAGGCAAAGGTTAGAGAATGCCCGCAATGCTTCCAAAAGATGCAGGGCGTTAAGTGTATGTCTTGCGGGTACGAGGTGCCAATGGGCGAACAAATGCTAGATGATGGCTCTATGCTTGTAGAAATTCAGGAAGGCAAGAAGGCAAACAGAAACACTTCCGTAGAAGATAAGGCGAGATTCTTATCTGAGCTTCATTTGTTGAAAAATCAGAAAGGGTATTCTTCAGGATGGGCGGCACATAAATACAGAGAGCGTTTTGGGGTTTGGCCAAACAAAATAAAAGCCTACAAAACAGACTCAATAAGCCAAGATACGTCAAATTGGGTTAAGCATTCGAATATCAGGAGGGCTAAATCTAATGCAAAATCTGCTAATAGCGCTGGGCGATAATGTAAAGCCAAGGGGGCAAGGGTATATCGCTAGATGTCCAGTTCATAACGATAAGGATTTTGCTATGACTATAAAACAATTATCTGATAGCTCGGTAATAGCGCATTGTTTCGCATGTGGTGCTAATGGATTAGATCTTTATAAGTCTTTAGGCTTAGATTTAGATGAGCTTTTTGGAGGGAAGGAGAATAACCGATTAGTACCAGTATATATAACTGATCAGCTAGAAGAGGATAAATTGTTTATAGCTATTTATGATTCAGATGTTAGTAAAGGTGTAAGCCCTAAGCTATCAGAGAAAAGGCGTTATAAGTTAGCGCTGGCGAGATCGGAAGGAATTAAAAAGAAGTTTAATTTATTTTAATTGTAAGGGGTGGGCAAAATGAAAAAAGTACTTAAAGCTAGAAAAATTGGCGAGAAAAAAACAAATCACGTAATAGCTCTATTTCTGAGAAATAACGCAAGTGTAGTGTTAGACGATGAGACGGGCGAAAGCTTGCCGATTGTTGTAAGTGAGCATGAATTTTTCACAGATGAAGCGGGCGTAATTTCCGAACCGTTCAAACTGGATGTTGACGAGATAATGAAAAACATTTAACTTGTAGATGCTTATCTCTCCCTCGCCCCTTCGGGGGCACCCTCCTTGCTTCATATCATTGTAAAAAACCACTACAACACACATACTTAAAGTAGAATTTGCGCTAAGATGGCGCATACTTTAATTGTTTGACGTGGTTTTACCTATGGCTTCTCTCCTTCGCGATCCTCACATTTTAAATTTGGCAAGATGTTTCAAATTAAAGCATTCGCTCGAAAAATCGGCTAAAATAGCAGGAAAAGAACCGGAAGACGCCGATAATGACCAAGCAACCCCGCCACAGATACGAAATTCCACAGGAGAAAATAGAGGAAATATCGCGCTTACTTAATGCTGTATCGGGCGAGATTGGTATTCTTCACGACATTACAGCGGGCCTATCTTCTGCGATGGTGCAGGAAGACGACAAAGCGCAGCGCGAAGCCATTAGTGAATCGCTTAAGCTCATTAGGACGCAATCAGGAGCAATTCAAAAGCTTCACCATTCTGTGTCTGAAATATCGAAAATATGCTTGGAGCTGCACGAGTCGGGAGCTAGCTCGCAAGATCATTTATACGATTGTTTGAGAGAATTGCAGAAAGTCACCAGCCCAATAGTTGAGCATTCGGGCGATCTTGTGGAAATGATTGAATTTCACCAGGCGGCTAAAACAAGTGTAAAGTCAATAGGAATGATTAAAAGGGCGGTCATTTGGGTTGCAAGTCTCGTGGCGTCAATCGGTGCGCTAGGCGTTGTGATAGCTAAGTTCAAGGGGGTTTCGTGAAAGATTCTTTTTTAATTATTCTGGTACCATCGCTAATACTATCGCTAATCGGTCGCGATACTTATTCGCTATTCTCTCATGTGATTTGGTTTTTAAATCTACTCCCATTTATCGGCGCGCTAGTTTCGTACACGAAAGAGAATCGCATTGATTATTATTTGATCCCGTCTTTATACTCGTTCGTATATTACGTGTTTTATCATTTCGCGGTTGTCGCACCCTCATATCATCTAGCAGTTTTTATTGCTGCTAGCATTCCCGCTATTCCGTCATGTATATATCTATCGTTTGAAGCGTGGAGGAAGTCCAATGGCGGCTAGAAAACGACCACCAAACAAAAGGCCACCAAATAAATCTCCGGCAAGAGGCGAGGTTAGAAAGGCCAAAGAAAAACCACCAAAACGCACACCAGCCAAGGGTAAGAAACGCAGCAAGATACCGCCGAGGTTGCATGAGGGAGAAGAGGGAAATAATAATATTCTTGTGAACGTGTTCCAGAACGGAACTTTAATACACACTATCTCAGCGACGAATTTAGACGATCGACGCTTTGTTGTTTCAAGCGATAGTCAAATAATAAACAAGCCGCGTGGCCAGTCATACATTGGGTTCGCTCGCGCTTTATTGCAGAGGTTGATATAAATGGCAGCTATTGACACGTTAGTCGGTGTGGATCTTTTAACCGGTTCTGATAACGTTTATTTAATCACTGCGCAAGTTGACGTGGGTGCAAGCATTGATGACCTCGACGGCGCAACATTCATAGTTCAGACCGGCGCAATATTCCGATATGCCGCAGGATGCACAACAACATTTAACCGCTGTATTATCTACGAAAACGCGGATTGCGCTAGCCTGGGAACTGACAATTTCAGTAATCCAGCCGGTACAGCAACGAGCCCGCGTTGGAATGGCGGTGTAACGTGTGCCCCAATACATAAAGGTTGCCAGTTCATAAACGAAGGTGTTGTTGCTCGTTCTGATTTCGATATAGGTATAGATTGTAGCCCGCAATTCATACGTGACGACTACGGAACACCTACAAGAATTTGGCTTCAACAACCGCCTAGCTATTCTGAACAAGCCGATCACTTCGCATCCGAAAATATGACTATTGACGGTTGCGTGTACGAATCGTACAAAGACGACTCATCTATTGAATTCCGTATTCCGCCTAATATTCAGAGCTTAACGCTGGATCAAAATGCAAAAGTGGAAACCGTTGTATTTCTGATGAATCTTTGGGCGGGTTCATCTACTTACGCGGTAAGCGGCTTAGGCTCTAATTACGTTGGTTGTTTTCAGGGTGACGCAACAAAAACACTACAACTTAACGATCCGATCGGAACGCCGCAGAAGGGGCATGCGTCATATGTTGACCCGGCGTTTTGGCGTGGTGTTCTTGAGATTTACCGTAACTATTCGCTAAACGTTATCGACGCTAATACACAGCTGGCATTAAACCCGCGAATCGTAATCACGGCAGACAGTAACGACGCCGTGAGGTATGACGAAGATCTAACGGGCGGCGCGTTCAGTGATAGATTGTACGAGTGGGGTGCGGGTTTTGAATCGACAACCCCTGTTTACGACGCAGACTATAGGCGCGGCTTAGGGTTGTGGGGATACACACCAAGCGTTAAGAGCTTCACGGCTAACGACGACCCCACAACTATGGCAGATGGCACTATTCTGTTTTTTGTTGATGAAGGGGTAACAGCGGCAAGTCAGGCAATTGTTGATGCGTATACGGAATTAGAGACAGACGAAAAACTATACGACGCTATACAGCGAGAACAGCTAGTTAGAACTGATAGAGAAAACTTTGTTGCAACTATCGCTAGTAGCGCAGGCACGGCGGTAGATTTACAGGCTAACACTTTAGTATTAACCACGGCCGCGCCTTCTGGTTATCCGCTTGAATATACAGATCCCACGATTACAGCGTATACAAACGGCAATGCATTCACGCTAAATAGCTTTAATCAGCTTATAACGACTGCTGGAGTAGTGTTTTCGCAGTCTGAAACCATGCCGGATAATTTGACTATCGCTGGCGATGCGGCATTACTTGAAGTGACCGATTTAAACGGGGTTACTGTTACTCAAGACTTAATCATGTCTACGGCCGGAACATATGACTTTACCGGATGCACAATATTTGATGTGATAAATACCAGTGGCGGCGCAATTACAATTGAGGCAGACGCAGGAACAACGATATCAAATAACACGGGCCCTAACATTACGATTATCGCTCCGACTATTACGTTTGATATTACAGTGGATGTAACCGCGCAGATAATCATATTTGACACTGGAACCCAGACAGTAATAGACAGTACCACAGGCACAAGTTTGAGCTATGAATACACAGGAACGCCGATTTACGACGTAACGATTTACGCAGCTGGTAAAGTGTTATTCAGACAGACAGCTATACAAATGTCTGCAAGTGGCAGCGCGCTAGATGTGACGCTATCAAACGATCTATTGTACGACGCTAGCCATGGTTTAGTTTGGCAAACGGATTTCGATTACGACAGATCTACACTAGAGTTCAGCGCATTAACTAGTCAGACCGGCCCAGATTTTTACAGCGCAATGATTGACGCTTATATCAATGAGACGTATTTAAGAAACACCGCATTTTTGATGGAGCCGTTTGGTAATGCGGGGATGATCTTTAACGATGGAATGGAATTCATTGATACTGCGAGTCTTCAGAATTGGCGTCGAATGGGCGTTTCTTATCGGGTGTCGGGTGTCTCACTATATGAGGCAGTGGCGGTATACACTTTGACGGCACCGGCAGACGTTCCAGCAAGCGCACAAGCAAGGTTTCAGCAAGAAGACGGCCTTAATACTCAAGATGCAGATAATACCGGCGTTATTGATCAGTTAATACCCGTTTACGGCGATGTGACGCATGGCAACTTCGATTATCGAGACTGGCTAACAGTTAAATATCAGGAAAACACTTACGAAGAAATATACGTCGATCTCATTGATCTTTATCAGCTAGCCACCTTATCACCAGTTGTATACCCAATATCAACAGGATTTACAGCGGTAGATATCACCGCCGGTGATCCTGCTATTTCAATCACGATCGTAGATCATACTGGCGCCCCAATTTCAGTTGGTGGAGTTCTATTTGATTACGAAATAATCGACAACGGCACAAATAGCGGTACAGATATTGAGCGAGAAATACGATATAACATCTCGCTAGGTGGCAGCTATCAAAGTGAGCTGGCTTATAACTGGTTCTCAGACATGGTTAGCCAGCTGGGTTCAGGTTATGAGACTAGAGCGGGATTAACGCAAGGGCTAGCGGGCACACATGGATTCTACGTTAGTCGCGGGGGTGATGATCATCCAGACTTCTTGAGATTTCAGGGTAACGACGAAAGCTATTATGTACCACCAACCACGGCTGGTGTAAGTGCTGCGAATCTAACGGCGGGGCAAGTTCAGCTATATAACCAGACTCAAGACGTGATACTTGAAACAACTACAATCGTAGCAGGTTATTCTAGATTGTGGGTTGATGGTACCGATGCGGATGCTGGGGACATACTGAGATTGAGGTGGGCAAGCAGGGAGTCGAATCTAGTTGAAGTGTTCTTTGTTGCAACGGCCGATAGCGTTTTCGAAATCTTGAGTGTGCCCAGTGAGGATACAACATACACCGCATACGGAATAGACGGTTCTACAGTTACAGAATTCACGGCGGACATTCCTAACATTCAGGTAGATATTAATACTGGCGTAGCGTGGAATCCAGCGCGGCTATATGCTTGGTATAAATACGTAGTTGAGGTGGATGCGCTAGCTATTGAAAGCTTTTTCGGCGCTATCCTTGCTCAAAACCCTAGTAACTTACTTGTTTTGACCGGCATTGTTGACTTATTCCTAGATAACGTTAACCCCACCTCTATCGTTCAGGAAGAGAATATTGTATTCCAGCGCGACGATGGCGCTTATCCACAGGTGCCAATTACGAGCGGCGGCGGTGGTATAGGTGTTCGATACGTTGGCATAGGTTACACGTTTAGCTCTGGTGACGGGCCGTTGACACCAACGCAAGCAGCTCAATTATCAAACGCAAGCACGCAGAGCCAAGCAGCAGCAGAGAATACAGTTGAGATTCAAGGCGCTGGATTTGTTGAGGGCGATAATTCACTAGTAGCAATAACGGCGGATATCACAGCAACTGCAACGCAGATAAGTGTGGATAATATACAAACTGATATAGACGCTATCCAAATAACAGTGGACGCTATACCCGATTCAGCAGATAACGCGGATAGATTGTTAGGTAGAGCGATTCAAGGCGGTGCAGATGGTGGAAGAACAGTCACGCAAGCATATAGGGCCAATAGAAACAGAGTTGACATGGTAACGGGTGACGTTTACGAGGAAGACGATATAACCGTAAGCCACAGCTACAACGTAACGCGCGCAGACCTAGACGCCGTTTCAGAAGTAGACCCTAGCTAATGTGGGGATTTTTCCAGCGGTTATTTTATGGGCGCCGGCAGGTTGCGCCAACAAACCCACAAATCGACTTTGGCCGATTGGTTTCAATGTCACAAGAAAGGGTTTTGCAAATGACGCAGAATACTAGAATAATAGTTATGAGCAGTGATAAAGATGTGATCTCAATGGATCAAGAAAAGATAGCATTAGTTGATCAGGAACGCATTGTCACTATAGACGAAGAGCGAATAATTAAAATGAGTAGCGAATAATGGCACTAATACACAACGGCAAAAAAGCACCAACATTGACGCGCTCGCTGGCACCAGGTGAGGCGGATACATTTTACGTGTCTTGGGAGCAAGACCTAGAAGGCGACACTATAGCCTCAAGCTCTTGGGAGATACCGGCAGATTTTACCGAGGTTGGCACGCAAACAGATATTGTTGTTACTGAAAAAGGTATAGATTACGCCAACAGTAACGAGATTCTTTTAAGCACTACGCTAACGAGTGGCACTCACTTAATACAAAATAGAATAGTCACGGGCAGCGGCAGAACACTATTTGGCGGATTCTTCTTGCCAGTTACCGAGGATAAATAAAATGGCAGATACATTAAGCGCTTTTTCAATACCTGGCGTATGGACAAACTTAAACACGCTAACGGGTATTGCGGCGGGAACTCAAATCAGAATACAAAACGTGGGCGGCGCTAACGATGTTGTGGATCTAGCTATATCTGCCACAGAGCCAGCGGCGGACTTTGAAGGGGTAGAAGTATTTCAGAACGCCCCATTTTATCAAGTCGATGCTGGGGAGAATGCTGTTTGGGCAAAATATAAACGGCTAGACCGTGCTGATGTTGGCGGCCGTGTAACTAAATTACAGGTTCAGACATAATGGCTATTTATCCTATTGACCCTGGCGGTTCTGGCGGTTCAGATATAGCTAGGACTAATGGCTTTATTGACTATAACGATACGTCAACAACAACGACCCCCCTCGTTTTAAATGCGGACATTTGGACAACTATCCCAAATGATGGTCAAGGGGCTTTTACTAATAAAGCTTATGCGCCGCCAAATGTTACCGAATTGATGGACTCTAACGGGGCTATAGACGCCACCGAACTTTCACTTGGCGACACTATTATTATACGCAATGACTATACAATAACGCCTCAAACAAATAACGGTTCTTTGCAATTCCGCTACGGTCTAGGCGGAGGTGGCAACGAATATTTTTTAGAAACAAGGCTCAGCAGGATGGATAGTGGGTCAGGTATTGAGTATAGGTATTCGTTATCTACAGATTTGGTATATATGGGCGATTTAAACACTTTAAACAATCCGATCGTTTTACAAATAAACAGCACAGCAGAGGCAACGCTAGTCAACGCTGGTAGTGTTATTTTTGTCGCGAGGTACAACGCATGACTATCACTATATATAAGGATTCCGCCGCAGGCGCAATATTTGTAGAAGATGCCAGCGGAGCGCAATTTTTGAACGCATTACAGGCCACAATCGACGGCGATAATTGTAGCGTTATCGATTTAGCTAAAAATTTCGAAATAGTGAGCGGGATTAGATATGATCAAATTTTCGACGAAAACGGCTTAACATATGGCTCGGACGCACAGCAAGTTTGCGATAATTTAAACGCAAATTTTGTCGCCGCAGGCAGTGGATCAAATAACCCGCCGTTTATCAAACCGCCATTATCTATTGGCCTGGTTCAAGGCGAGACATTAAATTATGAGCTAGTCACAGATTACGGTGTTGGCTACGAGTGGGATTTTTCAAACGTGCCTGGCGTTGTTAATGTAGAAGGAAATCCTAGAAAAATTATTGGCGGATCAGGATTATTAGCCGGAACCTATAATATTCCAGTAAAAGCGATTAATTATAATGGGGAAGACGCCGAAACCATTGTTTTAACTGTAGACACGCCGCCTTTTGCCAACACAAAAAGTATAAACTTTAATAATAATGACTATTTAATAGGCAACGCTGGAATATTACAAAATGTTTTGGGTAGAAGTGGAAACGGTTCAGGGGCTTCTGATGCATGGACTATAAGTTTATTTTTCAAGGCTGGAACAGCTACAAATTCATCGCAAACAATTTTTTATTATGGAAGCGGGGACATAGCAAATCAGTCACACATACAGGTTAAGTATGACGGATCAAATAACAATAAAAACATAAAGCTTAGGTACGGATCAAACAATAATAATTTGCAATTCGAGACGCCAAACGATTCTATAACGGTTGAGCAGTGGCAGCACATTATGATCACCTATGATGGCGGCACTACGGGAGCTAGTAGCGGATCGATTAACGATTATTATTCACGATTTAACATTTTTATCGATGGAGTTTTGCAAACTACCAGTAATACAAATAATAATTTTGGTACAACTCAGGCAATAAGCGCAATTAATTGGCGCATAGGGAGATATAACAACGGCCAGAATTTGAGAAATAACACTAAAATTGATGAATTCGCTATATGGTCTAGCGATCAAAGTGCAAACATAAGTGATATTTATAATTCTGGCGCACCTCAAGATTTATCCGTTTTATCTGCGCCTCCTGCGCACTGGTGGCGAATGGGCGACGGTGACACATTCCCGTTTTTATTAGATTCCGGTTCTTCTGGTAATTTAATCATGACAATGCAAAACATGAACGTTGGCGATATTGTTAGCGACGTACCATAATTGTTAAATCCACCAAATAGGTGTATAATGCTTATTAATTTATAGCAATATATGTCTATTTGGGTATGACTACATCAAAACACATCAAATCAAAGGGCTTACCCTCAATCGAAGAGGCCGCCCGCCTATCTCATACCCCAGTAAACACAATAAACAATTGGTATAAAACAAGACGC
>Ga0315318_10000840_pt1 | contig 13059 bp, 11 predicted proteins | sample M1200m3416metaG_FD_203703 | JGI IMG/M metagenome (GOLD analysis project Ga0315318, IMG submission 203703) | Ammonia-oxidizing marine archaeal communities from Monterey Bay, California, United States - M1 200m 3416 | ecosystem: Environmental > Aquatic > Marine > Coastal | place: USA: California... | reverse complement strand
TGAAGATATTCACTCCTTAACTGCAAGTCAGATTTTTGATATTGATATAAAAAAAGTTGATCAAGATCATCGAAGAAAAGCTAAAGCTATAAATTTTGGAATTATTTATGGAATTTCTCAGTATGGATTGGCAAAACAGATTAATGTTTCAAATTATGAGGCAGAGGAATTTCTAGATGCATATTTTGCTAAATTTCCTGAGATTAAAGTTTATATGCATAACACAATTAAATTTTGTAGAAAAAGTGGATATGTAAATAATATTTTTGGAAGAAAGTCTCATTTTAATGGCATTAATGATAAAAATTTTAACGTAAGAAATTTTCAAGAGCGAGCAGCAATTAATGCACCAATTCAAGGATCTGCATCAGAAATTATGCGTTTAGCAATGATTAGATTAGAAAAAAAATTGATGGAGAAGAATAACATAAAATCTAAAATGTTATTACAGATTCATGATGAATTAATATTTGAAGTTCCAAAAAATGATGAAAAAGTAATGATCAAGCTCATTAAAGAAGAAATGATGAGTGTATCTAAAAGTGATTATCATTCTTTTTCTACGCCACTTACAGTTGATGTTAATGTTGGTGATAATTGGGGAATGCTTCATTAATTTAATAAGATTGCCCAATTTAGAACAATTTAGTATTTTTAAATAAATAATGCACAAACAAACTATAGCTTTAATAGATGATGATAGAAATATTTTAACTAGTCTGAGCATTGCTCTAGAAAAAGAAGGTTTTAAAGTTCAAACATATATTGATGGTGAAAGTGCTTTAATTGGTTTAACCAGAACTCCGCCAGACTTAGCTATAATTGATATTAAGATGCCCAAAATGGATGGAGAGGAATTACTCAAGAAACTTAGAAAAAAAACTTCATTACCAGTAATTTTTTTGACATCGAAAGATGATGAAATTGATGAGTTGTTAGGTTTAAAATTAGGCGCTGATGACTTTGTAAAAAAGTCTGGAGGTTTTTCTATTAAAGTATTAATTGAAAGAATTAGAGTTCAGCTAAGAAAAAAAGATTCTAATAATGTTTTAGAAGAAAATAAAAGCTTGATTGCTCATGGCAGATTAAAGCTAGACCCATCACAATTAGAATGTGAATGGAATGGTAAACAGCTTCCAGACAAACTAACAACAACAGAGTTTTTAATTGTCAAGGAGTTAGCTAAGAGACCTGGTATTATAAAAGAGAGGGCTCAACTGATGGATGTAGCTTATCGGGAAGACACTGATATTGAAGATCGAACTATTGATAGTCATGTTAAAAGAATTAGAAAGAAATTTAAAAAAGTAGACTCTGATTTTTCAGCTATTGAAACTAGGTATGGTAGTGGATATAGATGGAATGTTAGCTAATGTTTAGTAAATACTTAAAAAGTCTATCCATATTAAAAAAATTTCTATTCATAAATTTTATAATTTTTACAATAATTGGATTGTTTACAATTATATATCTAAACAATGTTCAGCCAAATTTAATTAAAAAAAAATCTATAAATCACATAAATACTATCGATAATACAATTGATACTCTTATTAGGTTAGATATAAAATTTGTGGCTGAAGATATTCGAAAGTTTTTGTTTTCTACAAGATTTATATTTCAAAATTTAGATAGGGTAATTTTTTTTAACAATGAGTTAAATGTAATTGGTGATACCGACACACTAGATCTTGATCCTAGATCATTTTCAACAAGACTTAATGAAATTGAATTTGAGAGCTTAAATGAAAAAAAAATAGATCAAAATATTGAAAACAAAAATATAGATAATAATAAAAATAAAATTGGATTATTTAAAAATATTTTAAAAAGATACTTAAATTCAGATGAGTACGGAAGTCCCTATACATTTGCGCAAGAAGATTTTAATCAATTTAAATTAACGACAATAAAAAATGTAAGTAAAGATGGATCAAATATTGGCTATGTTGCAATAACTGAAAATGCAAATGAAATTAAAATAGCTACAGATGAAAGAAAAGCTTTTGTAATTAGAACAGCAATTTTTGTAGGATTTGTAATTTTAATCTTTTCTTTTGTTTTAAGTAGATATTTTATCAAACCAATACAAAACTTAGTAAGTTATACAAAAGTTATTAAAGAAAAGAGTCAAACAAAAACTAACATTGAAAGTTTAAAAAATAGGAAAGATGAATTGGGACTTTTATCCAATTCATTAGATGATATGACGAATGAGCTTCAAAAAAGAGTTACTCATGCTGAAAATTTTTCAACAGATCTTGTTCATGAAATAAGAAATCCACTAGCATCTTTAAAAAGTGCATCTGAAATCTTACAGGATACAAATAATTTTGATCAAAGATTAAAATTATTGAATATTCTTAGTCATGATGTCCAAAGAATTGAAAGATTAATTACAGACTATTCACAAATGTTGAAGGATGAGGTTGCCTTAAGTAAAGAAAAAATGAAAAAAATTAATATAGAACCAATCATTCAATCAGTTGTTGATGACTATAATAATATTTACAATGTAAAAGAAGATATTAAGATAAAATACGAAAATGATGGTAAAGAAGAATATCTTATTAATGGTATAGAAAATAGGATTGAGCAAATAATTGCAAACTTGTTGGATAATTCAATATCATTTAGTAAAAAGGGAGGAAATATATTTGTAAATATTTCAAATAATTCCAATAAAAAAATTATCATTAAAATTATTGATGAGGGGCAAGGATTTAAAGAAAAAGAAACATCTAAAATTTTCAAAAGATTTTATAGTAATAGGCCTGATAAGTTTGGTGAACACTCTGGTCTTGGTTTAAATATTGTTAAAAACTTGGTCGAATTACATGATGGAGAAATTATAGCATTTAATCGATTAGATAGTGAGGGTGCAATTATAGAAATTGAGTTTCCTAAAATTTAATCTTTTATTGATTAATTAATACTTAGTTGTATAAAACTTGCCATGGAAGATTATAAAGTAAAAGACATATTATCAGCTGATTTTGGAAGAAAAGAGATTTTAATTGCTGAAAGTGAAATGCCAGGACTAATGGCATTAAGAGAAGAATATTCTAATAAAAAACCTTTAAAGGGTGCAAGAATTATAGGTTGTTTGCATATGACCATCCAAACAGCAGTATTGATAGAAACTTTAGTTACTTTAGGGGCTGAAGTAAGATGGTCTTCATGTAATATTTTTTCTACACAAGATCATGCTGCTGCAGCAATAGCTAAAGCTGGAATACCTGTTTTTGCATGGAAAGGTGAAACAGAGGAAGAATATTTGTGGTGTATTAAGCAAACTATTGTTGGAAAAGCTGATTGGAAACCAAACATGCTTCTAGATGATGGTGGAGATTTAACTGCGATAATGCACAAAGAATATAAAGATTTGATGAAAGATATAAAGGGTGTTTCAGAAGAAACTACAACTGGAATTAAAGCTTTGAATAAAATGGAAAAAGATAACTCACTTTTAGTTCCAGCAATTAATGTAAACGACTCAGTAACAAAATCAAAATTTGATAATTTATATGGTTGTAGAGAAAGTCTAGTAGACGGAATTAGAAGAGCAACAGATGTTATGATGTCTGGAAAAATTGCAATAGTTGCAGGTTTTGGAGATGTTGGAAAAGGAAGCGCCGCATCCTTAAGACAGAGCGGAGCTAGAGTGCTAGTGACAGAAGCTGATCCAATTTGTGCACTCCAGGCTGCAATGGAAGGATATGAGGTTGTTTTGATGGAAGAAGCTATTAGCAGAGCAGACATTGTTGTAACAGCAACAGGTAATAAAGATATTGTAACAGCTGATCATATGAGAGACATGAAAGATAGAGCAATATTATGCAATATTGGTCACTTTGATAATGAAATACAGGTTGAAGCTTTAAAAAATTATAAATGGACTGAAATTAAACCACAAGTCCATGAGATAGAATTACCAAGTAGCAAGAGAATAATTCTTTTAGCAGAAGGTAGATTGGTTAATTTGGGATGTGCAACAGGGCATCCAAGTTTTGTGATGAGCGCTTCTTTTACAAATCAAGTGATTGCACAAATAGAACTTTGGAACAATCATAATAATTATGAAAACAAAGTTTATGTGTTACCTAAACATTTAGATGAAAAAGTTGCAACACTTCATTTAAAAAAAGTTGGTGCAAAACTAACCAAGTTATCTAAAGATCAAGCAGACTATATAAGTGTTGGAACAGAAGGTCCTTTTAAACCAGATGCCTATCGCTATTAAAAATAGCAAAATCGATATTACTTCTGAGAAGCTTACTAAAGAATTAGCTAAAAAATTTACCAAATATATCAAAGGTGGCGAATTTATTTTTTTATATGGAGAGATTGGTGTTGGTAAAACCACATTTGTTAAATATTTTATAAATGAGTTTCAAAAATTAAATAATTTACCAAAGACTGAAATTACGAGCCCTACGTTTAGTTTATTAAATGAATATCAAGTGAAAGATATTAGAATTAAACATTATGATTTATTTAGAATTAATAAGAAAGAAGATGCCAATAGTTTAGATATTTTTGAAAAAGATAATAAATTAATAACTCTTATAGAATGGCCACAATTAATAGCTGATACACAAGATGTAAAATCTATAGATTTAACTTTTAGTTATTTAAATGATTTAAATGATAGAAGTATAGAAATAAAAGTTTAAATTAAATTTATTTTGATGAAAAGCCTAGCAAAATTGAAAAAAATTAAAGGTGACGCTTCCTTTAGAGAGTTTTATAGGAACCAAGAAAACAATTCGATTTTAGTGCTATCTAAGAAAGAAAGATTAAAAAACCTTTTAATTTATGATGCGATCAACAAAATTTTAATTAAAAATAAAATTTTAGCACCAAATCTATTAAGTGAAAATTACTTAAATAATTATATAGAAATCCAAGACTTTGGAGATCAAACTCTATTTGAAATTCTAAAAAATAAAAAGAATAATAACTACGCTATTTTTAAGAAGATTGTAAAAATTTTAAATAAAATACAATTAATAAAAGATAAAAAAATAAAAAATTTTAAAAACAAATTATATAAAGTTCAAGAGTACAAAAACAAAATTTTATTTGATGAAACTAAACTTTTTTGCGACTGGTATGTGCCAAAGACACTACTTAAAGTAAAAAGTATTAAATTTAACAAAAAATTTAAAATAGAGATAAAGAGCTTATTATCAAAATTAAATTACAAAAATGATACATTTGTCCATAGAGATTTTCATGTTTCAAACTTAATGTATCATAATAAAAAAATTGCATTAATAGACAGTCAAGATGCATTAATTGGGAATAAAGCTTACGACTTAGCATCTTTAATTGATGACGTAAGATTAAAAACATCTAACGAATTAAAAGAAAAAGTATTTAAGTTTTACCTAAAAACAAATAAAAAAATTGAGGTGGAAAAATTTAAAAAAGATTTTGAAATATTATCTATTTTAAGAAATTTGAAAATAATTGGTATATTTATGCGTTTGGCTTTAAGAGATGATAAGAAAAAATATCTTAAATTAATTCCTTACGCTTGGCAAATGATTAATTACAGAATTAAAAAGCAAAATGAATTCAAAAATTTGATGTTTCTATTAAAAAATAATTTTCCTAAATTTATAAGGTAGAGTTGTGAGAATAAATACAGCATTAATTTTATGTGCAGGTTTTGGTAAAAGATTAAATCCAATTACTTTAAATACCCCAAAGCCTTTATTGGAAATTAAAGATGTAAGTATGCTAGAGCGATGTATTTATTTAATTGAAAAATTAGGTATTCAAAAAATCTTAATTAACACTTTTTATTTGAAGGATCAATTTTCAGAGTTTTTAAATAATAAAAATTTTAATTTAGATATTAAAATAATTGAGGATGGTGAGTATATTTTAGATACGGGGGGAGGTATTCAAAATATGCTTCAAAATTCTAATGAAAATGATTTTATAATTTTTAATCCTGATACAGTTTGGAACATAAATTATAAAGATGAGATATTAAAAATGGAAGAAATATATTTCTCTAAAAAAATAGAAAATATTCTTCTTTTGGCAAATAAAAAATTAAGTTTTGATAAACAATTAAAAGGAGACTTTAATTTAAAAAATAATTTGATTAACAAAGAGGATGAAAAAGAATTTATTTATATTGGGTGTCAAATCATTAATAAAAAATTATTTGTTAGAAATAAAATAGAAAATTATTCAATTTTAGAAATTTGGAATAAACTATTAGATCAAAAAAAGCTGTATGGTTATGAAAGCCAAAAAGACTTTTATCATTTAACTGATCTACATATTTTTAAAAAACTAAAAGATCTTTAGCTCTGCCTTTATCAAGATATTTGCAGCTAGAAATTTTATTATTTTCTAATTCAATTAAAAGTGGGTTTCCTGTAGGAATTTCAAGTTTGGAGATTTCATCATTATCTAAATTAAACAAATGTTTGCAAAGAGCCCTTATAGAGTTTCCGTGAGCTGAAATGAGAATATTTTTACTCATTTTATTTTTAATTTCTTCACTATAAAATTTTATTACTCTTTCATATGTATCTTTTAATGACTCAGTGTCAGGAATTTTTTCTAAAGGAATTTCTTTATAAGTTTCAATATTTAATGGATGATAAGGATTTTTTTTATCTAATGGATCAGGTCTCAAATCCCAGGAACGTCTAAACTGGTGAACTTTATCTTCTCCAAGTTTTAATTTCATTTCATCCTTATTTAATCCAGTAAGAGCTCCATAATGTCTTTCATTTAACTCCCAAGCACTCTTAACATCTTTATAATCCTTCAATTCTTCTTGTATTATATTTAAAGTATTTTTTGCTCTTAATTGAAAAGATGAATAATAAAGATTAACCTCAATTTGCTCTTGTTTTATTAATTGTCCTGCTTTTTTTGCCTCTAATTTTCCATTATCTGTCAAATCAACATCAACCCATCCAGTAAATTTCTTTTCAAGATTCCAAACACTTTGACCGTGCCTTACTAAAATTAAATAACTCATTTGTTTATCTTTTAGAATAATTTGATAAATAAAACTATAAATATTAATGATTAATTTTTTAATAAAAAAAAATTTAATACTTTTTACCATTTTTTTTCTATCAGCATGTTCATCAATACCTAAAAATGCTTCAAATAGTTGCTCTATTTTTGAGGAAAAATATTTATGGTATAAACATGCAAAAAAAACTGAAAAAAAATGGGGTACACCAGTTTATTTACAGCTTGCAATTATAAAAATGGAGTCCAGTTTTGACTGGTTAGCAAAGCCACCAAGACAAAAATTGTTTAAAGTAGTTCCTTATAAGAGACCCTCAAGCTCTTTTGGATATTCACAAGCTGTTAAGGGAACATGGAAGCAATATAAAGAAGAAACAGGAAACAAATTTGCAACAAGAACAAGATTTAAGGATAGTGTTGATTTTATTGGCTGGTATACAAATAAAACCGAAAAAATTTTAAAAGTTTCTAAGAAAGACTCTTTTAAGCAGTATATTGCTTATCATGAGGGCTGGGGAAATTTTAAAAATTATAAAGGTAATGCAAAAGTAATAAAATTAGCTAAAAGGGTCGAGAAACAATCAAATATTTATAAACAACAGTTAGCAGAATGTAAAAATTCTTTATCTACAACAAAATATATTATCTTTTAGTTTAATTGTTTTTTTAACTCAATATCTACTGCATCAATACGCTTAGTATTTTTAGCAAGAGTTAAATACATTGTAGGAGTCACATACAAAGTAAAGAAAGTTGAAATTATCATTCCTCCTAAAATTGTAGAGCCAATAGCTAATCTTGAACCTTCACCAGCTCCAGGACCGATATTTCCAATAACCAGGGGAAGCATTGCAATCATTGTACTTAAAGAAGTCATTATGATTGGTCGAATTCTGAGCTGACAAGCTTTAATTAAAGCTTCCTCAATTTTAATGTCAGTTGTTCTTAATTGGTTTGCATAGTCTACAATTAAAATACTGTTTTTAGTAGATATACCTATGAGTATAATTAATGCAATTTGTGAAAATATATTTACCGAGCTATTTAAAAGTAAAATAAATACCAATCCACCAAAAACTGCAAGTGGAACAGTTAGTATTATTATAAATGGGTGAACAAAAGAATTAAAGGTTGCTGCCATAACCAAATAGGCTATTAGTAAAGCAAGAGCAAAAATTATATATATCTCATTTGTTGTTTCTTTTAGTTCCTCAGACTTTCCTTTCCATGTAATTTGATTTTGAGGAGCAACTTTAATCATTACTCCTTCCAAGTATTTCACTGCCTCTGTTAGAGTGTAATCCTCAGAAAGAGCAGCTGAAATCGTAACAGCTCTTTGACGATTATATCTTGGTAAAGCTTCTGCAGTCCCTTTTTCTTTAAACTCTACAAGACTTGCCACAGAAACTAATTTTCCTGTTGTTTCAGATCTTACAAAGATCTTTGATAAACCATCCTTATCTCTTCTATCTGCTAAATATTGTTGTAAAATAATAGGATATTCTCTTCCTTCTTTACTAAAAGATGTTACTCTTTTTCCACCATAAAGTGTCTCAAGAGTTCTTCCAATATTTTCAGTAGATACTCCTAAATCATTTGCTCTATTTTTATTTGTGATTAATTTAACTTCTGGTTTATTTTTTGTGAAATCACTCTCTATTCTAAACATATTTCTATTTTTTCTTAGCGCTCTCAAAACATTGCTTTGGATTTCTTCCAGTTCCTCATAACTAGATCCATAAATAACCATTTGCACCGGTTTATTATAGCTTGAAACTCTTATTCCTTGAGGAGATATTGGAAAAGCAAAAGTTTCAGGAACCGAAACTACTTGTCCAATTGCTTCTCTAAGAACAGTTTGGCTACTTTTTTCTCTATTTTTCCATTCATCTAATAATGCAATTATAATAAATGTATTATAGGTTGTTGCTGACTTGCCAAAACCTGGAACCCTCATTATTAATCTTTCATAAGGGCTATTCTCTGCTTGTAATAGCCTTAATATTCTACTCTCGATAATTTGAGCTTTTTCTTGAGTGTATTCAAATGAGCTTCCTTCATCAGTTGATCCTATTATTAAATAAGAACCTCTATCTTCCATTGGCAATAGTTCTTTTTTTGAAAAATTAAAAAGATAAGCGGATGCACAAATTATTAAGATTATAAATATTGAAATAGTTTTTTTCTTATTAATCCAATATTGAAGTGAATCAATGTAAAATCCCGTAAAAGATTTAAATCCATTATTAAATTTTCTGACAAAGAAGTTAATTTTTTCTTTTTTATTCAAAAATTTACTTCCGAGCATTGGCGATAAAGTTAATGCAACAAAAGATGAGACCACAATAGAGAAAGATAATGCTATTGCAGTTTCCTTAAACAATGTTCCAGAAATTCCTTTTATAAAAATTAGTGGTAAAAATACTGCAATTAAAATCAAAGTAGTTGCAATAATAGCAAAAGTAATTTGTTTTGAACCTTTGTATGCAGCAACTAGTGGTGTCTCACCATTTTCTATTCTTGTATATATTGCATCAGTCATAATCACAGAGTCATCAGTAATTATTCCTATTGCTAAAATAAAACTCAATAATACAAAAATATTTATAGATAGACCAAATATATACAATCCAAGAAATGAACCAATCAAACTAACTGGCAGAGCTACTGCTGGTACAATGACTGCTTTAAAATTGCCAAGAAAAAGATAAATAATCAAAACAACCAAGACAAAAGCAATGACTAAACTTTTGTATACTTCTTCGATTGCAGCACCTATGTAAGTAGCTCTATTAAATGCTATTTCTAATTTTAATCCATCAGGTAAGGATTTATTAAGTTCTTTTATTTTATCCTTAATTTGATTAGATAGCTCTACTGTTGAAGCTCCACTTTTTGCATAAATTCCAATTCCAACAGTTTTAAGATTCACTGCATTTTTCCTTTGTGCTTTAAATAAGGTTTTTTCTGAAACAGGCCCAAATTCAACATTTGCAACATCCGAAAGTATTATTACTTTGTTTTTATTTTTTCTAAGAGGAAGCTGCTTTATTGTATCTATATTTGTATAAGATTTATCAATATTTAGCGTTAAATCTTTATTATTCGCCTCCAATGTACCAGCAGGAAGGTTGATATTTTCATTTCTTAAGGCTCTTTCAACTTCTTGGATTGTAAGATCGTTGGCAGCTAATTTTATTGGATCTATCCATACTCTAACACTTAGCTCTCTTAGTCCTCCAACCAAGATTCTCCCTACATTTGGTACACTTGAAAATGCATCTATAAGATATCTTTCAGCATAATCTCCAAGATCCAGATCGCTCCATGTTGGAGAAGAAAGTGCTACCCACATCGTTGTTGTGAAACCTGCTGCTTGTTTCAAAATTTGTGGTGGATTTGACTCACTTGGTAGATTGTCTACTACACGTGCAACTCTTTCTCTTATATCATTTGCTGCATCATCTAAGTCTATATCTGTATTAAATTGAATATTAATTCTACTTCTTCCATTTAAAGAGCTTGAGTCAATGTTTTTGATACCCTCAGCCCCACCAATAACATCTTCAAGTTTTTGAGTTATTTCTTCATCGACTATTTCTGCTGATGCAGATTTATAATCTGTTTGGATTTGAACAACAGGTGGTTGAATACCGTCTGGAAGTTCCCGCACAGGTAACTCTGAAAAAACGAATATACCAAAAATAATTAAGATCAAAGACATGACCCAAGCTACAACAGGTCGTTTAATACTTACTTCAGTTATATACATTTAATTATTATTTTTCTTTTTCAGATTTTTTGAAAATATTTTTTAACCAATCAAATTTACCTTTTTTTTCTTCAACTTTTTTTGATTTCTTTTTTTTACCCCACCCAGAGTTTCCTTGTTTTTTTTTTGCTCCTTTTTCAATTGGTCTTATTGTTAAATTTGGTCTAACTTTTTTGGTTCCTTCTGCAACAATTTTATCACCATTATTTAATCCATCTAAAATTTCAACAAATCCTAAATATCTATCACCGATAGTTACTTTTGTTTTCATTACTTTATTTTTTTCATCAACTTTGTAAATAAATACATTTTCACCCTCAACTATAGTACTTGTATCAGGTGCACTTAAGCCGTCTCTAACGTCATACTTAATTGAGATCTCTAGGAATGAACCAGGAAGTATTTCACCAGACATATTGTCCATCTTTATTCTTGTAGCTAAAGATCTTGTGTCTTCACTTATTCTACTTGCAAAAGAGTCTATCTCTCCTTTATAGATTTTATTTTTATAACCAGAAAATTTTATATCAACTGGTAAGCCAACCTCAATAAATGGCACGAAAATTTCAGGTATATCTACATCACAATATATGGAACTAGTATCTTCGAGATTAATTATTATGGAGGATTTTGAAACCTCTAAATCATCAGAGAACGCTCTTTTTCCAATAATACCATCAAATTGTGCAATAATCTTTCTGTTTTTAAGATTAGCAATAACATCTCCTTTTTTAACTTTTTGATTAAAGTTTATTGGTTTTAGTATTTCGTATTTTTCTATTTTTAATGATTGTGTTTGAATTGGAGCTGCGGTTCCATATGTACTGATTATATTTTCAAAAACTCTTTCTTGTGTTTTAGTTACTATTATTCCAGGAGGTGGTCTTTTACTAAATTTTTTTTTGAAGTGGTTTCCAATCATTGTTCTGCCAATGATTACAGTTGAAATGATTAAGAAAAAAATAATTATAATACTTGTGACTTTTGTGGATGTTTTCATTAATTAGTTCTTTCCATACTCTGACCATGAGCCATCGTATATTGTGGGCATATATTTAGCATTTATTATGGAATAAGCTAGTGCCAATACGCTAGCAGTAACACCTGAACCACATGAAAATACTATATTTTTATTAAGGTCAAAATTAAATGACTTAAATTTTTTCGAGATTTCGTCTTTGCTAATAAATGTTTTATCCTCGTTTATTAATTCTCCAAAAGGTAGGCAAAAAGAATTTTTTATTGATCCACTTCTTAAACCTTTTCTAGGTTCAGGAACTTTACCCTCAAATCTATCTCTACTTCTTGCATCAATAACATTAAAATCTTTTATATTGATATTTTCATCTATCTGTTTTTTATTTTTAACAAGTTCTATATTTTCTTTACATAAATAAACTGAAGTCTCAGTGATCACCTCTTTATTGTTTGTAGTTTTATTTTCTTTTTTCCATTTTTTTAATCCTCCATCTAGTACGTGAACTAGTTTTGGATCATGACCATAGTAAATTAAATTATACCAACATCTACAAGAACTGATAACATCAGAGTTATCATAAATTACTATTCTATCTTTATTTTCTATACCCATATTGCTCATTATATTTTCCCATGATTTAGAATCGGTCAACATATGTGGCAGATCTGTATCTGTCTTTGAATTTTTATCTAAGTCAAAAAAAATTGCATTTGGTATATGCTCTTTAGTATACTCCTCAAAACCATTTCTTTGAGTTTGTGGCATATGCCAAGAGCAATCAATAATTTTAACATTATTAATATTATCTTCCAGCCAATTTGTATCTACCAAAGACATTTTATCTTTTTTCTAAATATCGCTGATGATATTCTTCTGCTGGACAATAATTTTTAACTAAAGAAACTTTAGTAACAATTTTTCCAGATAATTTGATATTTTCTTTCTCAATAATTTTCTCAGCAGTAACTTTTTGTTGATCATTTAAACAAAATATTTCACTTCTATATTGCGTTCCAAAATCAGGCCCTTGAGAATTTAAAGTAGTCGGATCATGAATTTCGAAAAAATATTCAAGAATTTTTTCATAAGAAATTATTTCAGGGTCAAAATCTAATTTAACTACTTCTGCATGATTTGTTGTACCCGAACACACTTCTTTATAATCTGTTTTAGCATTATGACCGCCACAATAACCTACTTCAGTTTTTATAATTCCATTAAGTTTACTAAATTTAATTTCCGGTCCCCAAAAACACCCCAATCCTAAAATTGCTATTCCATTGATAATTAACTT
>Ga0315318_10000837_pt1 | contig 13083 bp, 9 predicted proteins | sample M1200m3416metaG_FD_203703 | JGI IMG/M metagenome (GOLD analysis project Ga0315318, IMG submission 203703) | Ammonia-oxidizing marine archaeal communities from Monterey Bay, California, United States - M1 200m 3416 | ecosystem: Environmental > Aquatic > Marine > Coastal | place: USA: California... | reverse complement strand
GTAATCCATGCTAGTGAGACAGTAACTCCGTTCGCATCCTGTACCTGTACTAAGTATGCAAATGCTTGTTCCTTACCTTGTGCGTTTGCTACATCGGCTGCAATCTGTACTTGTTGATCAACTGATACTTCAGCTACTGAGCTGCCGAATGCATCGACAACACGTGCGTTAGCGGCAGGTGCTCTTTCAAGTGGTGGTGTTGTAGTTCCGATTGTGAGCGTTGCGGCAATGGTTAGGTCATCTGCAGTAGTGTAATCAGGTCCAGGTAGTGTCTTGTCCGTATACTCAACGGTGACTGTGTCACCTTCAGATACTCTTAGTGTTAATCCAGAAGTTGCTGAATCATCAGCAAAGTGGATTGTTCCTTCGAATACACCAGTGCCCTCACCGGTTTCCGAAACTGTGGCCGTCATGCCACCGGAGTCTGAATCTGAGAATACGTCTACTTTGAACGTATCTACTATCGTGCTAGTTAAGTCTTCATCAACATCTGTTACTCGTATTACAGTTGAACCATTTGGTGAGACAGTACCGTCTAGCAATTCAACTTCACCAATATTCCATTGGATTATTGCTGAAGCTAATGCTACGCTTCCGTCTACCCATTCATATGATACAGTTATGCCGTCCATGCTACCCGCCGTTGAGAGTTCACCGCTGGTGTTACCAGTACATGCCTCAGTTGTTGAGACTGTGTAAACATGGCTAGTTGCTAATGTGTGGTCGAAGCCACGCAAAACAATTTCACCGTCGAATACACCGGTATCCTCGTTAGTTTCGTTTAGAGTATAGGTCTTGTCACCACTTGTACACATCTTTCCAGCTCTGGAATTTGCTTGTATTGGCAGTGAACTTGTTCCTATTGTCTCTTCGCTATTGGCGTTGTTGTTATGATCTGGTGCTGTGATTGTTACTACAACCGTGTCAGTCCAGTCATATACTGCCTTGTCGAGCTCAACAATTGCGCCGAACTTTGAAATTGAAAATCCTGCTTCAATATCTAATTCGTCGTCACCATATGAGTTTTCACCTGATAGACCTCTATCTCTGTAAGTTAGTGTTACAGCTTCGCCCATTTCTGGGTTTGTTGCTGTGCCACCTTGTTCAGAGATTGAGGATGGAATGGTGAATACAGTCTGGAATACACCAGTGTTATCACCAGTTTCTGTCAAGTTACTTGGATCCAAAGTACAACCTGTTGTACAGTAAGAGTTGTGGAGTAATACAGATGAGTTCGCTGAGGAATCCCATTCGATTAATCTCAAATCGTACTGTTCAGATGTACCAGAGTCCCTGTTCAAGTCAGGATCGGTTAGCGTTATAACAGCATCTTGTCCCATGATGTAAACATCCTTGTCTACTGAGAGTGAACCAGTATGTAGTGCAAAGATTGCAGAGTCATACAGTGTGGTTGAACCACCTGCTGCGTCTGCAGTATCAATGTACTCTACTTGCATAATTGAAGTAGCGTTTACTGGTATTGGTTCGTTAGTAGTGTTAGCATCGCCACCTTGTCCTTCTTGACAACTTCCGGTGTTAGTAGCGCCTGTGTTGGTATCACTTGAGCAATCTACTCCACCAATTGTGAAGCCGACTTCATATATCTGAGAACCTCTTTCGGTCTCATCTAATGGGCCTAACTCCTCAACTGCTGTTGAAGAACCATTGACTGCCACTACTCCGCCAGCTGTGTAAACATAGGTGCCGGATAGTTTGACTTTGATGGTTCCTGCGGTAAGTGAATTACCTGCAGATGCGGTTGTGAACTGATCAGAGGTAGAGTCTGGTTCAGTAACTGATAGAGTAACTGAGACCGGACCTGCGCCTGTAGACATCGCTGAGTTATCACCTTCATCTAGTCCATCTGAATTGTATGGAACTGGATATGAAGTTTGATCGAAGCTTACAGAGCCAAGATTAGAGGCAATTGTTGAAACACCGTATATGGTAGAATCACCACCTGTGGCGTCTACTGAATCATAATACTGTAGTTCCATGTCCTTGCCTAGTTTATCTGGTACGACAAATGTACCCACGAATACACCAGTGTCTGCGCCAGTTTCAATTATGACCTGGTCAGCACCGACTTGGGAGTCATCGTCGTTAATCATCACCTGGAATGTTCCAGATGAGTTAGTGTAAGTTTCACGTACAGAGCTGTCTTGGTTAAGATCAACATCATTAACTGTTATGGATGCGGTATCACCGGAGCCATAAGAGATTGAATCAAATTCAGCAGTACCACTGTGTGATACCGTATCTAATTGATCCGCAATAATGTTACCTGCTGCAGTTACATCTGAATCGTTATAGCTGATTCGAGGTGAATCACCACCATCGCCTAGTAGAATGAGTAAGTCACTTCCACTAACCGTTGGTGTTAAGCCTGGATCAGAATTGCCAGAAACAAATGCTGGTGTACCTGAATGTCCACCTGTCGTAAAGCCAGATGAACCGCCTGGATCACCACTGGATATAGTTTGATCGGTAGAGTTGTTCATTAATGCATAAGCAACTGTGCCGGTAAATACACCAGTGTTTGCGCCTGTTTCTACTGCTTCCATTCTATAGATACCATTATGTGTTTTTGATGAGTTGTCTTGATCGAAGTTCATTATGTCAACTGCTACTGCAAATTCGCCGTAACATCCTGCAACGCTGGTTCCTCCTGATACACATGTACCGTTATTTGCTAAGAAAGATCCAGTTGGATGGGTAATCTTGAATGCGTATGATACAAACTCGTTCTGTGATGCTAGTGCGCCATGTGTCCAAACATCCGTGATTCCTTCAACACCCACTCTTTGGGCTGCTGAATTATAATCACCGACTGCTAGGTTTGGTGCACAATCATCACCACCAGTCAACTCGTCTAAGTCAAAGACTCCAGCTTTGACATTTCCTGATGATTCTACACAGATGACCGCGCCTGCTTCAGTTACAGTTGCGTTACTGCCTGCTGAACCCTGTGCGTTCTGTGTGATCATGAAGTCAATGTCAGTACTGCCGAGTTGATCGGCTATTGATGTAATATCATAACTTATCAAGGCTGTTCCTTCCATGTCTACTATTTCAGATGGTGCAATACTAGTGGTAATGTTAACCCACGTTATGGTAGTAACTGCTGCTTCTGGAGCGTATGGCGCGATAACACCATCGACTATGATATTCAGTCGTTGACTGTTATCCGTTGTGTTGTCCCATTTGGTTTTATACCAATACTGCGCTGCAGCGTCTGCTGAGGCAGCTTGTACTATAGAGTTTATGACTACTCCCTCATTTGTAAGGGCTGATTGTCCTGAGGCATGGGCACCTGTGCCACCTACCTGCTGAGTTTGGACATTATCACCCAATGTGAGAGGACTGCCTATAGTAATGGTTGGAATACGATCATACGGATCACCAATGTTTAGTGTCTCGGCTGAAGTCGTATCCTTGTTAGCATCTGGGTCAGTTAGTGTGAAGTTTGCTGTTTCTACTGGTAACCAAGAATCGCCTGCCTCTAATTCAATAGATGCATCGTTATATCCGATTATCAGTGAAACTGTATTACCATATGTAAGTGTCATTGAGGCATCAGCAGATCCATCGGATCCAGAGAAACCTTCAGTGCCAGTTACAAGTGAGGTTGACGTGAATACACCGGTATTGTTACCAGTTTCTGTCAAAGTAACGTTAGTCCATGAGTAAGCATTCGTAGTTGTAACTCCAAGCACTTTTGCTGGAGAACCACCTACAGACATTGTACAATCATTGCCACAAATATGTCCCATTGATGTTGTACTCAAAACAGCGTTTTGAGTTCCGTCATTTGAAATCACTTGGCTCGTAACTGTGGTGCCATCGTCTTGTGGATCAGATTGGCCTTGGTCGTCTCCGACTGAGCCGTTGTTCCAGAAGAATAGTGTTTCATTTGCTGCGTCCATAATCCAAACGTCTGCTGAAGTTGGATCATAGTTCAGTCCTGGGTCATCTATTGTAAGTTGAATTTGTGCATTGTCTGGTACGATTGTTCTATCAATAGAGACAGAGTAATCACGATCATTGCCATAGTTTACAGTCACTGTTTCACCGCCATAGGTTGTATCCATGGAAGATGTGAAGTTTAGTGCCTGTATGAAAGGCCATGCGCTTTGGTTAGGAGCAGTTGCGTTTACAACAATGTTTCTGTTACCAGAGTTGTTCGATCCGGTACCAGAGTTAGTGTTGAGTGCTGCTGGATCCTCTAAGACGGAGAAGTTTACTTGACCGCCGTCGCCCATGTCCCAAGAATCTACTGTGTCTTGACAGTAGCGGTTCAAGAGGTCACCTTCTTCTGCGCCTCTTTGCCATCCCTGAATAAAGCTTGGGTTAGTTGTGATGTCGAAATCTGCTGCTCCACCGTGTGTTGTTCTTGGACCGTCAGAACCACCAAGCCTTTGTGCGCCTAAACCACTGTCACAGTACTGACCATACTCTAAGCCTGATGAGTTCATATTTTCACCAAGAGATCCGTGTAGGTTAGTTGCTGTTTCGTGGTCGACGACATAAGCTACCCACGTACCGTCTGACATTTGTGTCATGTCAATTGTCTGGCCGTCAAGCCCAACGGTTGGTGGTGTGATTTGCTGGTCTGTTGCACCGATAGAAGAATCATTGATAGTGATGCCAAGTACGGCGCCACCCATGATGTGCGTTGATGAGACTGATAATGCGCCAGAAGATGTACCGTGAGTTGCTATTGCTTCTGGCATTTCTGCCATAGGCATAAAGCTTGCTCCTGCAACGGTAATTCCACCGGCGAACATTATAGTCATTAATGTAAGACTAGTTATTTTTCGTCCTAATTCGTTGTTCATGTTATTAGGATTTATTCTAAAATTTACTATATAACGCTAATGGACGATTCATTCATTTTTTGGTTTAGAATTGGATTTTTTTGATATTAAGATCGCAAATAATGCGATTTTTAGATCTTCGATTGTAATTATTACAAAATTTACTCTTTTTGTAATAAGTTTTATGGCACTAGGAAATGATTGATTTTACGCCTAAAATTTCCTTATAAAGAGCAATGGCATCTTTCTCGTCCTTTGTTCCCACTATTACGGCAGAACCGCTCTTCATGAAGCTGACAGAAAGTTCGTCTGTTCTTAGAGACAGACCTAGTTCGCCCAAATTTTCTACGGTAAACTTCCTATCCTTGGCAGTAGATGTAACCTGATCAACATTTAGCTCCACAGGATACGTAGGTGTAATGGAAAATGTCCGTTTTCCCTTGTTTCTGCCACAAAGCTCTTCCAAGATGAGCTCCTCCTTGATTTTTTCCTGCTTTCTGCCAGAACCACAGACTGAACACTCTTCAACCTTGGAAACCTTAGTAAAATTAAAAATTAAATTTTCCAAATCTACGTGCAAGACCTTGTCCTTGAGGCTTGGTTCCTTTCCGGTAATAATTTTTACAGCCTCGGAAACCTCAATGCCTCCAATAATAGAAAGTATTGATGGGTGCACGCCCTCAATGCTACATGTCGGCATAGAATCCTCATCGAGTGCAGGAAACAAACAATGGTAACAAGCAGATTCATTGGGCAAAATTGTAAATGACTGGCCAGTAACGCCAACAGCCGCACCAGTTACGAAGGGAATTTTTTTTTCTATGCAAGCCTTGTTGAGCGAATAACGCGCATTAACACTGTCAAGAGCATCAATTACAACATCACAGCCATCAACAGCATCAAACGCAGTGTAATCATTAATTGAAACGGGTAATTCTTCTATAGTGACGCCTGGATTTAGTTTGCGTAATTTTTTTGCAGCAGTCTCTACTTTAACTTGACCAACATCGTCTTCATTAAACATTGTTTGCCTATGCAAATTAGATAATTCAATTACATCCCTGTCAACAATACGAATTTTTCCAACGCCCATTGCAGCAAGTCTTACAGTTATTGGGTTTCCCAAACCGCCTACGCCGACAACACAGACCTTAGCTTGTTTTAATTTTAATTGTCCCTGATAACCAATTTCTTCCAGCATTACTTGCCGTGAATATCTATCCAATTCTTTTTCTGAAAGGTCAGACACCTCTTCCACTGTATCATGGGACCCCCCTGCTACTGCAGGAAGAATATATATTTCATCATTTTCTTTTAGCTCAGTATCAAGTCCAGATGAAAACTTTGCATTTTTCCCATTGATGTAAATATTAATCAATGATCTTGGTGTACCATCACTGTTTAAAACTCGGCGTTTGAAATCATCACCCATTGTTTCAGAAATTTTTGTAAATGCATCACTGAGTGTGTTTGCATCAACACCAATTTTTTTTTCACCACCACCGCCATTAAGTACTGATGGAATTGTAAACGTGATGCTTGTCAATTCATTTCACCACTGCTGAAATCTTTGCAACGTCAGCCTGCATTACTTGCGGCTTGGGTAAAACTTCCATCAATGACTCTGTTGTCTTTAATCCGTTACCAGTTACGTAACAAACTGTAGTTTCATCCCTGTCAATCTTTCCATCTTCAACCATTTTCTTTAGTACAGCCACTGATACACCACCAGCTGGTTCCGTGAATATTCCCTCCGTCCTTGCAAGTAATAAAATCGCATCAAGTATCTCCTTGTTGTTTGACTGTTCTGCAATTCCGTTGTACTGTTTTAATCTTTTTAGAACATAACGTCCGTCCCCTGGATCACCGATCGCTAAACTTTTTGCAACTGTATCTGGATTTTCTACTGGGACAACATTGGTACTGTTATTCTTAAACGCGTCAACTATTGGCGCACAGCCAAGTGCTTGCGCACAATTCATATGCATTTTTGAAACTTCGTTAATCAGCGAGACTGCCTCCAGTTCTTCAAAACCCTTACAAATTGCATTCAACATAGCTCCACTGCCGGTTGGAACAACCAATTGATCAGGTATCTGCCAATTTAGCTGCTCGGCTACTTCATATGCTAATGTCTTTGATCCTTCTACATAGTAAGAACGCATGTTAATGTTAACAACTCCAACTCCCTTGCTATCACCCACTTGTGCAGCTATTCTGTTCGCATCATCATATGTTCCATCCACGGCTATGTACTGTGCACCGTAAGAAAGAGCCTGTGCTATCTTTGCGTGCTCAATGTCACTTGGTGCAAAAACATAGCATGGAAAATTTGCCTTAGCCGCATGTGCAGCAGTAGCAGATGCTAAATTTCCAGTTGATGCGCAACCTACGGATGACAGGCCAAATTCCTTTGCCTTTGATATCGCAACGCCCGCAGGTCTATCTTTGAAGGAAAATGTTGGGTTCACCGAGTCATTTTTTATGTATAGATTGCTCAAGCCGATCTTCTTGCCAAGCTTTTCTGCCCTGACAAGTGGGGTCATTCCAGCGTTTATACTGACTATGTTTGACTTGTCGTTGATTGGAAGGAGCTCAAAATATCTCCAGTAAGTTTGCTCACGATTTGTAAAACTGTCTTTTGTCAAAGTTGGCAAGTCATAATGAACATCCAATGGACCAAAACATTCATCACAAATATACTTGAAAGTGGACTCGTACTCTTTTTTGCATTCTCTACATTGCAAGTGAGTTTTTTCCATATCTAAATAACTCACATAAAATATTGATAAAATATCCTAATATCAAGTTAAGTAATACTTAATTTTTAATGTATGAAAATTTAATAAATTTTATGAAATTAATTGAAAAATCCTAGTAAAAATGTAATACGCGTAAAATTTTATCAAAACCCATCACAAATAATGGAATATTTGCAAGTAATTGCTTCAAATATGTGTGAAAACGGTTACTGTATGCTTTTGAGAGAGTTGTGGAAACAAGTTCGCTCACCCGTATGGCACGCTGGACCTTGAGGCTCAACCACATAGATCAAGGCATCAGAATCACAATCAACGAGAATTTCTTTGATTTTCTGCGTATTACCAGATTCTTCGCCCTTCATCCAAAGCCTCTTTCTAGATCTACTCCAGAACCAAGAGTTGCCAGTTGACAGTGTACGTTCAAGTGATTCTTTATTTGTATACGCTAATGTTAGAATCTCCTTTGTGTTTGCATCCTGTACTATAACAGGTACAATACCACCACTCTTTGAAAAATCAATGTTGCTAATATTTTGTTCCATAATTCATCATAAAATGTATGTCTGTTAATCTTTGCTATATCCTCACTGGAATTCCACTTTCTTTGATTATTTTTTTTACACGATCAACTGAATGCGTTTCGTAGTGAAATATTGACGCGGCTAAGGCTGCTTCTACATCAGTTTCTTTAAAAACAGCAATCATATCTTCTGGTTTTCCACATCCTCCTGACGCAATAACGGGAACAGAAACAGAGCTAACAATTTTTTTGGTTAAATCAATGTCATAACCATCCTTTGTCCCATCCATATCAATACTAGTTAGTAATATTTCACCTGCACCAAAACCCTCCACTTGTTTTGCCCAATCAATTGCATCAATGCCGGTTTCCTTTTTACCACCATAAATAAAAACTTCAAACCAGAATTTTTTATCATTGCATGAGAATATATTTTTTTGATCGGTAATATTATAATTTTTTTTCACGTCAATTGCAACGACAATACATTGTTTACCAAATAGATCCATCAACTCAGTAATCACTTCAGGGTTTTTTACGGCACCTGTATTTATTGCAACTTTATCAGCACCACTAAGCAATATATCCCTTGCATGCTGAAGTGTTTTAACGCCACCACCCACTGTGAATGGAATATTAATTACCTTTGCAATTTTTGAAACTAAAGACTTGATAATTTCTCTATTTTCTTCTGAGGCTGTAATGTCTAGAAATACAAGTTCATCTGCGCCTTCATTACTATATTTTTCAGCTAATAAAACAGGATCACCTGCGTCCTTGATAGATTTAAAATTCAATCCCTTGACAACTCTACCCTTTGCAACATCAAGACATGGGATAATTCTTTTAGTTAATGTCAAATCAGTTTTTTTACCTCTTCAATCGAAACCTTATTTTCATAAAGTGCTTTACCTAATATAACTCCGAATGGATTTATTTCTTTTACCTTGTTAACGTCATCTATACTAGATATTCCTCCACTGGCAATTACATTTAGATTCTTTATTTCATTTATTTGCTGTATCCATTTTAGATCAGGACCTTGTAACGTACCATCTCGATCTATACTTGTTGATAAAAATTCTGAAAATCCCATTACTATGAACTCATTAACTGCATCAATCAATGATAATTTTGTAGTTTGTTGCCAACCATTTACAGCTATCAAACCATCGTTGTGATCAACTGATATTACCAGTTTTTCGTTACCATATCTAGTTAGAAGTTTACCGAGTGCGGTTCTATCATTAAAGGCAAGTGTCCCTATGACTACTCTTTGGGAAAATTCTAATGCACTTTCAATAATCTTTTCGTTCCTAAGTCCTCCTGCAACTTGCACGGGAATATTTACTGATTTTGCTATGCTACGAAGTGTCTCAAAGTTAGAACCACTTCCAAGTGTAGCATCAAGATCTACCAAGTGAATCATGTCGGCGCCGGCAGATTCCCATTTTTTTGCAATTTCTAGTGGGTTATCGCTGTAAACGGTTTTTTTATCAGGATCACCTTTGTAGAGACGAACAACCTTTCCTTCCATAAGATCAATCGCGGGAATTATTTTCATTTTTGACATTCACTTAGAAAGTTTCTTAACATTACGGAACCAACTTTGCCCGATTTTTCAGGATGAAATTGTGTTCCTATGAAATTTTTCTGTTCAATTATAGCTGGAACTTTTATTCCATAATCAGTATCAGCTACAACAACTTCAGAACTCTGTGGCTTTACCCTATACGAGTGTACAAAGTAAACCCATGAACCATCATCAACTCCATCCAAGAAGGTGATTTGTCGTTTAATTTTTAGACTGTTCCAACCCATATGTGGAATTTTCATTGTGTCTGGTAGAAGAATGACCTCGCCGTCAATGACATTTAGACCTTTTTCCTTGCCTTCCTCACTTTTTTCAAAGAACATTTCCATTCCAAGACATATTCCAAGTACTGGTATATTTTGAGCAACATAATCCTTGAAATCAATTGAAGAGTAATCACGGATCCCTCTGATTGCAGGATCAAAATTACCGACTCCTGGTAATAACAAACCAGAATATTCTTTTGATTTATTTAAGCTGGTGATGACATCCACTTGAGCGCCATTTTGTTCTAGTGAGTTTTTTAGACTGAAAATATTTCCGACGCCATAGTCAAATATAGCGACCTTCAATATTACATAGCACCCTTAGTGCTTGGAATTCCTCTTTGTTTTTTATCTTTTGATGATGCGTTTCTGACAGCAACTGCTAATGATTTAATCGCGGCTTCAATTTTGTGGTGATCATTATCTCCATATTTTACTGTCACGTGTACACAGCTATTCAGATTCTGAGTTAGTGATTGAAAAAAGTGTTCAATATCTTCTTTGGATATTCCCTCTATGCTGTTTCTTTTTATCAGGAGTGTGATCTTACTGTATGGTCGTTTAACCAAATCAAGTGATGCTTCTGCAAGTGATTCGTCCATGGGAACTGACGCATAACTAAATCTAGTAATGCCAGTTCTACTTCCAAGAGCTTTGTCTATTGATAAGCCAATTGCTATAGCAGCATCTTCAATTAAGTGGTGTTCAATCTTATCCTTTGATTTTGCATTCACTGCTAGATCTAGCATTGCATGCTTTCCAAAAGACGTTATCAAGTGATCTAGAAAACTAATCCCAGTATTAATTGAAGTCTTACCAGAACCATCTAGATCCAAACTTACAGATACACTCGTTTCTTTTGTTTCCCTTTTGATTTTTGCTTTTCTTATTGCCATGATAACATCAGTCTTCTTTTTTGCCTAAACCAGATTTAATGCCTTCGGAAGAAAATTTATTGATTCAAGAATGAATGGTACGTTTTTCTCAACGAACATCTTTTTTTTCATCTCGGGTAGTTTGCCAGAACCATAAATTCCACAGAATGTGGCTTGAAAACCCAATTCTGAGGCTTTTTGTACCAAAATCATATCCTCCATCGAGTCCCCAACATACAAACAATTTTTTGAATTAAGACCCTTTATTGATCTAATTAGTGACTGAGGATTCGGTTTGGCAAGATCTCGTGACTCATCCTCAAGAAAAACAGAATTTTCTACATTAAATTGATTCAGTACTTCTTTTAGGGACGAACTAATAGCGTTAAACCCCCTTCCTGTAACAATTGCAATTTTATCGTTGTATTTTTTCTTCAATGTTTCAATCAATTCAGAGTTTACAATAACATTATCGTTTTCTATGAATCCCTTTTCAGAAAACTTTGATTCTTTCTGAAAAATTTTGTTGTATAATTCTGGACCAAAAAACAATTGATCAAATGTTGAGTGGATCAAATCATTTTTGTCTATGCTTGGATAATTCAGTCTAGATTTTATATCGGAAATGTTCACATCAATTTTATTCAAAAAATTTTCAACGTATGTTATTCCACTATTATCTGCATTATCAAGTACATCAAGAATCAATTCTGTAGGATTTTTGTTTAGTTTCTTAGCAGCAATGAAGCATAAAATTCCAGAGTACGTAATGTCTATTTCGTCGTTGAACCCACCAGTTGACTTGAAGGTTAAAAGTATCTCATTCGTTAGCGGCGTATCTGCTGTGATGCCTGCTATTTCTTTTATCACATAGGAAATAGTTTTATTTATTGTTGTGTCATACGACTGGGTTACATCAATCAAAACCCCATCACAATCAAATATGATGGAATCAAACTCGTCGGCTTTCATTTTAACAGATCACGAATAGCAAGTAAAAATTTTGAATTCATCTCTTTAGTTCCAATTGTGACTCTAAGACACCCAGTGTGTTTTCCAAGTTTTCCCAACTTCCTTATTGTGATTCCCTGTTCTGCTAGGGCATTATAGACACGACTATCCAAGCCTTTGGCGTCAAATAGTACGTAATTTGCTTTGGAGTCAAACACTTCAAAAATATCGTAACTTCTTAGATTTTTAATCATGCGTTCCCTTTCTTTTTTAATTAAGGAAAAAATTGATGTTACTTGCTTTAATTTCTGTAATGCTAAAATTCCCACCTCAATTGCAAATGAGTTGAGCGGATACGGATATTGAATTACTCGTGAAAAGATATCAGTGAATTTTTTGTTTGCTACAAAATAACCTAATCTCAAACCTGCTAATCCGAATGCCTTAGAGAATGTCCTGATGACAATCAGATTGTCGTTGTTTTTTACTAAATTTACTACTGAATAATCTGAAAATTCTCCATAGGCCTCATCTATGATGATAGGACCGTTGAATTTTTTGATGATTTTTTGTATCTCAGCTTTTGAAAATTGAAATCCCGTGGGGTTGTTTGGCGAGTCAATGTAGATCAAGTCTGCATTTTTTGATTTTGACAAAAATTGATCAACATCTAATCTCATGCCATCAGAGAACTGAACCTTGATCATTTTGACTCCGTAAAGTTTGCATCTCTCTTCAAAGAATGCAAAAGTAGGATCAGATGTCAAAATTTTAGTTTTTCTCGTGCAAAAGTTAGCCAGAAGCAAGTCAAGTATCTGGTCAGAACCGTTTCCAACTCCAACCATGTTTGATGGGACTTTGAGATACTTGGCTAACTTACCAACTAGTTTTTCTGTTCCACCCAATGGATATTCTCTAATGTCACAGCGTTTTTTTGCAGTGTCGATTAGATCCGACTGAAACTGTTTTCCGATTACAAAGTTTTCGTTAGAGTCTAGCTTTAACGAACCAGAAATCTTCTTTGGTTTTTCATATCCAGTGAGCTTTGACAACTCGTTTAGTTTCTTTTGGAATTCTTTGTTCAATCTAATCTCCTCTTTACTGCCTTGTAGTGGTTTGGCAAGTCTTCTGCGTCTGTTAGTGCTTTTAGTGATTTTGAAATCTTCCTTAATCCTGATTTGGAAGATGTAACCACAGTCTGTAGCTTACTAAAATCTAAAATAGACAATCCACCCCTTGTTCTTCCAAATCCATTGGTTGGAAGTATGTGATTGGTGCCCAGAAGGTAATCGCTTGCA
>Ga0315318_10000836_pt1 | contig 13084 bp, 10 predicted proteins | sample M1200m3416metaG_FD_203703 | JGI IMG/M metagenome (GOLD analysis project Ga0315318, IMG submission 203703) | Ammonia-oxidizing marine archaeal communities from Monterey Bay, California, United States - M1 200m 3416 | ecosystem: Environmental > Aquatic > Marine > Coastal | place: USA: California... | reverse complement strand
GGTTATCTTGCCAGGGGTGCCTGGGGATTCGGCTTCGCGCGTGATCTCCGGGCGTTTCTCCTGCGACTCTTTCCAGACCTCAGCGACCTTGATCCTCACCTTCGTGATCATCGCCCGTCCGAGCCCGAGGAAGTCTCCCCACTCGCTTTCTGTCGCGATCACCTCTCCGCAGAAGATGTGGCTTGACTGCAGGGTCAGCTTCTCGAGATCGAGCTCAACAACAGCCCCGCGGCCTTCAATGCAGGCCAGCAGGCAGAGCGCAGGCAGGAAGACCAGGAGGATTTTTTTCATGACTTTGCCGGCTGTCTTTGGAGGCGTCTTTTGTTGAAAGACCGGTTTGGTTCAAGCGCCTCGGAGCCCGAAGATGCTTTTGCCGTGAACCTATGATACTTTGCCCGGTCTGGAACGGCAGCAAAAACTGTCACCCCCCCCATGGGCCGGGGAAACGTGAGATTTCTGCGAATGATCCATGAGTGACAAGATCGAAAAAAACCGTCTCGCCGAGGTGGATAGCCTCATTGAAAAATACCCTGATGTGCCCCAGGAGGCGATCTTCAAGGAAGATCTGCTTCGGCTGGGAGTCAGCTTTTCCGAGGATGCGCTCAGGGTCTGCAGCGGATTCAAGCCCAAGTCCTACTTCATCTTCAGCTTCGATCTGCGTCCCATCAAGGAGCTGGAGCAGGGTGAAAACCTGAGAGCTCCCGAGGAGCTCTCCCTGGTAGGCGGTTCCCGCGGCTTCCGACGCACCATCGTGAGCGTCAGGATTCATCCGGGCTCTCCATACCGGGTCGATATCATCGAGGGAAAGCTGTCGCTGCTGGTAGAGGGGGAGGGGGTCTGCGAGGTTGAGCTGCAGGAGATACCGGAGTATTACCTGCGCGATCTACGGAGCGGTAGAACGATTACGGAGATTGCGCCGACCATTGAATGGGGCTATCTCGTCTATCTGACGGTCTACCGCAAGTGCCAGTATTTCGGCTTCAAGGAAGAATGCCAGTTCTGCGACATCAACGAGAATGTTCGCCAGCAGAAGGAGGCGGGCAGGCCCTATGAAACGGTGAAGCCCATCGAGGAGGTGGTGGAGGCTCTCGAGATTATAGATGAGACGGATGTCGAGAAACGCACCGGGGCCTATACCCTCACTGGAGGCAGCATCACCCGGCATCTGCGGGGCGAGGACGAGGCGACATTCTACGAGGCCTACGCCCGGGCGATCAATTCCCGCTTTCCGGGGCGATGGATCTCCAAGCTGGTCGTTCAGGCCCTGCCGCTTGATGATGTTAAGAGATTTCGGGATGCCGGAGTCCAGATCTACCATCCTAACTACGAGGTCTGGGATCGCCGTCTCTTTCCGATCATCTGCCCCGGCAAAGAGGACTATGTGGGGCGCGATGAATGGATGAAACGTATTGTCGATTCGGCGGAGATCTTTGGCCCATCGCAGGTCATTCCGAATTTTGTCGCCGGCGTAGAGATGGCGGCTCCGCATGGATTCAAGACGGTAGAGGAGGCGCTCGAGTCTACTGGCGAGGGACTAGATTATTTCATGTCGCAGGGGATCACTCCCCGCTTCACCGTATGGTGTCCTGAGCCCCTGAGTGTCCTTGGAAAAGACCAGGGGCCGGCTCCCCTCGAATATCATGTCGGGCTGCTGAGGCTCTGGCGGGAGACCCTTCTTCGCTACGGCCTCCCGGCCCCGCCAGGCTACGGGGAGCCCGGCGTTGGCAAGGCCGTCTTCTCGGTGAGCTCCTTCATGGATGCCCTGCCGGGGGATCTCGAGGTCGCTCGGCTTCCAGGCGAATCGCGGGTCGCGGCCCGCAGCTGAATTTTCGGAGCCCTGTTATTTTTCTCCGCCGAGGCCGAACTCGCCTTTGCGCGCCCGGAGGGAGCTGTGGATGTGGGCGGCATTGTTCTGGAAATTGGAGAAGCTGATGATGAAGGCCGGCCCGTGAACGATGAAGGAGTGGCCTTCATCAGGTTCCAGCTTCCCACGCCAGGCGATCTGTAGATTTCCCAATTGCTTCGACAGGGAGGTCTCCATTTCCTTTCGCAGGCTCTCATCCATATTCTTGGTATGTTCGAGCACCAGGTTGGTGAGAATCTTGGTCTGCACCTTGTTCATGTCTCTGCCGGCGAGCCCGGTCGGCAGGTTGGCGTTGTAGGTTGCCGACTGCGTCGCTTTCACCTCTTCCGGCTTTCCTTTTCCAAGCGCCGTCTTGAGCTGAGATTTGTCGAGGTTCAGCATCAGCTCCCGGCCGAGATCTTCAATTTTCCCAAGAACCCTGAGCCCTTTCTTTGGTCCGGATTTGACGATGGCTGGGTTGGCTCCGTAGAAAAGAGGAGTGGATGAGAGAACCTTCTTTCCCTCCAGGGTGAAGTTGACGCAGAGGTGATGGCCTTCAAAGCGCCAGCCCCACGGTTCTTTCTTTCCCGGGGCGCCAAAGACACTCAGGTAGTAGTGTTCCGGGTCGCGGCTGAATCTCCTGTTCGGTCCCTCGATCGTCTGGAGGATGCTCTCGAGCGAGCGAACGTCGTTTACGGTCCTGGTTCCCGTCTCCCCCAGCGAGGCGACCAGGAGCTCCTGGACGAGCTTCTTTTGCGCGGGGTTCATTTCGCTCAAGGGCAGTCCCTTCCGGGGCCTGGGAATGAAATGCCAGTTCAGGCGTTCGTCATCGCTGAAGGCAAAGAGCGTCTTTTTTTTCTGGTTCGCACCGAGCTTGCCGAGGATTTTCTCGACTGCAGCGGTAATGGCATCGGCTGTCCTGGCGCTGGCGGCGGCCGCCTCGACCGAATTGACCTGGTGGTCAAGGGCGGGGGCTAGGAGCCAGACCGCCAGGAGGAGAACGCCGCTGGATAGAAAGACGATCTTGTTCATCTTGAATAGCCTTGATTTCCCGGTTGCGAATTGAAAAGCGAGTTGAGCCGGACAGTATACAGTCCAGGCTGTCTTTCGGCCAGTCAACTGGCTGAGCTCAGCCAAGCCCGTACCTCTCCAGGAGAGGCTCGAGCTTCTGCCTGTCCGAGCTGGTGGTAACAGCTCCTTTGCGTTGGACGCAGAGAGTTCCCAGCTCACAGCCAAGCTTCGCGCATTCAAGAGGGTCGAGGCCTTTGATCCTGCCGGCAAGAAACCCGCCGACAAAGTTGTCCCCGGCTCCGCAGGTGTCGATGGCCGTCACCTCCTCGGCTGGAATCTTTTCGACCTGTCCATCCCAGGAGACGATCGCGCCACGTTCTCCCCGCTTGATGACGGCAATCGTGACTCCCAGGCCATGGAGGCAGGCGAGTACATCTTCGAGTCTGTCCCTGCCGGTGATGGCGCGGGCCTCGGCCTCGTTCGGGAAGACCATGTCCGCCAGTTCCAGGAGGGGAGCATGGGTTTCGGCCGGGTCGGAATCCGGCTCCAGGCCGTCCCGGGAGACAAAGACATCGAGGCTGAGCTCGATGCCCGCGCTCTTGACGCTTCGGGCGGTCTCCAGGCAGGGATTGGGCCAGAATGAGCCGAGCAGCTCCGGCGCCGCCATGTGAAATACCTCCCAGGGCCTGGCCAGTGCCGCGGTCGGCAGCTCCCAGGAGTCATTGCTGCCGCCATGATGGACAAAGCTGCGCTCGCCGGCCTGGTCGTTGAGTACCAGGGTGACAGGGGCTCCGCAGTTCTCTCTTGTGAGCAGCAGGGACAGGTCGATCCCTTCAGCCGTCAGTAATTCGCGCAGGTGTCCTCCAAACACGTCATCACCCAGCACTCCCGCCAGGGCTGTGGGTACTCCAAGGCGGGCCGTCGTGACGGCCGTATTGGCTCCATTGCCCCCGAGCTCTACCCGCGGACGCGGAATCCTCTCGATTCCACCCGGGGGTGGAGGGTCGTGTGGAGGGATGTAGAGGTCCGAGCAGCAGTTTCCAATGATTGCGAGTCCGGGCATCAGGGAGTTTTCTTTCGGTATTGATTTAATGCGATGACGGCCTCGTTCGCGAAGGCGCGGCGCACCTTCGAGATCTTCCTGTTCTGGCGGCTGGGATGCACCCGGTTGCTCAGGAGGATGATGTAGAGATCGTTTTCCGGGTCAATCCAGAGAGAGGTTCCAGTGAAGCCGGTATGGCCGAAGGATTTCCTGCTTGCAAGCTCTCCGGCGGAGCTTTTTTTCGAGGGAGTGTCCCATCCGAGCGCCCGGCTGGAGCCTCTTGGAGAATCCTTGCAGCGTATGAAATTTTCGATGACCTTCCTGTCGAGTCTGCGGCTTTTTCCTTTGAGGGCGAGCAGCAGTTCGCGTGCGAGCCGGGACAGATCGTCGGAGGTGGAGAAGAGTCCCGCGTGTCCCGTGATCCCGCCGCCTGCGCGGGCGTTTTCGTCATGGACTTTTCCGTGAATGTACACCTTCGTCTCCTTGTCAAGCTCCGTGGGAGCGATCTTGTTTTTTCGCGATGCCGGCGGATTCCTCAGGGTGTTTTTCATTCCGAGAGGTTTGAAGACCAGCTCCTCCTCGAGCGCGGCCAGGGGCTTCCCCCCGGTTTTCGCGGCGAGCTCTCCCAGGAGGATGAAGCCGAGGTCGCTATAGCGGTAGAGGGAGCCGGGCTCCGCCTCCAGCGGCGTCTCCAGGATGACCTTCAGCAATTCCCGGTAGCCCTTGCAGGTCTCGTAGAGGGGTCGCCAGCTCGGGAGGCCGGAGGTGTGCAGAAGAAGCTGCTCAACCGTCACCTTCTTTTTGAGCTCCCTGATTTTTTTCTCCAGCGAGGCGGGAGCGAAGGCCGGCAGGTGGCTGGCAACGGTGTCTTCGAGCGCCAGCTTCTTCTCCTGGATGAGGGCGGCGACTACGGAGGTCGTTCCGATGACCTTGGTCAGCGAGGCGAGATCATAGAGGGTCCCCGGCCCCGGAGCCGCGGCGGCCGGCAGCGACAGCTTCCCAGCGGTCTCCCTGTCGAGGGCGAGTGTTCCAAAGCCGCCGGCCCAGTAGCTTCCAGAGCTGGAGCCGACTGCCGCAGCGCAGCCCGGGAAGGCTCCGTCCTTGACGGCGGCGGCGAGAAGCCTGTTCACCCTGGAGAAGTCCGGAGCTCGCCCGGAGTTCACCGAGCAGGCCAGGAGCGCGGGAGCCAATACCCATACCGGTATATAGCGGCGGGAGAATTTCATGAAGGACATGATAGTCCGCAGGCCTCCTTCAGACGCCGAGGAATTCTCTGAGGTTGGACTCGTAGATGTCGTTGGCCTCCGGGGTGGCCATGTTAAGACGGAATTCATTGATAACCTTGATCGACATGGCCATCCATTCCTTCCAGCAGTCCACGCAGATGTCCTCCTGGACCCTGGCGCCGAGCTCTCCGGAAAAGGGAGCATCATCCAGCCCTGGTCTCGCCTTTCTGCAGCGCTTGCAGACAAACGCGCCCGCCTCGATGGCCTCGGTATCTTCCTCGGCCGTAAGGTCGGGAGGCTCGATTCCATGATCCCTGAGCAGGGAGCTCATTGCATCCCGCGGCATAAACTCGCCGCGTTCGTGCGCCATCAGGATGGATGCCTCCAGCAGTTCGATGGCCTCGGTTTTTTTTCCCAGCTCGAGCAGGGACTCGCCGAGGAACTGGCGGGCGACGCTATGCTCCTGGTTGACCTCGAGGCAGTTCTTCAGCGAGGTCTCGGCCTCTTCAAACCTGCCGGCCTCCTTGTAGAGTTTTCCCAGGCTGAAGTGGGCCAGCTCGTTCGAGGGATCCGCCTCGGCCATGTTCCTGAAGAGATTGATCTTGTCTTCGTTTTCCATCGTCGTCCTGATCCTTCCGCCGGTTCGTTTTCGCGAAGATCATTCTTTCAGCCCCGGTGGCCGGGTGCAAGGCTGGTGATGGAGAAGCTGAGCGGCCGGGGCGGGATGACCGGAAGACTCTTCCGATAACGTCGCGGAAGGGGCGGGGCGGGTATTTGCTCTGGGCCTTGCAGGAGCCTCCAGGAGCTTCCCTGGGGCGATCCCAGCCGAGGCTGGGGACCATCTCCGCTGATGGGCTCGATGGTAGAGTGTAGATGGATAGATTCTGAGGCACTATTCTCTACCTCCTTTCAAAAAGGTGTCCTGAATCAGCTCCAGTACTTGGAAATCGACAAAGATGGCGAATAATAAAATAGTCCTGATCGGCGGCGGCAATATGGGCCGCTCCCTGCTTCGCGGCATCCTCAAGGCGGGTCTGACCTCGGCTGAGGATTTCACCGTGGTCGATGTAGATGAAGGCACGCTCGGAGCGTTGCGGGATGAATACGGCATGCGCACCTCGACCGATGCGGCCGAGGCGATCGTCGGTGCCGAGGTGGTGATCCTCGCGGTCAAGCCCTACATTCTCAACGGAGTTCTGGACGGGCTGGTTTCCACAGTAGAGGCGGACCAGCTGTTTATCTCGATCGTGGCCGGAGTGAAGGGCGCGTACATCAGCAAGAAGCTGGGCAAGAACAATCCGGTGGTGCGCTGCATGCCCAACATCGCGGCGATCGTGGACGCGGCGGCCAGCGGTGTTTCCGCTTGCGGTTCGGCTACGCCGGAGCACCTCGATATTGCTGAGGAGCTGCTCGGAGCGGTTGGCGAGGTGGTGAGGGTGAAGGAGAATCTCCTCGATGCCGTGACCGGTCTGAGCGGAAGCGGACCGGCCTATATCTACATGGTCATCGAGGCGCTCTGCGATGGAGGTGTCCGGATGGGGTTGACCCGGGAAGTTTCGATGAAGCTTGCCATCCAGACCGTCTCGGGGGCGGCGCAGGTGGTGAGGGAGAGTGGTGAGCATCCGGCTGTTCTGAAGGACAGGGTGACAACGCCGGGGGGGACGACCATCGCCGCTCTGAATGTTCTCGAGGCGGGTGGGCTCCGGGGCATGATGATTGACGCCGTTGTAGCGGCGACCGAGCGCGCCAAGGCCGTAGCCGAGGAGACCTCGGCTGAAGCCTCCGAGGATGCCTGAGAGCCAGCCTCTTTTCAGTTCTCCAGCGAAAGAGTCCTGGCGGGTCTGGCGCAGGCTGCAAGCTCGACCTCGAGGCCTACAACCAGGGCCAGGAATGGAAGCTCTGGAATACCTTCTGGAAGAGCTACCCGGTAGCTGCCCTCATCTGCGCTGTCGCTCGCCTGTTCCCGGAAGACAGTAGCGACAACTTTTTCACGTACGCGAATCTCGTATTCACGCGCGGGGAGGTCTCCATTCAGCCGCAGGCTGCCGGCCTCCGGGACCTCATCAGCCAGCCTCGTTCCAGCTCCTACGAGCCTGGGTATTCCCTCCTTGCGGCCCGTCCGGATCTGAATCCAGGGCTGCCCGAGCAGGCTCATCTTGAGGCTGGATTTCAGCGACAGCAGTGGTTTTTCAATCACCAGCAGGGCGCCGTGTCTGCGGTGTCCGATCTTGATCGGAAAGGAGCCGGAGTTGCCGGAGAGGACCTCCAGTTCGCCGCCGCTTTCCTGGCTGCTCACCAGGGTGCTCTGGTTCTCTCCGCCGGCCAGCGCTGCTGGCCTGATGGTGAACTTTTTCCAGCCCGAGATGGGGTTCTCTTCAATGACGGCTCGATCCGATGTGCCGACAAATAGTGAGACCAGCAGCGCCAGGCCGGTTACCGCCAGGGATAGAAGCAGGAAATCATTCGAATCCATTTAAAGCATCCAATGTGTCGCGACTTATTTTTTTATCGGCATCGTTTGGGAACAACTTGAAGGCCCATCCGCGCATCCACTGTTTTTCGTTCTGCGATGCAGACCTCTATTTTTATCGGTTACACTCCATGCGCCTCATGCTGAGGCGCAGAGGTTTCGTTTTCGGCTTTCGATTTTTGATGAGATTCAGGGATGACCTGCAGCGCTGTGAGAGTGGATCTGAGGAGCCGGGGCGGCCGCTGGCTTCTGTCGAGCCTGGGATTCCTGGCCCTGGCGCTGTCTGTCGGCGGGACTTGCGTCCTCGCGGAAGAGGTTGCGGTCGATTCTTCGCGGACGACCTTTCACGGTCATGTCGAGCCGATCCTCAAGCGCAGCTGCCTGGGTTGCCACAGCGGCCGCAAGCCCAAGGGGAAGTACAGCATGGAGAGCCTCGGGAAGCTGCTCGCCGGCTCCGAACGCGGGCGGACCATCGTCCCGGGGAAGCCGAAGGAGAGCCTCCTGTTCAGGATGATCAGCGGCAAGCAGAAGCCTCTGATGCCGCCGCGAAAGGCGGAGCCGCTGAGCGAAAAGGATATTCGCATGATCGAGGCCTGGATCAAGGGAGGAGCCCGGGCGGGAACACCACCTGCAGGCCCGGAGCCATACTCTCGTCCTCTCGCCGCCCAGGTTTACCCCCGTCCACCGGTTATTACCGCTCTGCTCTTCGATAGCTCGGGGGAGAACATCTTCATTGGCGGATATCGCGAGGTGCTGGTCCATGGTGTCGAGAATCTTTTGAGCCGGGGTCGTGGAAAGAAAGAGCCTGTAGAGATTCAACCGCTGCGTCGTTTCAGAGGGGAGGCCGAGAGGATTCATGCCCTGGCTCTAGCTCCCGGGGGCAGGCTCCTTGCCGTTGCCGGCGGCTCCCCGGCGCGTTTTGGAGAGCTTCAGCTCTGGGATGTCGAGGAGTCCAGGATGCTGCGCTTCAAGCGAATGGGAGGAGATGTTTTCTACTCCGTCGATTTCTCTCCTGATGGTTCCAGGCTGGTCCTCGCAGGCACCGACCGCTCGCTGCATGTGCTGGGCGTAGAAGATCTCGAGCTGAGGTATTCTTCCCAGCTGCACTCTGACTGGGTTCTTGGGGCCGCTTTTTCTTCCGATGGAAAGCGACTGTTCTCCTGCGGCAGGGACGGTACGATTCGGGCGGCAGCGGCAAAGGATGGTGGCTTCCTGAAGACTCTCGGAACCTTCGCTCAGGCCGTTACCCGCGTAGTCACGCGACCGGGTTCTTCCCAGATCCTTGTCGCGGGCGAGAAGATGGAGCCGAGAATCTACGATGCGGGTTCCCTGGTGGAGGGCACAAAGCTCGAGAAACAGCCAGGCCTGATTTTCGCCGCCGGGTATAGCGTGGATGGGACGAAGCTGGCGCTCGCCGGTTCGGCAAAGGAGCTCCGTGTTTACGATGCTGAGAGCGGCCAGCGGATTGCCGGCCTGCGTTCAGAGCAGGGATGGATCTACGCGCTTGCCTTCAACGCGGCCGGAGACCGGCTGGCCACAGCCGGCTACGAGGGGACCCTGCGTATCTGGGATCTCGAGATGGGAAAAGGCCTCGTCGAGGTCATTCCGGTCATTCTCGAACGCGCAGGGAGGTAGCCTTCCGCCTTCCTGTTCGTAATTGCCGCTTCGAGGGGTTAGTATTCCCACGGTGGAGAGCGGCAGCGTTGAAGAGCGGAAGTGTTGAGGAGAAGAAGATGGAGCGAGTCCACAGGCAGAAGAGCCTGCATCCCGTGAAGGGAATAGCCGGGGTGGTCTTGTGCTGCCTTCTTTTTTTCAGTTTGCAGGGGTGCATGAGTCCCGGGGTCGATCTCGAAGACAGGAGTGGACGGCAGTGGGTGTGGCCGTATTTTTCCTATCGTCAGCCGACGGTCCTGGCCTTCTGGGATTGTGCCAACATCGAGTCGATCGAGGCGATTCCAACGCTCACCTCGCTCTCCAGGCGAGCTAGTGATATTCAGCTGGTGACAGTTTGTACAGAGAAGAACAGGGCGAGAATGGAGTCCTGGCTGTCGAAGCAGCAGGGGGAGTTCGTCATCCTGCTCGACCCCACGGCACGCCTGGCGCAGCAGCTGAATGTACACAGCTATCCTACCTATATCTATTTTGATACGAAGGGCAAGGAGGTGCAGCGCTACCTCGATATTCGAAGTGTCTGGAAGTTCTTCGATATGGAGCGATTTCAGGAACTCGGCCGCCCTCAGCCTGCCTCGGCCTCCGAGGAGTAGGAGTTTCCGCTCTCGACGGAAGGGTTGCTCGATTTTCCCAGGCAGCCGATGAGGAAGCACGTCAGAGTGCCGATGATGATCCACCACCTGGATCCGATGTCCGGCAGGGAGAGGATCGTTTCGCGGGTTTCATCTGAGAAGTTCTCCAGCAGGCCCTGCAGCAGGCCGGGGGCCTTCGCAGGCTTTTCTGTAAACTGGCGAAGCTGCAGCAGCAGGACGACCGGCACACTCGCGATCATTCCCGCCATTACGCTGAGGCCGCTGCCTCGCCGGGTCAATATGGCCAGCAGGAAGGCTCCGAGCAGTCCGCCGTAAAAGTAGCTCAGCACGTTGATGGCTGTGGTGAAGATGTTGTCCTGGCTGCCGACAAAGGCGATGGCGAGCCCGATCAGGAGGAAGGTCCAGAGGAAGGTCGCCAGGCGGGAGATTTTCAGATAGTGAGCTTCGGGGCGCTCACCGTATTTTTGCACCAGGGGTCTGTAGACATCAGCAACGGTTGTTGCGCTGAGGGCGTTGAGAACGGAGGTGAAGCTCGACAGCGCCGCGGCCAGCAGCCCGGCCATGACCAGCCCGGCGAGTCCCGAAGGAAGATCCGTGACGATAAAGAGAGGCAAGAGCTCGTTCTTGTCCTGCGGCAGGGGGTAGCCTGCAGCGCCTGCTTCGTGCCAGGCCCACAGCAAAGTTCCCAGCAAGAGGAAGAGGGCGACGAGGGGGAGGATCAGGACAGCGCTGCCAAGCACCGAGAGGCGCCCGGAGCGGGCATCACGGCAGGTGAGCATGCGCTGGGCGATGTCCTGGTCCGTTCCATGGGTGGCGAGGGTCAGGATCATTCCACCCAGCAGGCCCGCGAAGAGACCCTTGTTGTCGGAGATCGAGGTGTCGAGGTGGATTATCGACAGCCTTGAGGAGATGCCTTCGAGGTCAAAGATCGAGCCGGCCTCGGCAGGGAAGGCGGCGAGGATCCAGGCGCAGGAGGCCAGGCAGCCCATCAGCAGGGTGATGCCGAGGATCACGTCGGTCCAGACGACCGCCTTGATTCCTCCTTTCAGGGTGAAGGCCGCTCCGAAAAGTCCCAGGGAGATGATCACGGTTTCGATCGAATTGGTCCCGAGGGCGATCTTGACGGCGAGGCAGCCGGCGTAGAGCCGCACGGCACTTGCCACCACCCTGCCGGCGAGAAAGAGCAGCGCCGAGAGTAGGCGGGTCCTCTCGCCGAAGCGATCGGCCAGCAAGCCATAGACTGTGATGTACTCCCGCCTGTAGAAGGCCTTGACGAAGATGAAGGCCAGGAAAACCCTCCCGATGGCGAAACCGGTGAAGAGCTGCAGCAGGGACCAGTCATTTTTGAAGGCGAAGGCAGGTATCCCGATGAAGGTAACGGCGCTCGTTTCGGTGGCAATGATCGAAAGACTCGCCGCCCACCAGGGGATCGAGCGGCCGCCGAGGAAGTAGTCGCGGGTTGAGGATGAGCTACCAGAGGCGCGGAAGCCCACGGCGCCCACACCCAGCAGGAAGAGCGCGACGAGCGACCAGTCGATAATGGAAAGGCCCGCTTGCATGGTCGGGAAGTATAGCAGATCCCCGATGGGGGGGCTGCAGTCGATTTCTTGTGGTCGCTCGAGGTTCTAACCGGACGTCGCTGCTGCTATAATCCATCCTTTAGCGACCAAGGTTAAGGAGCTCTAACGATGAAGATAAGCATCGAATATTGCGTTCAGTGAAACTACAAGCCCCGCGCCGTCAGTCTGGCGGCCGCAGTAGAAAAGGCTTTCGAGACGTCGCCGGCCCTCATCGAGGGCAGGGGAGGAGTCTTCGAGATCAGGCTTGATGATGAACTGGTGTTCAGCAAGAAGGGCCTGGGACGTTTCCCTGACAGCGAGGAGGAGGTCATCGATGCTCTTCGCGCCGCCGCCGGCTGATTGATGGCGCCCTTTGAACACGCTATCCATATTCTTGAGTATGGGCGGATACGGGAGATTCTTTCCGCCTATGCCGAATCGGTTCTCGGGCGGAAGCTGGCCTCGCAGCTCCGGCCGTGTCCGGATGGAGAGGAGCTGCGCCGGGTTCACGCTGAAACCAGGGAGCTTGGTGAGCTCCTCGAGTCTGCAAGGCTGCCTCTTGCAGGGCTCTCCGACGTCTGCTCGGGACTCGAGGACAATGACTCGGGGGGCCAGCCTCTCGAGCCGGAGCATCTCTACAGGATCGTCGACCTGCTCCGGTCCGGCCTCGGCATTCGTGAGACCTTCTGCCGCGATGAGGGCAGGTTTCCCGCTCTTTCGGAGCTCGGTGAGGAGCTCGATGACCTGCCGGAGCTGAGGCAGGAGATACCTGAGATCATCGACCTTCATGAGGGCGTGCGCAGCGAGGCCTCGGAGAAGCTGTCCAGCCTGCGCCGCGAGCTCTCCTCCCTCAAGGAGAAGCTCCGCCAGGGAGCCACCGCGATGCTCAAGCGCCCTGATCTGAAGAAGTGCTTCCAGAGCGAAGGGGTCACGCTGAAAAACGACCGCTACCTGCTGCCGGTGAAGGCGGAGTACAGGTCCTGGATGAAGGGGCCGGTGAGGGACAGGTCGCAGAGCGGCTCGACCCTCTACATTGAGCCCGAACAGATTGTTCAGGATGGAGACAGGCTCCTCAGCTTGCTCGACAGGGAGCGAGACGAGGTGCTCAGGATCCTCTGGGAGCTGACCAGGAAGGTGCGGGATGAGCGGGTGACCCTCAGGAGGCTCCAGGGCGTGCTCGCGAAGGTTGACCTTACCGCAGCCAAGGCGGCCTACGCAGCCGCCTTCGGATTGATCTCTCCAGAAATCGGCGATGGCGAGATCCTCGACCTGCGGGATGCGCGGCATCCCTACCTGATGTGGCTCTCGCGAGATACCACCCGTGATTTTCGCGACCTCGACCTCGCCCCGATTCTCGGCAAGGTCGTACCGCTGGATCTTCGGCTCGGTGATCCAGCGGGAATCCTGGTCGTGACCGGTCCGAATACCGGCGGCAAGACCGTGGCTCTCAAGACGGTCGGTCTCAATGTGCTGCTGGCTCTCAGCGGGGTTCCGGTCGCGGCCTCAAAGGCCAGCATCCCGGTCTACAACGACCTCTTTGTTGATATCGGTGATGAGCAGAGTCTCGAGCAGAACCTCAGCACTTTCTCAGGCCACCTCAGGCAGCTTGTCGAGATTCTCAGGGGAGCCACAGGTCGGTCCCTTATACTGCTCGACGAGCTGGGCTCCG
>Ga0315318_10000835_pt1 | contig 13103 bp, 17 predicted proteins | sample M1200m3416metaG_FD_203703 | JGI IMG/M metagenome (GOLD analysis project Ga0315318, IMG submission 203703) | Ammonia-oxidizing marine archaeal communities from Monterey Bay, California, United States - M1 200m 3416 | ecosystem: Environmental > Aquatic > Marine > Coastal | place: USA: California... | reverse complement strand
GGGTTGGTTCTGGTTCAGGGGTTGGTTCTGGTTCAGGGGTTGGTTCTGGTTCAGGGGTTGGTTCTGGTTCAGGGGTTGGTTCTGGTTCAGGGGTTGGTTCTGGTTCAGGGGTTGGTTCTGGTTCAGGATTAATACGGGAATCAAATTCAGATAAAATATCTTCTGCGTCATTTGGTTTTTTATTAGGACTCAATTTTAATTTCCTTTAATAATAAAATTCTCTTTTGCTTTTATTTAATTTTTCAGGTTTTGTTCCTTTAGATAAGTATCAAAAAATTTCTCAAGATCATCACTATCAGTACATTGTTGGATTTTTTTAACTAGATCAGCATCTTCAACTTCATAACAATTTAGAACATCCTGAGAATCTTTAAAGCCCAACATTGCTTTATTTTTGAAAATACAATGATAGAGTTTTTCTTTTTCCATTTTTTCAGGTTTGAAATTTATGCCATTTTCATCTACAGATAGAGGAGAATCCATGAATAGTATAAAACATTTTACTATTTAGATGAAGTGTACCAACTATTCATCAATATTTTTCCACATGGGTGGAATTTTAACCAATGATTAAGTGATTGAAAGTAAATACCATGATTTTAATTAAATAAATTTTAAAAAAATCACATGATAAAAATAATAAGTCTTTATTTGGAATATCAATAATGAATCCAGACTATCACAGTATGGCAATGGAACTTCTAAATTCTGGGATTGGGGATGAAGGTAGATTAAAATTCATTTTAGAGTGCATTTCAAACAATAAGCCACTATACAATACAGATATTAGATTTTTAGAAAATAATACTAATCAACTTGAATCAAAAATACAAAAATTACAAGAGAATGCATCAAAAAAAATAAAACATGAAGAAAAACAGCCACGTACACTAATTTCAGATGAATATTTAGACAAACATATAGAAAAAATAATAGATCGAAGTAATTCAAAAAAAGTAAAAGTGGACATGCCTATAAGAAAAAAATCTTTTCTCACAAGACTGTTTTCCAAATAATTTTATTTTAATCAATACTCAGATTTCTAAAATTATCAACTAATTGAAGAATACACAATACAATAATAATCAAAATGTGTTAGAAAAATATTGGAAACGAGAGTTGTATTCCACATAGATTTTGATTATTTTTATGCACAATGTGAAGAAACAAGATCCCCAGAATTAAAATCAAAACCAGTTTGTGTTTGTGTTTTTTCAGATAGAGGGGCAGATAGTGGGGCAATTGCAACTGCAAATTATACTGCAAGAAAATATGGGGTAAAATCAGGGATGCCAATTACATTTGCAAAAAAAAGATTAGACGAAAGAAAAGATGCCGTATTTCTTCCAGTAGATTTTGATTTTTATTCAGAATTATCTGAAAAGGCCATGGAAGTTATGGAGCAAAGTGCAGATATTTTTGAATATGTAGGAAGAGATGAAGCATATCTAGATGTAACAAAAAGAGTTGTAGGGGATTTTCTTAAGGCAAGTCACCTAGCACAACAAATTAAAAATGAAATAAGAGAAAAAATAAAACTTAGTTGTTCAATTGGAATTTCACCAAATAAATTAATTTCAAAGATAGCATCAGATTTTCAAAAACCAGATGGACTTACTATTGTATCACCGGAAAAAATTGAAGTATTTTTAGATCAATTAAAAATTAGAGCAATTCCAGGGATCGGTAAAAAAACAGAAGAGAGGTTTTTAGAAATGGGTTTTGAAACTATACAAGAACTAAAAAAATTAGATGTTTTTACTTTGAATAAAGAATTTGGGAGGAAAAGTGGAACATACATCTACAATGCAATAAGGGGAATGGATAATGAGCCAGTAAAAGAAAGAGAAGAAAGAATCCAATATAGTAAAATTACAACATTAAAAAAAGATTCTACTGATTATCAATTCCTATCTGAAAATATTAGAAACTTATGTGCAGAAGTACATAAGGTAGTTAAAAAAAATAACAAAATGTTCAAATCAGTTGGAATACATTTTATTCAATCAGATTTATCAAACAAATCAAAATCAAGAATGCTTAGAAACCCAACGGATAGTCTTGAAGAATTACAAAAAAATATTGAACAATTGTTAAAAGAAGGTTTAGTAAATCAGAAAACACCAATCAGACGATTAGGAGTAAAAGTTTCAGAACTTTCAGAAATTCAAGGGCAAAGCAACATAACTAATTATTTTTAGACGGGTTTTTAGATTCTAATTTTTTCAATCGTTTTGATTCTATTACAATTACAATCAAAATAAATACAAATAGCCACGGTAAAAACATGATTTCACCTGCAATCTTATGGTATTCTTCCCATGCAACAGGATCAGTGGTTACCTTAAGCGCATACCAAGATAACGAGAAAATTCGAATTAAATTAACACCTATTGTACCAAATATTCCTAAAACAAAGTAAATTGTTTTTCGAGTTCTAGGAATATTCATTTTTAGCATAAATGCCCCAATAACTAATGAAAAAATTATGATACTATGAACACCAGCTGATGGCCAAAATACCTGAAGTGCCATAGAACCATGTTCACCCCGTAAGAACATCACATTATCTCTAGCAACTGCAGTTCCAAGTTCAAGCATAGTGATAACCCACACATTTGCTTGAACAAAATATGGAACAATGTATTGTAAAGGGCCAAGTGTATCATAAGGGAAAAATGCATCCAAAGACAAAATAATTGCAGTTCCGGTTAGAAAGATTGGCCCTGCAGGAGCAATTCTAATCCATCGTTTACCAAAGAAAATAGTTAATGTTGTAATAATGAAAATTCCCATGACAATGAAATCCCACATCCATGTCCATGAATAGATTAACTGTACATCAAATACTTCTGCAGATTCAATAATGTATTCTCTTAATCCATATTCTAAGGATACAAGATATGAAATTGTTAATAATGCAATAGGAATTACTGCAAGTAATCGCTTTTTTGAAATTATAATTTTAAGACCAATAAGTTCGGCTACAACAAATACTAATGCAAATAGATATCCACCTCTCCCCTCATTCCAACTCCAAGCAATTGAGTCAGGATATGCAACCATAGCAAAAAGAATTGGACTAGCAATGATCAATATTCCAAGAATCAAATTCCAATTTTGCATTAATCTAACTTAGATTGGGTAAATAAATAGCTCAACTTTACAAATTTGTAGTATTATTAGACAAAGTGAAGAGAGATACTAATCTTCAGCATCTTCTATTTCATCGTATTCTGGATCTCGTCTACTTGGTCGGATTGGAATGTAAATGTAGGTCACAACAGTAATTCATCAGACAGTAAGATACGTTCAAAGGTTGTAAAAATTTGTCTATTAGGTAATTTCTATTGAATCAAACTCAATGATTAATCTTACACTCAATTTTTAGAGATTTTATAGTAGTGAAATAAGTTACAGCCAAAATGATAATTGCAATAATTCTGAGGGGCAACTCATAATTGGTCAAAAAAGTAGTAGTGGCGATACCAATAGAACCAAATGTAGAAATCACGGCAAATCCAACTGGACCACAACTACATGCACCAGCTACCACACCAATAATAGAACCAAAAATACCACCACCCATTTTTTGTCTAGAGGCTTTCAATAAATTAATTCTAAAGATATTCATCGGGATCACTAAAGCAGATAGTACAGAAATTATGAAAATTAGAATAAATTCTAATTCAGTCCCGGAAGGAATATGACTTACAATATAAGGTTCTAAAAAAATATACTCAGATAAAATTAACAACCCAATCATCATAGATGAAAAAAGAACCGATGAAAGAAGTAAATATTTAAAATTTGAAAACACGAGTTTTATTGTTTGCACCATTTAGATCATAGGTTCCATGATTTGCTTAAACACAGAAAATGGTTGTGCCCCAATGATTTGTTGTTGTTCATCAGGACCTATAATAAAGAATCCAGGAGTTCCTCTTACACCATGTTCTCTTGCTTGTTGATTATTAAATTGAATACGCTTTGAATATTTTTCAGAATCAAGGCAACTTTCAAAGAGTTCCATATCAAGACCTAGACTAAATGCAAATGCCTTTAATCGTTCAGAGTTTGCCCAACCATTATCAATTTGTGATTCATGTGAAGAATAAAGTAGGTTATGAAAATCCCAATACGATCCTTGATCATCAGCACAGTATGTTGCTTGAGCTGCTTTTGGGGAATCATGTCCTAAAAATGCAAAGTCAACAAAAATTAAATTTGCTTTTCCAGTTTCAATGTATTCCTTAACTATAGCAGGTTTGGTATTAAGAAACCAATTGTAACATCCATGGCATTGATAGTCACCAAACTCAACAATAGTTATGGGCGCAAGTGGATCACCAAGAATAGGAGACCCCATAGAAGTAGAGATAGTTCCACGCAATCTTTCATCTATAAAATTTTCAGATTCAGAAGAAGATGGAAAAGAGGCTACAATTCCACCAATTATCGCAATAACAATTACGCCTATTATGGCACCTTTCTTGTTCATATTGAGATAAGTAAAAAATGAGTTAAAAAAACTTATTCCAAATTACGAGTAGATTTTCGTTTAAACAAATTAACAAATTTTGCAATAGCAGTATCAATAGGACATACTTCACATACATTAATTGAAGAATGGCTATCAAAATGCTTTTCAAATTTTGCTCTAGATTCAAAAACTAGATTACATTTTTCACAATATACTTTGTTAACGTTTTTTCGAGAAAAATCAGACACAATAAAATTTAGTAATTAGTGCTTATAAAGATCCTGTTAAAAATCAACACATAAAAAATTTTTAAAATTAGTTAGATATAGTGAATTCTCATATGTGTATTTAATTCAACTTGGTATTGAGTTACAAATCCACAATGAGTACAAGAAAACATTTCATGTTGTGATGTTTGAGGATCATATTCGATTGTTTTTCCAGTAATAGATGTAATACTTATTGTATCATTATTTGAAATCACTGCAAAATTGGGAGTTTCTCCAATGGAATCAAGAAATTCTTTGATAGCAGTGATTACAACAGCAGTATCAAGAATTTGATCATCATCAAAAGTAGATAGCATAAATTGATTATTTTTTAAAGTAGGAATAGCTGCTACTTGATCAGATACATACACAAGTAATTCATTTTTTATAGGTAAAACATCTTTACAATCAATAGTAAGCATAAAATTCCAAGGTTTTATCAATATTTTAGTTTAACAATTATTTGAAAATGATTATTATGGTTAAATATTATTAGTTTGAATATATGGGAGATTCAGAAACATTTGGGATTGAAAAAGATCATGGAGAAGAGGTCATCAAATGGTTAAATGAAAAAGCAAAATCACAAAATATGAAGCTGGAGGCTAGATTATACGGGTATACAATTTCTACAAAAAATTTCGGGGATTTTGAAATGTTTTCATGGATGGGGGAGGTACAAAATGCTAGAAAATTAATCATCAAAGCAAGTAAGAGGTTTAAAGTAAAAGTAATTGAAGGGGGATACAAACCCAAAGATAAGTTATTTAAAATGAAAAAATTTGATTTTGCCAAAGTTAAGAAAGGTGAAAAAACAATTGGACAATTAGAATTTGCAGTATCAAGATTTGGCAATAATCAATGGGAAGTTGAAAATGAAGAACGTCATTAAACATACAATCAAGAGATGAGAGATATGAATAAAATTGGAATAATAGGAATTGGAATGCTAGGGAATGCAGTTGCGTTGCATCTATTAGATGTTGGATTTCAAGTTACAATATTCAATAGAACAAAAGAGAAAGCAATTCAATTAAAAGAAAAAGGCGCCATAATTGCCACATCTCCAAAAGAAGTTGCAATAAAATCAGAATTAATCATCATCATAGTTAAAGATGCAAATGCGGTAAAAGAAATTTCTTTTGAAAATAACGGAATCATAAAAGGTGCACATGATGGATTAATTGTTGCAGACATGAGTACAATTGATCCATTAGAATCAAAACAAATTTCAGAAAGATTTTTGAAAAATAATATCAATAAGCTAGACATCCCAGTTATGGGAGGTCCAAATGTTGCAATTTCAGGAAAGTTAGTGATGATGGTATCAGGTGACAAAGAAAGTTTTGAACAATGTAGAAATATTTTTGAAAAAATTGCAAACAAGATATTTTTCCTAGGAGAGAGTGGGACTGCACATTCTATCAAATTAGCCATGAATTTACAAATTACTATGCTTGCACTTGCATTGTCTGAAGGAATTATGCTAGTAGAAAAAACAAACATAGACCCCAAAAAATTTATAGAAATTTTGAATTCGACTTATTTCAAAACAGGAATGAGTGAAAATAAGGCATTTAAGATGATTGATGGAAAATATGATGCAACATTTACTCTAAAAAATTTAAAAAAAGATATTGATACAATGTTGTCCAGTGCAAATTCATTAGAATTGGAATTACCAATGTTAGAAAAAGCAAAACAAGTTTATGATGATGCAGCAAATCAAGGATTTGGAGAAATAGATTATACTGGAATAATTGCATATATGCGAAAAATTAATAAAAAATAATTTATTAAAATCTTAATTTTTTAAATCAATTTTAAAAAGAGGGGCTTTAAACTTTTTACAAAAATCCTATAAGTTACAAGTGACTATACATATTATGAATCTAGAAAATAAGGTGGCAATGGTGACAGGAGCATCAAGTGACATAGGCAAAGGCATTGTAAAAAAATTTGTAGAAGAGGGAGCCAAAGTAATTCTAATTGCAAGAAATTTAGAAAAATTAGAACAAACCAGAAACGAGGTTGGAAATAATGAATTAACTGCCTCAATTTCATGTGACTTAACTGATGAATCACAAGTTTTGCAAACTGTGAATCAAATTATGAACACATATGGAAAAATAGACATTTTAGTAAACAACGCAGGAACGATCAACGATCCAATTCATTTTCATAAAATGGGCGATTCAGAAATCAAAAAAATTGTAGATGTAAATCTATTAGGACTATTCAACATAACAAAGTCAGTTCTCAGTAAAATGAGTGAAGTGAAGAGTGGTTCAATAATTAATATAGGATCTATTGCAGGTGAAAGGGCAATAACTAAAGTCCATTTAGCAGTTTACTCATCTACAAAAGCAGCAACATCCATGTTTACAAAATCAATTGCGATAGAATATGCAAGAAGACATATCAGATGTAATTGTGTGAGTCCAGGAATAATTAATTCAGGCATGATTAAACCATATTTGGATGATCCTAAAGCAAAGAAGGTCATTGAAGAGAGAATTCCACTAGTCAGAATTGGAGAACCAGAAGATGTTGCAAATGCAGTATCGTTTTTGGCATCTGATGAAGCAAGTTGGATTACAGGGACAATACTCAACGTAGACGGCGGTAAAACTGCTTCAGAAGGATAAAAATTTCTAAAAAAGTAATGAAATTTTTTAAGACGTTTATGTTAAATTATTAAAATTCAGAGAAGACAATAGTCCTTATTAGTTTAGACAAATAATTCAATTATATTTTTTACTTTATTTGAAAAATAATATTCATCAATGGTACATTTGATTAATTTTTAACCAATTAATATACAAATATTCATTTTTTTTATCCATGAATTAATACATAATGAAAACAAATAGAGGTAATGCCAGACGAATGTAAAGATTGTGGACATGAAATAGAAAAGCACAATGTGTTAAAAGAACCATATGGACGTCTATGCATCAGCTGTGTAGATGGAGGAAATATGGATCCATGTAGACAACATACAACATAATTGTCAAAATCAAACATTGGCTATTGTAGTAAAATAGCCCTTTTTTGTATCTAGAATTTTAGGAAATTATTAGAAAAAATACAGAGGAGCCAACGAGTCTCCTCCGCCCTCGGATCAAAAGACCCAATGAACAATTTACATTACAAAATATGTATAAAAACACAAATAAAATTTTGTGGCTAAAAATTAAAAAACCCAGAATTTCCAGAAAGAGAATCAACAAATAATTTTCCAGCAGCAATTAAAATTACAACTGAAACTAAAATTTGTAAATATCTTTCTTTAATATCTAAAGATAAACGTGCTCCAACTAATCCACCAAAAAATGAACCTATTGCCAATAATCCAGCTTGAAGAAAGTCAGGATGCCCCAAAAGACTGTGAACAATAACTCCAGACAATGATGCAAATAATAAAATTAATTGAGATGTTGGAGCTGATCTTTTCATAGCCATTCCCATTCCAACAACCATCAAAGGCACAAAGATGATTCCACCACCAATTCCAAAAAATGAAGAAACAATCCCTGCAAAAAAACTTGCACCTACTGCAAAAACCACCATTTGTTTAGATAATGTTTTTTCTTTTGTCTCTAGTTTTTTTCTAAGAAAAATATAAGCTGCAGAAATAACTAAAATCATTCCAAATAAAATTTTAAAGAGATCAGAAGAAACATCAGAAGAAATAACAGCTCCCAAAACAGTTCCAGGAATAGTTAATAATCCAAGCTTTATGCCTAATGAAAATTCAATTCTTTTTTGTTTAGAATAAGATATGGTTGATGCAATTGCATTACTCAATGCTGCAAATAGACTATTACTTGCAGCAACGGTAGGTGGAAACCCTAAAAAAGTCAATACAGGTACAATAATAATTCCACCGCCAAGACCAATCATAGAACCCAATATGCCTGCAGCAAATCCTAAAGGAAGTAACCATAGTTGATCAATCATTGTAATCGCCAATCAAAGCATTTTGTTGTATATAATTAGACAGTTTTAACATTATTTGTTCTAAATAGAGGATACAAAACATATTCTAAATTGAAATTATACTTAGAATAGAATCTTTTGTAACATTATTTTGTTCAATAAATCCAGATGTAACTTCAAGGACATAAACTGCTTGGCCTTCAGGAATAATACTTTGACAAGTAGCTATTTCTAAAGGAGTTTTACATGGAGATACATCTTTTTCAATATGAATAATTTTCCCGTCTTCATCAAACCACATCATATCAAGAGAAAATTGCATATTCAACATCCATAGTGAATATAAACCAGGCTTATCAAAAACAAAAATCATACCCTGATCATATGGAAGTTGGTCTTGGAACATTAAACCACGAACACGTCTTGGTTCAGTATCTGCAATTTGAACTTCAAGTGGAACATCATCAATCATAATTGTACCTCTAGGAAATTCAACAGATTCCAATTTGCTTTCACTTGGAATTGATACCAAACCAACAATCCCAACAATAATTGCAGCAATGAAAATAGGAACTAATGCTTGAGTTCTAGTTGTCACAAATTGATATATTCCTAATCCTTTTAAAAACTAAGATAGTTACATAACAGATGTTTTAAAATCACTAATCGATGACATGGTATTTTTTGTGGCATGGCCAATATCATGAATTGTGGCGCCATTGTATTTTTTATCAAGATAACGCCCTGCAAGAATCATAGGTCCACCAATTGCACAAGTAACACCAGTAGGTTCAGGTACCCATAACATTAAAAATCCAATTTTTTGCAGTTTTTTACCAGGGGCAGATGCCTTTTGAAGTGATCCTAATGAACTAGCAGTATGAGAATCATCCAATTTGGCCATATCAGAATATAAATTTGCTCGACGTTTAGCGGATTCAGATACTTTTCTTAATTTATCTAGTCGTGTCTTTAAAGGATCATTCATTCTGATATGAAATTTTAAAAAAAATAATTAAGATTCAATGATCAATTACAGTCACAGTCAAGTCAATAAAGAATAACAAAAATCGGATAAAGAGACACTCAATTATACTAGAATTACTTCAAATACAAAGAACAGATGAAAGATAAAAATTCTAAAAGGCTAGATTCAATCAAGGCAGCTCATCAATCAGAAAGGACTCGTTCCAGCACAAGAATGGAGGATTATCTAGAGATTATCTCAGAATTAGTAGATTTAAAGGGATATGCAACAACACTAGATATTTCAAGATACATGAATGTGAAAGCACCAAGTGTTACTAAAATGCTTCAAAGATTAGATGAAAACGGATTTTTAGAATATGAAAAATATCACGGGATTAATTTGACAAACAAAGGTACACAAGTTGCAGCAGGCATTAGACAAAAACATGGAATTTTACTAGAATTCTTTGAAATTTTAGGAATCGGATATGATACTGCAAATCAAGACACAGAAGGAATTGAACATCATCTTAATCCAAAAACAATTAAACAATTAAGAAAATTCATCACATTTCTAAAAGCAAACCCAAAGATAATTGAAAATTTTAAAAATCTTTGATTAATCTAAATCGATGCATTATGTCTTCATCTAGAATCAAAATCCCCTTGATAATAATTTGAAATCTATAATTAAAGTGGAATTAGATAAATGATAATCAAGTATCCCAAGCTTTGTCATTGGTTCTGTTGAATTTGCCTTTGTCACGCTTAGAATGTTTTGCCTTGTAATTTAGTAAAAATATACTACTAACAAATCCAATACCACTAATTACTAAAAGGGGCAACACAGCATCACATGTATTTTCGGAACATGGAAAACTTATGGCGGTAATTCCAACAATAGTTGATGAAATTAATAAAGCCAAACCAACAAATCGTTTATTCAATAAACTTCTAAATTTTCTATTTACTTAAGCATTTGGACAATTTACAGTGGGGTTGACGTGACATTCAATGCAAGTTTCATCACAACATTTACTTGTTTTAGATTGAAAGATGCTTCCACAACATAGACATTTTTTTCCATTTTATTTTCAACATATTATTTCATAGATAATCTTAACTAATTCTAGAATCAAATTTCCCTAGAATGGAACAAATTGGAATAATCATACCAGTTTTAATTATTTCAGCAGTAGGGATTATGATAGGAGCAAGACTTTGGATAATGTTCAAAAAATGATATATTAAAAAATCGATAAAATTTTAAACACTAGGCATGAAATTCCTGTTTAACTAGTCAAAATGGATAAATTAAAAATCTTTAAGAAATAATTGGATATCATTTTGAGAAGAAGCAACCTGTAAAAGATTCCTTGCAATATCAGAACGTTTAGGAATTTTAATTTGACCTTTCTTTCCAATTTTCACAGATGTGACATATTTACTATCAACATAAACATCAGCATACATGGAAGTAAATTCTCGGTCAACAGTTAGAAGTAATGAAGTTTTAGATTCTGAAAAAGTAAATGGTAAATCATGAGAAGTATCCATAATCTCAGAATTTTTTTGAACTACATCAACATGAACTTGAAGATATTTTTCAATTTCATTTATGTTAGAACCGCCTCTACCAATTATAGATGGAATATACTGTTCATCAACCAACACCTTAACTCTATTATCAGATAATATTTCTACTTGTGCACGAGGATCATATTTTTTGAAAGTATCTTTAATTTTATCTTCTGCAAGTTTTTCTATACCAACTTTTTGAGCTCGTTTGGAAACAGGGACAATCACATTCTCTTCCCCAAATGTGTAGATTTCATGTTCCAATACATTATCTGCAAAATTTCTTATTTCAATAACAGGTCGGGCTAAATCAGATTCAGTCATGCCAGTAGGTACTTTTACCTTTAATTCCAAATCATAGACCTTTTCAATTTGCCCATCTTTGACAAATACTACGGTATCCAAAACATTTGGAATTATTCCAAGTTCAATTTTCCCAATAAATCGCTGAATTGCATCCAATGGAGAGTTTGCATGAACTACTCCCACCATCCCAACTCCAGTTAATCGTAAATCAGCAAAAGTTCTAAAATCTTCTCTCCGTCGAACTTCATCAAAAATTGTATAATCAGGTCGTACCAGTAATAAGATATCAGCAGAATTATCAAAACTTCCATCTAATTTACTATATTGTGTAATTCCAGAATCAACTTGTAAATCACGTGGAGATTCAAATGTTTTAACAATTTTCCCACCAGAGTGGTAAAAATTTGCAAGACCAGATGCTAAAGTACTTTTTCCAGAACCAGGAGCACCAGAAATTAGAATTCCTTCAGCCCTATCAGAAAAGCGCTCCATTAATTTTTCAGAAATTGAATAATCATCTAAAGACAATTTCACAATAGGATGAACAATGGTTATTTCAAATGATTCTGAAAAAGGAGGATATGTAATTGCAATTCTATAATCTTCATGCTGAATAACAGATGCACCAAGTTTTGAAATTTCAACAGTACTTGAATCATTAATACGAGTAATGTCAGATATTTGGGTAGAGATCATCTCCAAATAATCTCGTGAAAGAATTTCGTCATCAAGTTTAGTTAATGAAAAAGTACCAGGTTTTCCTCTTTTTGCCAAAGGGTATTGGTTTTCTTTAAGATGAACACTCATTGTTTGTTCATCGAAAAATTTTAAGAATTCTAATGACTCATGTTTAATTTCGGGTTTAAGAAAAATAGACTCTACATCTTTTGCCTGTGCAACCAAATATTGTACTTTGTCAGAAGTATAAAGAATTGCGTCGTTTTCTTTTGCTACATCTGTAATGAGTGCATCAATTCTACCATTAGAGGCAAATTTAATATCATCATTAGAAGGATGAACACCTTTTGTAACAATATTTAATCCAAAATTACCAGATATCTCTTTTAATTTTTTGATTTTTTCCAGTCCTACAAACCCCTGTTCTTTTTTACTAGAAGCCTGAGATTGTAACTCATCAAACACAGCTTGAGGAATAATAATTTCAGAATTTCGTAATGACCCGGATTCTATCCGTGCAATAAAGTGACCATTAATTATCACACTAGTATCAACGACAATTTTTGACAAAGTAACTATCTATTTTGAATTATCAATTCCCTAATTAATTTTCCACAATAGATAACTTTGTATAAATTAATTCTAGTTTTATAAAGAAAACCCAATAATACTCATCTAAATATGAAATTTAATTTTCTAACATGAATCTTTTTGGTAGGAAAAAAGAAAACATGTAAAATATAAGATCTGGTTAGAGGATGTAAGAAAAGACCCAGATTCTATAAACATAAGGAAAAATTGGATCTAATTTATCTATAATAAAATAATTTATAATTCATGGTAAGAAAAAAACTTTCAGATAAGGAACTAAAAGAAAA
>Ga0315318_10000834_pt1 | contig 13113 bp, 11 predicted proteins | sample M1200m3416metaG_FD_203703 | JGI IMG/M metagenome (GOLD analysis project Ga0315318, IMG submission 203703) | Ammonia-oxidizing marine archaeal communities from Monterey Bay, California, United States - M1 200m 3416 | ecosystem: Environmental > Aquatic > Marine > Coastal | place: USA: California... | reverse complement strand
TGAATCACTCACGATTTGTTTATTTACGGGCCACCTTTCGGCCACTCCTCATGTCCTCGGCGATTGACGGTGATAGCATCCAGCGAACCGGAACATTGTTGGTCACCGAAAGATCCACCGTCTCGATGGCAAGTCCAAATTTCTGTCCGTGCCCCCGAATGCGGGCCCAGCGGTTGAGCTGCCAGGCCAGGCGCTCGGTCGAGAGATCCACCTGCCCCCCGTCGCCGGTGGTGACCCGCAGGATGCGCGGCTGTGAGAGGTCGATCACCCGCAAGTCCACTGTGCCGGCCAGTGGCGATCGGCGAAACTCACCGATCAAGCCAAGCGCGGCCCGTAGCTTTGGCAGGCCAGCCGGACGGCCGGGGGCGAGCGTCTTGAGCTTCCCGAGATCTATCCCGGAAACAACCGGCAGCGACCACTCGGCCTGGTCCTCGGGTGCCACCACGGAGTGGCCATCAATAGGCGTCATCACGTGGCCGGTCTCGTCCAGTTGCAGCCTCATACAGTCGTAATCAGTCTCGCCGGCACCATCGCGTTGCCAAGCCCAGACTTGTGCCATGGGCACCCGCTCGGCGACCCGCACCTGCAGTGTGTCCGGCAAGTAACGCTCCACCGAGGCCTCCCTCACGCGCGGGGCAAGCTCGATGTTGCGCTTGATCCGCAGCAAATCAAGCTTGAGCAGATTGTCGCCCGAGTGCACACCGGCCCATTTCCTCAGTTGATCCTCGCTAATGATCCCGTCGGTCCGGTAATCCAGTTGCTTCACGGAGAACGACTCGTTCTCGTACACGAGCCGGTTGAGCGCGAGCGCGCCACCCTGCCAGCAGAAGGTGATGATCGTCGCGATCGCCAAGGCCAAGGTCACCAACGAACGCAGCCAGCGCAACCGCTCGCGCTTGGTCTGCTGCGACTGCACCTTGACTGAGAGCAGTTTTTTCTGCCCCAACTTGCTGTTCCGACGTTTCGCTCTCAATGCCATGTCAAATCCTGTTCATCCGGTGGCTGCCAGCGGCGGGTGTTCCACGGCCAACTCAACCAACCACTGGCACAGTTCAACAAAACCGGTGCCGCTCGCCGCCGCCGCCTTGGGCAGAAGACTCGTCTCAGTCATCCCCGGCAGTGTGTTGACCTCAAGGAACACCGGCTCACCATCCGACCGCACAATAAAATCCACGCGAGCGCAGTTGCCGCCACCCACGGCAAACAACGCCTGCTCGCCGGTACACTGGATGCGCCGCGTGGCCTCCTCGTCAAACGGAGCCGGGCAGGCATACTCAGTCGCGCCGCTTGTGTACTTGTTGGTGTAATCATAGGCACCGCGCTTGGGCGTGATCTCGACCACCGGCAACGACTGGCCACCGACGATTCCCACCGTAACTTCCCGGCCCTCGATCCGCTCCTCGACCAGCACCCGGCCACCTCCCTCTAGAGATTTGGCCAAGCCGCTTGGCCAAGCGGCCGCCGACTCGACAAACTCGAGGCCAATGCTCGATCCTTGGCAAACCGGCTTGAGCACTAGCGGCAGTTCGAGCCCGCCGGGCAGGCCGGCCCGGGGGTCGTCCACCACGCAGTCCTTCGCTGTGACGATCCCCTGCCCCGCGCAGGCTTGCTTGGCAGCCACCTTGTCAAAGGCCAACCGGCTCACCACCTGGCCGCAGCCGGTGTACGGCACGCCCAGCGCGTCGAGATTAGCCTGCACCGTGCCGTCCTCCCCGTACGTACCGTGCAGCGCCAGAAACACAACGTCGGTGTTTTGCGGCAGCTGAAACTCGCCGTCCACAGGGTCGATTTCACTCACCCGGTGGCCAAGCCCTCGCAACGCTTCCGACACAGCTGCGCCAGACTGAAGCGACACCTCCCGCTCGCCGGAAGGGCCGCCCAACATCACGCAAATTTCAAGTGGCTCAAACACGCCCGTCCTCCCTCCCGATGATTTGCACCTCGGTTTGCAACTCAATGCCGCGCTCGCTCAGTGCCTTTTCCCGGATGCGATCGATCAACTGCAAAATATCGCCCGCCGTGGCGTCGCCCTTGTTGACGATGAAGTTGCCGTGCTCCTCCGACACCATTGCACCGCCCTCGGTCGCGCCCTTGAGCCCCAACTCCTCGACCAATTTCCCGGCGGGAATGCCTTCCGGATTTTTGAAAATGCAACCCGCGCTTCGCGCCTTGGGCTGGCTGCCCCAACGTTTTTGACTGTATTCGGCCATACGGGCAGCGATGGCCTCCCCGGTGTCCGGTTCGCCCTTCAGCACCACGCCGAGTGCGATCTGATTTTTCAACAACGGACAACTTCTGTACGTGGACTCGATCGATTCCGCCGACATCTCGAACACCTCACCGGCGGGATCCATGAACCGCACCGTCTCCACCACATCGAACAACTCACTGCCCATCGCCCCGGCGTTCATCCTCAGTCCGCCACCAATACTACCCGGGATGCCCTCGAGAAATTCCATCCCCGTCAGTCGACAGCGCCTGGCTTCGGTAGCCACTTTTTTCATCCTCGCCGCGGCACCACACTTAAGCCGGCTGCCGTCCGCCTCGATCCCGGCAAACACCCCGGCACTCAGCCGTACGGTCAACCCAGGCACGCCACTGTCGAGCACGAGAAAATTCGACCCCAAGCCAAGGACCGTCACCGACAGGCCTTGCTCACGACAGGTATTCACCAGCGCCGACAAGTCGGCTTGGCTTTGAGGCTCCGAATACAAATCCGCATGCCCACCTACCCGAAGCGTCGTCAGTTCCGCCAGTGAGACGTTCTGCTGAACAACTGTTCCGTCGGTGACGGTATGCTTGAGCAGTAACTTCAATCCACCACTCGCCGGGGAAACCGGTTCCGCAACCCCTGCGCTCATGCGGCTGCCTCCTGCCCACCCGGCAGGTCAAACATCAGTTCGTCCCTGCCATCGTCCGTCCATTCGCACGCCTCGTAGATCCGCTGCACGACCTCATCCGTTGCCTGCGCTGCCTTCCACTTTTTCATCGCCTCAGCCATCGCCTCAAGCTTGGACCAGTTGCCTAACAATTCGCTCAACTGGCTGACAAGCAGGTTGGGCGTCAGTTGTTTCTGGTGAAAGCACCGGGCCGCGCCGATGTCCACAAACGACTGCGCGTTGATCCGCTGATGGTCATCCACTGCAGCCGGGTAAGGGATCAGGATGGCCGGCAGTTCCATCGCCGAGAACTCCGCCAGCGACGACGCCCCCGAGCGACTCACGGCTAGGTCAGCCGCGCCCAGCGCATACTCCATCTCAGTCAAAAACGGACGCACCACCGCGCGCAGTCCAAGCGCATCGTACGCCTGGCGCACCGGCTCGAAGCTCCCGCCGGTCAAGTGGATGAACTGCAGGTCGGGCACCGCCTTGGCCAAGCGCGGCAGCGACTCGATCAGCGCCTGGTTGATTGACTGCGCCCCCTGGCTGCCGCCCATCACGAGCAGCACCGGCTGGTTGTCTGCCAGGCCAAGCGCGGTCCGTGCATCGGCCTTTTCGATCGGCTCCATTGCCGCGCGCACCGGCAGGCCGGTGGCGCGAATATCGATGCTCAGCACCCTCGGCATCGCGGCGGGGAACTGGACGAACACCTCGTCGGCCAACGGCGCAAGCAGTTTCACCGCCCGGCCAGGGATGGCGTTGGCCTCGTGCAGGAAAATGCGTGCGCCTATCAGTTTACCGGCGATCACCGGCGGCGCGCTGGTGAACCCGCCCATCGCCAGTACGACGTCCGGGCGGTTTTCGCTGAATAGCTTCCGGCATTGGCCAAGCGACGACCAAAAGCTGGCAGCGAACCGGGGCAGATTGCGGCTCAGGCCAATGACTGGCAGTGACTCGACCTCCATTCCGTAAGCCGACTTGACCGCTGTCTGATCGACCTCCTTCGAGCTGACGAGCAGCGTGACCTCGCATCCACGCGCCACGAGCGCGTCCCCCACGGCCAAGCCGGGGAACAGGTGTCCACCAGTTCCGCCGCAGGCAATAGCAATGCGCTTGGGTAGGGGTTTCATACCTAGGTTCCTGCCCGGAACGGGGAGTAGCTACCCGAATCCTTCAACTTGTCCGCCTTGGAGCGCCCTTCCTTGTTTGCAAACCGCGCGATGCTCAGCAGCACCCCTACGCAAAACAACATCGCCACAAGATTCGTGCCGCCCCGGCTGATGAACGGCAGCGGCAGTCCCTTGTTGGGCAGCGTGCTGGTCACCACACCGATGTTGATGAACGCCTGCAGGCCGATCAAAAAGGTCAATCCGGAGGCCAGTAGAAAACCAAAAAAGTCGCGCGAGCGCATGGCGATGAATGCCCCGCAAACCAAGAACAAAACAAAGCCGACAACAACGCTCATCGTGGCGATCAGGCCAAGTTCCTCGCCGATCACCGAGAAAATGAAGTCGGTCTGGTGCTCCGGCACGAAGCCAAGCTTTTGGCGTCCGTTGCCAAGGCCGAGGCCGGTTGTCCCACCTGAGCCAAGCGCAATCAGCGACTGCCACGCCTGATAGCCAACTCCCTGTTTTGTGCCTTCTGGATCGAGCCAACTGGTGATGCGGTTCAATCGGACGGTGTTCTGCGACAGCAGGAAAATGCCCGCCGCACCCAACGCAATCACCGGCGGAACGATGAACCGCAGTTTCGTTCCAGCCAGAAACAGCATCAACCCACAGACTGTGGCCAGCAGTGCCGTTGCACCCCAATCCGGTTCGATGAAAATCAGCCCAAGAAACAACCCCAGCACCATGCCGGGAATCAGCAATCCATTCTTGAACGTTCCTATTTTGCGGCCCTTGCGTTCACAGTAATGGGCAAGCGCAATGATAACTGCCAGCTTGGCAAACTCCGATGGCTGAAACGTCGTGCCTGGCAACTGCAGCCAGCGACGCGCACCGTTGCGCTCCAGTCCAATGCCGGGAATCATCACCGCCACCAACATGAGTAGTGCCAGCACCAGCGCCGGAACGGAGACTTTTTTCAGTAGTTGGTAATCTGACATGGCCGCGCCAAGGCAAACCACCACACCGATGCAGCAGTACAGCAACTGGGTACTCCAAAACCCGCCACTCCGGTGAAACATGGTGGCGCTGAAGAGCATCACCAATCCCAGCGCAAGCAGGGCGGAGACGACAAACACCAACAAGGTCGAGGCGAGCTTCATCGTGACGGATTCCTCCCTGGCTAGTTCTCGGTTTCCGGCGTTGAAATGGTCAGTTTTTGCCCCGGCCGAATCTTCGAAGTGGTCAGGTCATTAGCCTCGCGGAGGGCCTTGACCGTGGTCTTGTGCTCCTTGGCGATGGCGTAAAGACTGTCACCCGGCTTGACCTCGTACACCACCGTTCCCTCAAGCAGCGCGGGCGCGGGCGGCTTGGCCGCGGGCGAGGGAATGATCAGCACTTGGCCAATTTGCATGCGGTTCGAGTTCACCGCCGGGTTGGCCTTGATAATGGCCTGGACAGTAACGCCATGCCTGCTGGCGATGGCGGTGAAGTTGTCACCCTTGGCCACCACATATTCAATCTCGCCGGCGGCCACCGGCACCTCGGGCCCCTCGGATGGCTCGGGAATCAATGGCACAATATCCTCCACCGGTTGCGTGTCTCGCGTCACAGGCGGCGGCTTGGGTTCGCTGGTCGTGGCATCCGGTAGCGGCGGCGCAGCGGGCGCTTCCACTACAGTCACCGTGTTGGTCTCTGCCGGCGGCGAAGCCACCCCTCCCCCGGTGGGTGGCAGTACTTGGATGGCATTGGTGCCAGCCACTGTGTCGGTTGCCGGTTGTTGGTCCTCGCGGCAACCGGAGAACAACAGCCCTCCAAGAAAAACCACGTGCACGGCCACGATGATCATTACCATCTGCAGGCCGGAGCGGCTCTTGGCTTTCTGCTCGAGCAGGGAACTTTTGGGTCGTAGGGGATTATGACTGGTCATTATAGTTTACTCCTTGGTTAGAATTTGCGTTTCGCTTGGCCAAGCGCATGGGGAAAACACAAGATATGGTGGTGAGTGGACAAGTTTCATCGCGACAAAAGGTGAGTGGGGTTTGAGGCTGAAGGGGCCTTACCGGTGCTTTCAGCTTCCGTTGAAGTACCGGCCAAGAGTTCGACTGAACGTCGGAACATCTCGCCACGATGTTGATAGCCGTTGACGCTACCGGAATCCTCACTCGCTGGCGAGAGTAAAATGATATCGCCTTCCTTGGCTAATTCCGCAGCCTGCCGGATGCCTTCCTCCAACGAATCCACCAAGCGGCAGGGCGTGAAGAGGCTCCACGCAGCACGCAGTTTTTCGCGGGTTTCACCCAACAAAAATGCCGCCTTGACCCCCTGCGAAAGCAACGGGCCGATGTCGTGATAAGCCCCGGCCTTGTCGCGGCCACCGGCTAGCAGCCAGATATTAGGTTGCCCACCCGGGCCCGGTTTCATTGAGGAAATCGACTTCTCGAGAGCGGAGAGGTTGGTGGAGCGGGAGTCGTTTATGTAGCTCACACCATCAATCTCGGCCACAAGTTCGCAGCGGTGCGGCAACGCCGGATGATTCCTGAGGACAAGAGTCGATTGCTCCAGCGGGATCCGCAGCACGCGCCCGACTGCCAGCGCTGCCATGATGATCTCCGCGTTGTGCGCGCCCTGCAACTGGCATTCGTTGAAGTCCAGTAGCGGCCCCTCCCAGCCCGGCACCCGGCTTACAATCAAGCCGCGATCCAGAGAAATATCCGCCCGGCGGTTGCTCGAGCTGAAGGTGATGATCTTGGACGGGATCTCAACGCCTAGCGAGCGAATCTGCGCCAACGCTTCGCTCTGGATGATCGCCCAGTCGAATGGCTGTTGGTTGGCGAACATTCGCGACTTTGCTTTCACATACTCGACCATGTTCCCGTAGTGGTCCATGTGGTCCGACGCGATGTTCGTCAGCACGGCCACCGTGGGGCTAAGAAACTGCGTCAACTCCAACTGGAACGAGTTAACAGCGAGGATCAGGTAGTCCAACTCTTTCGAGTCGTCCACGGCGTCGCAAATAGGGCAATCCACCTTCCCGGCGAGGCGGGTTTCACGTTGTGTGCCTGAAAGAACCCGCTCGATGAGTTTCGCCGTGGAGGTTTTGCCGTTGGTGCCGGTCACCGCAATGTTCATGCATCGCAACTGCTGAAACCCCAACTCCAGTTCACCGATCAGGGAAATATCCAATTTTCGCAAGGCACTCACCCAAGCTGTTTCGCGAATACCGCCCACGCTGATCACGCCCAACTCAACCCCATCAAGCAGCTTAGCCAAGGGCTTGGCCAGGCCCAGGTGTACCTCCGCCCCCAGCTTGGTTAAGGGCTTGGTTTCGCGTTGGAGTTGCTTATTGTCCTTGCGATCCACGGCCACCACTGAGGCGCCGCTGGAGCAGAGCAACCGACAGGCTGAGCGACCTCGCGATCCGAGGCCGATCAACAAAACCCGTTTGCCCTTTAACTTGAACACGACTGCCTAACTCACCTCAATTTCAGCGTACTCAATGCGAGCACCGCAAAAAGAATTCCCAAAATGTAAAACCGGGCAACCACCTGCGACTCGTACCACCCTTTTTTCTCGAAGTGATGATGCAGCGGCGCCATCAGGAACACCCGCTGCCCCTCGCCAGATTTTCGACGTGTGTGCTTGAACCAGACGGTCTGGATCATCACCGACGACGCCTCCAACACGAACACCCCACCGGCGATCACCAGCACGAACGGTTGATGGATTAGAACCGCGATTACACCGAGTACGCCACCCAGTGCCAGCGACCCGGTGTCACCCATGAAAACCTGCGCCGGGTGACAGTTGAACCAGAGAAAACCCAACCCCGCCCCGATCATAGCCGCGCAAAACACTGTCAACTCCCCCGCCCCCTCGACGTACGGCACGCGCAGGTAGTCAGCCATGATTTTGTTGCCGGCGATGTAGGTGAAAATGATGAACACAAACGTCACGATCAACGTGCAACCGATAGCCAGGCCGTCAAGTCCGTCGGTCAGGTTCACTGCATTCGAACTGCCGACGATGGCCGACGTGGTAATCAACAGGCCAACGAACCCCACCCCGGCAAACACGATCTCGCCACTGTAGAACGGAACGACCAATTTCCCGACCAAGTCGCTCTTGGTGGGGTGATGCCACAGGTAAATACCGATGAAGAAACCCAACGCCAGTTGCACCACCAGCTTCACTTTCAAATGAATGCCGGCCTTGTCCTGCTTGGTGAGCTTGACCCAGTCGTCATAAAAACCGAGGGCCGCCAGCACCACCACAGACATCAGGCTCAGCGCGAGGAACTCGTTCCACTTAGCCCAAAGCAGCACGGTGACATCCAGCGAGAGCACGATCATGATTCCCCCCATCGATGGCGTGCCTTTTTTGCTGAGTACGCGTGCGTGCAGTCCGCCTGCCTCCTCGGCCTTGTCTGAATATTCCTGCCCAAAATTCAACCGCTTGAGCAGTCCGATGATTTTCGGGCCAAACCACCAGCATAACAACAGCGCCGTCACCGCTGCGCCGGCTGTCCGAAAGGTGATGTACTGAAACACCCGTAGGAAGGAGAGCCAGTTCTCCCAGGCTTCGTGGCCGTTTTCGGCCAACCACTGCGGGATCTCGCTGAGATAATAGAACATCCTGCTTCGCTACGTGTTCATGGTCTCCGAAAGTGCCTCGATGATGCGCTCCATTTTCGCCGCGCGGCTGCCCTTGATGAGCACCACATCGCCCGGTTCCAGCTTTTTGCCCAGCGCCTGGCCAGCCACGGTTACATCGTCGAAAGCCGCCACATTTACCAAGCCGGCCTCCTGTGCCGCGCGCACTGTCGTGTCCGCCCATCGGCCTACGGTGATGAGGCCGTTCAGGCCGAGCCTGGCCGCAAGCTTACCCGCCTCAAAGTGGGCGGACTCGCTGGCTTGGCCAAGCTCGGCCATGTCGCCGAGAACGGCAATGCGTTTTCCCCTAGCCGAAAACGACTCCATCGTCTCCAAAGCCGCCAGAAGGGAGTCGGGGTTGGAGTTGTAGGCGTCATTAATAATGCGGACACCGCCGAGTGTCTGCATCTCCATTCGCATCGACGCCGGACGGCAACGCTGCAGGCCCTGGTCCAGTTCCTCCCGGCTCAGGCCCAATTCCGCCGCAAGCGCTATCGCGAGCGCGGCGTTATGGGCATTTTGACGGCCCAGCAGGTTGACGCAATATGCTCCATCCCAATCTCCCTTCGGCGAAATTATTTCAAAAGTGGTTCCCTCCTCGTCATCGGACCTGATGTCGGTGATACGCCAGTCACAGGCCTCCCCTTCCCCGACGGTGACGACTGTTGCGCAGCAGCGCCGGCGTATAGAACCCAGCCCCTCAATGTCTCCATTAACAAATAGGCAGCCCTCGGGCGGCAACGCCTCCCCCAGCGCTCCCTCCTCCTCGATTACCCCTTCGAGGTTCCCAAAAAACTCCAAATGCTCGCGCCCAATGCTCGTGAGCACGCCGTACCGCGGCTGGATGAGTTGTAGCAGCGGTTGCAACTCGCCAGGGTGGTTCGATCCGACCTCGAGCACCGCCACCTCATGAGCCTCGCGCAGTCGCAGCAATGTGAGCGGCACGCCGACGTCGTTGTTGAAACTGGCCTTGCTCGAAAGCGTCTCGACCCGCTGTCTCAGCACCGTAGCCAGGATTTCCTTGGTGCTAGTCTTACCGTTGGAGCCACCGATCGCAACCACCGGTAACTCAAAATCCTGCCGGTAACGAGCTGCCAATTGACCAAGGGCGCACCGCGTCTCGTCCACCTTGATCATCGGCCCAGCGCTTTCAGCTTGGCCAAGCCGGGAACGGCTGACCACGGCCGCCTCCGCCCCTTGGCCAAGCGCGTCGGTGAGATAGTCGTGCCCGTCAAACCGATCGCCACGAATCGCAAAAAACAAGTCGCCCGGCTTGGCCAGGCGCGAGTCAGTGCAGACGCGGTGTACACTCGCCGAACGTTCGCCTGAGACGAGCTGGCCGTTACAACTCTGCGCCACGAAATCTAGCGTCCGGGGTTCCATCATCTGGACACCACCCGGGATTTTTGTTCTGACATCGATTTCACCGGCACCGACGGCTCGATGCCGAGGTAGTTGGCCGATTTCTCGGCGATCGCCTTGAATGTCGGTGCCGCCACCACGCCGCCGTAGTGCCCGTTGTGCGGTTCGTCCACAAACACACCGATGCACAACCGAGGATTCTCCGCCGGCAGGAATCCGATGAACGACGAAAAATATTTCCCGGCCTCGTAGCCGCGCCGTGTCTTCGACGGCTTTTGCGCCGTACCGGTCTTGCCGGCGACGATATAGTTCTCGAGCCAAGCCTGGCGCGCGGTGCCCTCGGCAGAGACCACCGTTATCAGCGTCTTCACCATCTGCTGCGCGGTCTCGTCGTGGATCACCTTGCGAACCACAGTCGGTTCATACTGCATCACGACATTCCCGTCCCGATCCACCAGCCGATCCACCAGCAGCGGCCGCATCAGGTTGCCGCCGTTGGCCATTGCGGACATCGCCATCACGAGTTGCAGAGGCGTTGCCGCGATCTCGTGGCCCATCGGAATCCGAGAGATCGACAACTTGCTCCAGTTCCTGACCGGATGAAAGATGCCACGCACCTCCCCTGGCAAAGGCACCCCGCTGCGCTGGCCAAAACCTAATTCAGAAATGTATTTGTGCAGCCGCGACGCCCCCAGTTTCATCGCGACTTTCGCCGTGCCGATGTTGGACGACTTGGTGATAATCTCCCGAACTGACAATTCGCCGTACGGATGGTGATCACGCAGCACCTTGCCGGCGAAATAAAGTCGGCCGTTCTCGCAGTGAAACCGATTGTGCAACCGCACCACGCCCTCGTTGAGCGCGCCAGACACCGCAACGATCTTGAAGGTCGAGCCCGGCTCAAACACATCGGTAATCACCCGGTTTCGGCGGTTGGCCGCGTTAGAGTCGCCGGGCTTGTTGGGGTCGTATGTTGGTCGGTTGGCCAGCGCGAGAATGGCGCCGGTCTGTGGGTTCACCACCACGACACAGGCGCTCGCCGGAGTGTGCTTCGCACAAAGCGCCTCGAGCGCCTTCTCGGTGATGTACTGGACGTTGGCGTCGAGCGTCAGCACCACGTTCATCCCGTCGCGCGGCTTCACGTTGTGCTCGCGAAACGCCACCACCTCGCGACGACTGCGGTCGGTCTCGGTCTCGCGCCAACCGCGCACGCCCTCAAGTTCCGAATCAAGCATCATCTCAATGCCATGTTTCCCCTCGAGTCCGATCACCGGCACGCTCGAGCCTTCCGGATCCCGCACGCCGACAAACCCCATCACATGAGCAGCGAGGTTACCACTGGGATAAACTCGCGACTGTGAATCGACCCGCTCACAAAACACAGAGCGCCTGACGTTGTAATACTTCAACCGCTCCTTGCGGAGCAGCGACTTCACATCAACACCAAACTCAATGTGCGCCAGTGCGTTGGTGATGCCCTGCCAATCCTCAAGCAACACCTTGCGCTTGAGCACGACGTGCTTGTCCTCTCGCTGGCGTCCCTGCGCGTCGGTGTACATGCGGCGTTGCATGCGCTTGGCCAAGTTGGCGGCGTCCCTGCCAAGAAACGGCGCAATCGCCCTGGCCACGAGTCGCTGATGGGTGCCCATCAGCGACGGATCGGCGCACACCGTCTTGACGATGCGGCTTGTCGCCAGCACAGTGCCACGGATGTCCAGAATATCGCCGCGCCTCGAGGCGTGAATCACCTTACGGCGAGTGTTGTCCAGCGCGTGCGCGGCGTGCTTGTCATGCTGGAGCACCTGTATATCAACCAACCTCACCCCAAGTCCCACATAACCGACCGTTATAAGTGAGACCAGTATCATCACCCTGCCCCGGTGAGTGTTGGCTCCTGTCGTCGCCATGTCAGTTTGTAAACAGATTATTTTGCATCTCTGTTACGGCCGTCCCCGACGCGGCGTGTTCTTTACCGTGCGGTATTCCCCCGGTTCACTTTGCTTTAGCTCCTTGGCGTCCAGCGGAAGATCAGAAAGTCGCAACACCTGTTCTGGCTGCGGCATAGTCAACCCCAGTCCCAGTTTGCGGACTCGTTCATAAAGTTTCTGTGTCGAGCGCATCTCTGCGAGGAGTTGCCACCAGCGTGCATTGTCGCTCTCGAGCATCTCCAACCGCACTTCCTTCTTGCGAACCTCGGTACCGAGTTGGTGAATCTGTGACTTCTGCCACACGTACCCCATCGCCGTGCCGCCGAGGAGTAGGCAAAATAACGCGGCCTTGACCCACGAGCCAACACTCAACGACGAGCTCTGTTTTTTGCGGTTGCGCGGCATGACGACTTACAGTTTTTCCATCGCCCGCAACTGGGCGCTGCGGCTTCGCGGGTTCCTACCGACCTCGGCGTCGCCCGGCTTGATTGCTTTGCGGCTCAGCTCCCGGGCCAACGGTTCGCGCGGCTCGCGTAATTCCGGCACATCGACCTCACCGCGCACCCTGTACGGCTTGGCTAGACGGCGGCTGAACTGTTTCACCAACCGGTCCTCTCCGGAGTGGAACGTGATCACCGCCAAGCGGCCACCCGGCTTGAGCACCGACCAAGCGGCGTCCAGCCCGGCCTGCACCTGGCCAAGCTCGTCGTTCACCGCCATGCGCAACGCCTGGAACACGCCGGTCGCCGGATGCGTCCGAGCACCCCGCCTGGGGCAGGCCCGCTCCACCGTGTCGGCCAGTTGCGTGGTTGTCTCGATTCGCTGCATGTCGCGTTGTTCAACAATCGCACGGGCAATACGCCGCGACTGGCGCTCACCCCCCAGTTCCCAAAAAATCGTCGCCAGCTCCCCGACCTCGAGTTCGTTTACCAGTTGCTCGGCACTCACCGGCTGCCGCCGATCCATCCGCATGTCCAGCGGCCCCTCTGCCTGAAAACTGAAACCACGCTCCGCCTCGTCTAGCTGTGGCGAGCTCACCCCGAGATCCAGCAACACCCCGTCGCAACTCGCCTTGGCCAAGCGCTTGGCCAAGCTGGCAAACGGCTCCCAGTGCAACTCCAGCCGATCGCCAAACCTGGCCAGTCGCCTGACGGCGGCTTTCAGTGCCCAGTCGTCGCGGTCGAAT
>Ga0315318_10000832_pt1 | contig 13121 bp, 6 predicted proteins | sample M1200m3416metaG_FD_203703 | JGI IMG/M metagenome (GOLD analysis project Ga0315318, IMG submission 203703) | Ammonia-oxidizing marine archaeal communities from Monterey Bay, California, United States - M1 200m 3416 | ecosystem: Environmental > Aquatic > Marine > Coastal | place: USA: California... | reverse complement strand
GTCGTGCTGCCCAGACCGGGGACCTGGAACGCCTGCTGGATGATGAAGTCGCCCTCGGGCTGGAAGATCGGGAAGAACAACATCTCCGGACCACCAGCAGCAACCTCGGTCAACACCGGAACCATGTCGGTGTCGCCCTTGTTGACCGCCGTGAACCCGGTGATCGTTCCGCCACCGGCCTCGAACGCATCAGCGAACGCCTGCGCCAGACCGTTGGTGTACGGGTCGCCGTCGTGGATCGCCGCAGCAGTACCCACACCGAGGACGTCGAGGGCGAAGTTCGCCGCCGCAGCACCCTGGTACAGGTCGTTGTGGGCGGTCCGGTAGTAGCCGGCGTGGTAGTTCGAACCCGCCGTGCCCGCCAGGTCACTGGTCAGGGCCGGAGACGTGTTCGAACCCGAGACCATCACCATCCCGGCCTCAGAGATCAACGGGCTCGCAGCAGTAGCCGCACCCGAACAGCTCGTACCGATCACACCGACGACCTGCTCGTCAGCGACGATCATCTGGGCGGCCGCCTGGCCACCGTCAGCGCTGCACAGGTCGTCCAGGCCGGTACCGATCGTCACGTCATGGCCGCCAATGGGGCCGTAGTCGGCGACCGCCAACTCGACGCCGCGCTGGTTCGGGACACCCAGGAACGCCACGTCGCCGGAAATGGCGTTCAGCGAACGGATCTGGATCTCCTCACCGGGCCCGACACGGACCTCACCGAGGCTTCCATCGCCGAGGTGGTCGGCAACGGTGCCGACCTCTTCTTGGGCCGGCGCAGCCGTGGTAGCCGGCGCAGCCGTCGTAGCCGGCGCAGCAGTCGTAGCCGGCGCAGCAGTCGTAGCCGGAGCAGCAGTCGTAGCCGACGCACTCCCACTAGACGAACTGCTGTCCGCGCTATCGGAACCACAGGCACCGGCCAGCAGCGTGAACACCGCCACCAGCGCCATCAACCAACGTGCTCGAGTCTTCATGAACCAATCCCCTCCAGATGTGGATATCGCGTCCCGGTCTGCGGTGACGAGCGTCACCAGTGACCAAGGAAGTAGACCGTAGGGCAGCCTTCCCACCGATATCTAGCCAAGGGTCCAAAAAACCCCGCACCGGTAGGTTTCCTCCTGGTATAGATCATCTACCACGAAGGGTGCTACGCCGATCGCGCCCCATCCGAAGCGCCCTCCTAGCCTCGACCAAATGACCAGCCCGCACCTGACTGACCGACAACCGGGTGACCAGCCGACCGTGGACCAGGACGGCCTGGTGGTCCGCGACCCGCCGGTCGCACTCCCCGAGGGACCGTCCACCACGGCCGCGGCCCTGGCGGCTGGCGTCCGCGACCATCCCGACCACCCGGCACTCGGCCACCGCGACATCTGGCTCACCTACGCCGAACTGGACGCCCGGGTGGACGCTGCGGCTGGCGGCCTCGCAGCCAGCGGCCTGGGCCCCGGCGACGTGTTGGCCTGCTCACTTCCCAACCGGATCGCCCTCGTCGAGGCCTTCCTGGCCACCCAACGACTGGGCACCGTCTGGCTGGGCGTGAACGCAAACCTGGCTGACGACGAGATGGCCTGGCAGCTCGACGACGCCCGGGCCACCCTGCTGGTGACCACCCCCGAGCGCGCCGCGACCCTCCCGCAGCCTCCCGGCGGTCGACCCACCCTGATAGTCGACCCATCCAACGGGTCCGGCTCCTGGTCCGACCTGGTCGACGCCGACCACCCGGCGCCGACGACGTCCATAGACCCGCATGCTCCGGCGGCCATCGCCTACACCTCGGGTACCACCGGTCGCCCCAAGGGCGCCGTGCACTCCCAGCACAACCTGCTGTGGCCGGGCATCTCCAGCCGACGGTCCTACCCGGCTGTCCCCGGCGAGCGCCACGGCGCGGCCCTGGCGCTGACCATCCTCAACATGTTGGTACTCGGCCCCCTGTGGGCGTTCCTCCGGGGCACCTCCGCCTACCTCATGGACTACACCGACGCCGTCGGCATGGCCTCCGAGGTCCGCGCCCGACGCATCAACCGGCTCACCCTCGTGCCGGCCATGGCCCACGACCTGGTGGCCCACCCCGACGTCACCCGCGACGACCTGGCCACCTTGACCCAGACCATCATCGGAGCCGGCCACTCGCCGCCCACCCTGCGGGACGCCTGGGCCGAGAAGTTCGGCACCCGGGCCATTGTCGGGTACGGCCTCACCGAGGCCCCGACCGGGGTGACCCGCGAGCACGTAGACCGGCCGACGCGACCCGACGGTGCCGGCTATCCGCTCGAACCGGTCCGGGTGGTGATCGTCGACGAGGACGACCATCCAGTGCCGGACGGCGACACCGGCGAGGTGTGCCTCGCCCCGGCCACCGACGGTCCGTGGGCCGGGGTGTGGACACCCATGCTCGGCTACCTCGGCCAACCGGAGGCCACCGCCGAAGCCCTGCGAGGCGGGGTCCTCCACACTGGCGACCTGGGCTTCGTCGACGAGCACGGGCAACTGGTCATACGGGGCCGACAGACCGAGATGATCCTCCGGGGCGGGGCCAACGTCTACCCGGCGGAGGTCGAACGGGTGATGGTCGACCACCCGGGCGTACGCGAAGTGGCCGTCCTCGGCCTACCCGACGAGCGACTCGGCGAAGTAGTGGCCGCCGGCCTGGTGGCCGAGGCCGGCCCCTGGGCCAGCAGCGACCCGGACCTACTCGTCGAGGATGTCCGTTCGTTCTGCCGGGAACGCCTGGCCCGCTACAAGGTGCCCGACCGAATGCTGGTACTCGACGTCCTGCCCCGCAACGCCATGGGCAAAGTGGTCAAGGGCGACCTGGCACCGGCCTTCGACACCGACTAGTCGACCAGTCGCACAGCCGCACCAGCGGCCACCACCAGGCCCACCCGGTTACCGGGTCGCAGCGTCGAGCCGACGCCGGCGTCGTGCCCGTCTACGAGCGGGACCCGCACCGAGAGATCTCCGACCACGACGGTGACCACCAGGCGACCAGCCCGACGGGCCACCGAGGCCACAATGGCATCCAACCCCCCGCCGACCGGGCCCACCGACAGGCCATCGGCCCGCACCAGCACGGTGCCCGACCCCGACCCCAGACGCCCCAGCGCACACTCCCCGTCGGCATCGAGCACCACCAGGTTCTCGTGACCGAGACAGCGGGCAGCGTGCACGGTGCCGGGGTCGGCCCACACCTCGTCGGGGGTGCCGATCCGATCGATGCGGCCGCCACCCATCACCGCGATCCGGTCGGCCAGCGCGAATGCCTCGTCGTGGTCGTGGGTGACGTGCAACGCAGCCAGCCCCAGGCGCCGCAACAACGCGCCCAGTTCAGCAGTGAGGCGCTCCCGCAGCGACCGGTCCAGCGACCCCAGGGGCTCGTCCAGCATCAGCAGTCGGGGTGCGGCGGCCAGCGACCGGGCCAGGGCCACCCGCTGGGCCTCACCACCCGACAGGGTGTCGACCCTCCGGCCCTCGAAGCCGTCCAGGCCGACCAGGGCCAACGCCCGAGCCACCCGATGGGCACGCTGGTCAGGCGACATGCCGACAACCCGGAGGCCAAAGTCCACGTTGCCGGCCACGTCCCGATGGCCGAACAGGGCGTGGTCCTGGAACACCAACCCGAACCCCCGCTCGTGGGTGGGCACCCTCGCCAGGTCGACGCCGCCCCACCAAACCCCACCGGCCACGGGCTGTTCCAGACCGGCCACGGTCCGCAGCAGGGTGCTCTTGCCGCAACCTGACGGGCCGAGCAGCACCACCAGCTCGCCGGGGGCCACGGTCAGGTCAACGCCGGCGAGCACCGGCACCCCGTCAAAGGCCACCGACAGGCCCTGGACCTCCAGGCCGACAGGAGCCGTGCCTCCGTCCACGGGTCGGTTCACAGGTCCCCCCGCACGGACCCGCGTCGGCCCCATCCCTCGATGACCAGCACCGAGAGCGCGGTGGCCACCATCAGCAACACGGCCAGGGCCATGGCCTGACCACGTAGGGCATCACCGGGCTGGGACAGCAACCGGAAGAGGGCCAACGGTGCGGTGAGCCGGTCGGGATGCCGGGGAAGGAACGAGGTGGCCCCGAATTCGCCCAGCGACACTGCGAACGAGAACCCGGCTCCCACGGCCAGGGCTCGCGCCGCGATCGGCAGGTCGAGCTCCCGGCGGACCCGTGCCGGGGCCGCCCCCAGCACGGCTGCTGCCTCGCGGAGCCGGACGTCGATGCCCCGCAGGGTGGGCACCACGATCCGCATCACGAAGGGCACGCCGACCAGGGCGTGGGCCACCGGCACCAACCACCGTGACGACCGGAGGTCCAACGGCGGCTCGTCCAGGGCGATGAGCATGCCGAAGCCGACGGTCACCGCCGAGGCGCCCAGCGGAAGCATCATCCCCAGGTCGAAGGCTCGGGACACGGCGCTCCGGCCGTGCACCACGACCACCGACGCCAACCCTCCGACGAGCACGGCCAGCCCGGCGGCGACCACGGCGAACACCAGCGAGTTGCCCAACGCCTCCAACGCCGAAACGGGCAGCAGGGTCACCCGGTCGGCCAGGGCGGCGTAGTGGTCCAGGGTGAGGCCGCCCCACCACCCGCCGGCCCGCCCCCGGGTCAGCGACCGTTCGACCAGCACGGCGATCGGGAGGCCCAGCACCACGGCCAGCAGGGCGAGGTTGCCGGCCAGCAGGCCGCCGGACGCCCGGGGCACCACGGCCCGCCGTACCACCCGCTGGCCCACGGCCCGCCGCCGCTGCAGCCGGTTGGTCACGACCACCATGGCCACCACGGCGGCCATCTGCACGATGGCCAGAGCGGTCGCCGACGCCAGGTCGCCCCGGAACACGGCGTGGCGCCACACCTCGGTCTCCAACGTGGCCCGGGTCGGCCCGCCCAGCACCAGCACCACGCCGAACGAGGTGAAGCAGAACAGGAACACGATCGAGGACGCGGCGGCCACCGCCGGCCACAGCCGGGGCCATGTGACCCACCGGAAGGCCTGGACGGGCGAGGCCCCCAACACCCGGGCCGCCTCGGTGGCCCGGGGGTCGAGGCCCTCCCAGAACGTGCCCACGGTGCGCAGAACCACGGCCACGTTGAAGAACACGTGGGCGGCCAGGATCGCCCCGGCGGTGCGGGTCAGGCGTAGGGGCCCATCGGCGAGTCCGAGGCGTTCGAACAGGGCCAGGAACGCCCCGCCGACCACCACGGTGGGCAGCACGAAGGGCACGGTGGCCGCGGCCCGTAGTAGCGACCGGCCCCGGAACCGGCGCCGGGCCAGAAGGTGGGCGCCGGGCAGGGCGACGGCGACGGTCAGCACCGTGGAGGCCACGGCCTGCCACATGGTGAACCACGCCACCGACCGGAAAGACGCCCTACCCGGGAGATCAACCAGGCGGGACAGGCCGTCGGCGCCCAGCCCACGGGCCAGGATCGACCCGACCGGGTACAGGAAGAAGACCGCGAGGAAGGCCGCCGGGATGGCCACGCAGCTCGCAGCGGTCAACTGCCGGCCGACGCGTGTCACCGGAGCACGATCTCCGTCCAGCGGTCCGTCCACTCGTTGCGGTGGGCCTCGATTTCGGCCGGGCCCAGGCTGTGCGGGTCCTCGGCCAGCTCCACGAAGTCCACGAAGACCGACGGGAGTTCGGCATCGGCCAGTACCGGGAACATGAACATGTTCAGCGGGATGTCCTCTTGGAAGGTCGGAGACAGCAGGAAGTCGACCAGCAGCTCGGCAGCCCCCCGGTGTTCCGTGCCGGCCAGGATCCCCGCGAACTCGACCTGGCGGAAGCAGGTATCGGTGACCACCCCGGTGGGCGGCGTGCTGATCGGAGGGTCGGCGTAGACGACCTCGGCTGGCGGGCTGGATGCGTAGCTGACCACGATGGGCCGGTCACCGCCGCCGGCCACGAACTCGCCCCAGTAGGCGTCCTCCCAGCCGGAGGTGACCACCACGCCGTTGTCGCGCAGGGCGGCCCAGTAGTCCTCCCAGCCGTCGCCGTACTCGGCAATCGTGGCCAGCAGGAATGCCAGGCCCGGCGACGAGGTCTCGGGGTTCGGAACGACCAGCAGGTCGGCGTACGCCGGGTCGGCCAGGTCGTCCAGCGTGGTGGGGGCGGCCACGTCGTCGCCAAAGCGGTCGATCCAGTAGTTGACGCACACGTCGCCGAAGTCGATCGGGGTGACCCGGTGCTGCGGGTCGAGCCTCAACCCTTCAGGCACGCCGGACAGGGCCGGCGACTCGTAGGCCTCGAACAGCCCCGCGTCCAGCGTCCGCTGCAGGAAGGTGTTGTCCACCCCGAACATCACGTCGCCCAGCGGATCGCCGACGGTGAGGATGGCCGACGAGACCATCTGGCCGGCGTCCCCGGCGCTCTGGACCACGACGGTCACGTCGGTCTCGGCGGTGAAGGCCTCAAGGGTGCCCTCGGAGATCCAGAACGAGTCGTGGGTGACCAGCGTGATCGTCTGGCCCGCAACGGGTTCCGGCGCACCGGTGGGGGCACTCCCCGAGAGGCCGCCACCCTCCAGCCCGTCTCCCCCGCAGGCGGCCAACGCGTGCGCGGCCACCAAGAGCGGTAGCGCTCTGGTCAGGGTCCTGCGCATCGAAGCTCCCTCCGCCGGCATTACCCGGTTCAGGTCGTTTCGGGTCGACAGCACCTCCGGTCACACTGGCGACCGCCGCTGTCCTCTCAGCCCGGCATCAGGTCCGAGCTCCCCGGTCGGTTGTCGATCCTGAGGCTAGCCGTCGAGCGTGAGTGCAAGCACCGCCCGGATGTCTCCGGACGAGGCGCCCAGGCGCACCTCGTAGTCCCCCCGGTCCGCGTACCAGCCCGGCTCGACACGGTGTCCGAGGTGGCCGCCGCCGGCGGCGACGGGAACTCGGTGGTTGCGGTCGGCATAGCCGGGATCGGCCGGGTCCCAGTAGGCGAAGGCTCGGTGGTCGAGCTCTATCACCACCTCGGCGGACTCGCCGGGCTCGAGGTGCACCTTGGCGAAGCCCCGGAGCTCCTGGGGCGGTCGGGCCACCACCGGGTCGAGGTGGGCCACGTAGCACTGCACCACCTCGCTACCCGGCCGGTCACCGGTGTTGGTGACGACGACGGTGGCGGCGACGGTCTCCCCGGCGACCAATCCCGGAACGCTGGGGACGTCACCCAGCCGGGCGGCTCCCCACCCGAACGTCGTGTAGCCGAGGCCATGACCGAACGGGTAGGCCACGTCGACGTCACGGGCCTCGTACCAGCGATACCCGACGAAGACGCCCTCTCCGTAGTGCACCCGACCCGCCTCACCCGGGTAGTTGGTGAACGCCGGCGTGTCCAACAGGCGATGCGGAACCGTCGTCGGCAGGCGACCGCCGGGCTCGACGTCGCCGAACAGGACGTCGACGAGGGCGTCGCCCATCTCCTGGCCGCCGAACCACGACTGCAGCACGGCCGGCGCAGAATCGGCCCAGTCCATGGTGACCACCGACCCGGCGTTGACGACCACGACGGTCCGGGTGTTGGCGGCACACACCCTGCGGATCAACTCCGACTGGTCGCCCGGCAGTTCCATGGACTCGCGGTCGCGGCCCTCGGTCTCCCAGTCGTCGTTGGTGCCGACGACGAGGACGACCGCATCGGCCTCGGCGGCCAGCGCAACGGCTCGATCCACGAGGTCGTCGACCGCGGGTGGGCGGAGGCCGACCTGGGCGCCACTGAGGAAGGCACCCTCGGCGCTCGAGTACTCGACCACGACCTCAACCGTCTCGCCGGCGGCCAGCGCCACACGGGCTTCGACCTCGACGCTTCCCATCCCGAAGAACGCCTCCCCTAACGGGGGCGGGTCGGTGAATCCGTCCAGCAGCACCACACCGTCGACCACGACCCGGGCCCGTCCGACCTGCACCAGCGTGAGCACGTGCTCGCCGGTTTCCTCGGGCGTGAGTCGGGCAACGGCCCGGAACGAGCAGGGTTCTCCACCAGTCGTGAGGAGGCGCCCATCGCGACCTTCGGCGACCCGTCGGGGTGCGCCCTCCCAGGCCGGGCCGTCGAAGTACTCGACGGTGAAGCCCGGCGATCCGTCCGCTCCCGTCAACTGCCGGAGCCGGACCGGACGCGTGGTGCGCTCGGTGAACGCCCCCGGCTCGTAGCGCACCTCGCAGTCCCCGCCAAGCCGGTCGGTGATCGCCTCGAGCGGAGAAGTCGCGTGCTGTGGCACGAGCGCCGCCGAGCCGCCTCCCATGAGCATGGCGTCGGCAGCGTTGGGTCCGATCACCGCCAGCGTTGTGATCGATCCCGCGTCGAACGGCAGCACGCCCTCATTTCGGTAGAGGACCATCGATCCGGCCGAAGCCCGCCTGGCGAGAGCACGGTGCGCCGGTTCGTCGAGTTCGAGCTCGGGTCGATCCAGTGGATCGTCGAAGGCCCCGGTCCGTTCAAGCAGGGTGAGCAGACGACGAGCCGCTGCGTCCAGCAACGTCTCGTCGACCTCGCCGGCCTCGACCGCCGCCACCAGCGCCGGACCGTAGAAGCGGCCGGCACCGGGCATCTCGAGGTCGAGTCCGGACCCGGCCATGGCGGTCGTGGACTTGGCAGCGAACCAGTCGGTGACGACGACGCCGTCGAAACCCCATTCCTCACGCAGTACCTCGGTGAGCAACCAACGGTTCTCGCAGGCGAAGGTGCCGTTCACCCGGTTGTAGGAGCCCATGAGCCCCCATGGTTCGGCTTCGGATACGGCGATCTCGAAGGGCCGCAGGTAGACCTCGCGCAGGGCCCGGTCGGGCACGACCGAGTCGATGCTGTTGCGCTCGAACTCCGAGTCGTTGGCGACGAAGTGCTTGATGGTGGTGCCGATACCGCCGCCCTGGACGCCTCGGATGAACGCAGCGGCTATTCGGCCGGTGAGCACCGGATCCTCCGAATAGCACTCGAAGTTGCGGCCACCGAGGGGCGTCCGATGGATGTTGACGGTCGGGGCGAGGAGCACGTGGCAGGCGCGGGCACGGGTCTCGGCTGCCAGAACTGCGCCGAGTTCCTCGACCAACTCCCGGTCCCAGGTGGCGCCGAGCGCCGAGCCGCACGGCATGCAGAGTGCCGGAGTACCAGTACCCAACAGACCGGCACCACGGGCACCGTTGGGGCCGTCGGTGACCTTGAGGGCGGGAATGCCGAGGCGCTCTACGGGATTGGCGTCCCAGAGGCCACGGCCGGTCATCAGCGCGGCCTTCTCCTCCAGGGTGAGGTCCGCCAGGAGGGCATCGATGCGCGATGTCGACGGTCCTCCCATCCGCCGATCCTCCCCCATAGGGGGGACCCGACAGACATCCGGTCAACCTGACGCTCCGTCAGGTTTCGATGGGGACGACGAGTAGCCTCGCCGTCATGTTTGACCTGCTGATCACGGGCGGCACGGTGATCGACGGAACGGGGACGCCCGGCGTGCGGGCCGACGTTGGCGTGACCGACGGACGAATCGCCGCCGTAGGCGCCCTTGCCGGAGCCGAGGCCACCGAGACCCTCGATGCCAGCGACAGGGTCGTCTGCCCCGGCTTCGTCGACCCCCACACCCACTACGACGCCCAACTGTTCTGGGACCCGCACGCCACCCCGTCCAGCCAGCACGGCATCACCAGCATGGTCATGGGCAACTGCGGATTCACCATCGCCCCCATCGGCGACCAGACCGACGCCGACTACCTGGCCGCCATGCTCGTCAGGGTGGAGGGCATGTCCCCGACCGCCCTGTCGCTCGGCCTGGACTGGAACTGGCGGACGTTCGGTGACTTCCTTGACCGCTTCGAGGGCAACCTCGGGGTCAACGTGGCCGGCATGGTCGGCCACAGCGCCATTCGACGCACCGTGATGAAGGACGACGCCACCAGCCGCGAGGCCACCCCCGACGAGCTGGAGGCCATGAAGGCCCTCCTAGCCGAGTCGCTGGACGCCGGCGGCCTCGGATTCTCGACCAGCCGGTCGTTCACCCACAGCGACGGCGACGGCGCTCCCGTCCCGTCGCGCACCGCTGCTGCCGACGAAGTCGAGGCCCTTTGCGCGGTGGTGGCCGACCACCCCGGCACCACCCTGGAGTGGGTGGCCGACGGCTGCATGAACGGCTTCCGGGACGACGAGGTCGACCTCATGACCCGCATGTCCCTGGCCGGCCGTCGTCCCGTCAACTGGAACGTTCTGACCATCGACGCCGCCCGCCCCGAGGACTACCGCAGCCAGCTCGAGGCATGCGACCAGGTGGCCGAGGCCGGTGGCAAGGCCATGGCCCTCACCATGCCGATCCTCGTAGGCATGAACATGCACTTCCACACGTTCTGCGCCCTCTACTCGCTGCCCGACTGGGGCGAGGTCATGAACCTCCCCCACGACGAGAAGGTGGCCGCCCTCTCCGACCCGGAGACCCGACGCCACCTCGAAACCCGGGCCGCCTCACCGGACGCCGGCGTGTTCTCGCGACTCACCGGCTGGAGGCTGTACCGGATCGGCGACACCTACTCCAAGGCCAACGAGGGGCTGAAGGGTCGCCTGGTAGGAGACATCGCCCGTGAAAGGGGCCAGCGAGACTTCTACACGCTGCTGGACATCGTGTTGGCCGACGACCTGCGCACCGTGCTGTGGCCGGGCCCCACCGACGACGACCCGGCCAGCTGGATCATGCGCCAGACAGCCTGGGACCACGACCACGTGATGATCGGCGGTTCGGACGCCGGCGCCCACCTCGACCGGATGGCCGGCGCCAGCTACACCACCCAGTGGCTGGCCGACTGCCTGCGCGGCCAGAAGCTGGCCACCGTGGAGGGCGCCATCGCCCACATGACCGACGTACCGGCCCGATACTTCGGCCTCGTGGAGCGCGGCCGGATCGCCGAGGGCTGGCACGCCGACCTCGTCGTCTTCAACCCCGAGACGGTCGGGGCCGGCGAATTCCTCCTGAAGCACGACCTGCCCGGCGACAGCCCCCGACTGTACGCCGATGCATTCGGCATCGACCGGGTGTACGTCAACGGCACGTGCACCATCGTCGACGGCCAACCGGTCGGCTCGCTGCCCGGCAGCGTGCTGCGCTCGGGTACCGATACCGAAACGGTGTCGATCCCCGCTGACGCATAACTGTCTCAGTTAACTGGCTCAGCCCTCGGGTGGGGCCGGGACGTCCACGCCGGCCGGAACCTTGGCGTAGTGGTCGTGGACGGCCGTGAACCGACCCCGGCCGCCGGTGATGGACCGCAGGTCGATCGAGTACCGCAGAATCTCGGCCGCCGGAACCTGGGCGCTGATGACCTGATCCCCCCAACGGTCCAACTCCGAGCCCTGCACAATGGCCCGCCGCGACGACAGGTCGCCCATCACGTCGCCCAGGCAGTCCGACGGCACGGTCACCTCGACGGCCGACACCGGCTCCAGCACCACCGGCCTGGCACCCCCGAGGGCCTCCTGGAAGGCCAGGCGCCCAGCCATCTTGAAGCTCAACTCCGACGAATCCACCGCGTGGTGGCGACCGTCGTAGACCGCGGCCCGCACATCGACCACCGGATAGCCGGATGACCCACCGTGGGCCATGGCCTCGGCGATGCCGGCCTCCACGGCCGGGATGAACTGCCGCGGGATGACCCCGCCGGTCACCTCATCGGAGAACTCGTAGCCCGATCCGGCCGGCAGGGGTTCGATGCGGATCGACGCGATGCCGAACTGGCCGTGCCCCCCGCTCTGCTTCTTGTACTTCCCCTCGGCCATCGACGTCGACGTGATGGTCTCCCGGTAGGGCACCCGCACTTCGGCCGTGTCGACCTCCACGTGGAACTTGCGCTCCAAGCGGGCCACCAGGTGGCGCAGGTGGGTCTCTCCTAACCCCCCGAGCAGAGTCTGGTGGGTCTCGTCGTCCCGGGTGACGGTCAATACCGGGTCCTCGTCGACCAGGCGGTGCAGGGCGTTGGCCAGCTTGTCCTCATCGTTGCGGCTCCGTGCCGTGACGGCCACCGACAGGACCGGGGTCGGGAACCCGATAGCCGGAGCGGCCGCCCGTCCGGTCGCCGACAGGGTGTCGCCGGTGCGCGTACCCGACAGTTTGGCCACCGCACCGATGTCCCCGGCAGACAACGAGTCGACGTCGACGGACTCCCCTCCCTGGAGGCTCATCACGTTGCGGAACCGCTCGTCGTCACCGGTCCGCCCGTTGGACAGGTGAATGTCCCGTTTGACAGTGCCGGCAAGCACCCGGAAGTACGACACATGTCCCAGGTAGGGATCGACGGCTGTCTTGAACACCTGGACCAGGGCGTCAGCCGACGGATCGGGCGCCACGTCGATGGTGGCTGTGCCGACGGCGACTGGCACCGGCGGCCGGTCCACCGGTGCCGGGCCCACCTCCACGATGTAGTTGCACAACCGGTCCACGGCGATGGGGATGGTCGCAGAGCCACAGACCACCGGGAACACCGTGCCGCCGGCCACGCCACGACCCAGTACCTTCTCCAACTCCTCCAAAGACGGCACCTCCCCGTCCAGGAACCGCTCCAGCAGGGCATCGTCTGCCACCACGATGTTCTCCACCAGGGAGTCGTGGATCTGATGCTCGCGCTCCTCCATCTCGTCGGGGATCTCACCGAGTTCGGCACTGCCGCTGTCGTAAATCCACGCCGTGTCGGTCAGGAGGTCGGCAATGCCGTGAAACTCCTCGGCCACGCCGATGGGGATCTCCAGTGGAGCCACCCCGGCCCCGAAGGCCGCCTGCAGTTCGCCCAGCACCGTTTCGAAGTCGGTGTGTTCGCGGTCCAGCTTGTTCACGAACACCAGACGGGGCAGTCCCCGGTCGGCAGCCTGTCGCCAGAGGTCCACCGTGGCGTGGTCCAGCCCGCTGGATGCGTCGACCACGAACACGGCGAGGTCGGCTGCTGCCATGGCCCCCACGGCCTCACCTGCGAAGTCAAAGGTGCCCGGCGTGTCCAGCAGGTTGATCTTGTGGTCATGCCATTCGAGGGTGGCCAGGGCGGTGGTCAACGAATGGCCGACCTCTTTTTCCTCGGGCTCGTGGTCACACACCGTCGACCCGTCCTCGACCCGTCCCACACGGGACACCGTTCCGGCCCGGTAGAGCATCGCCTCGGCCAGGGACGTCTTCCCCGATCCGGGCGGCCCCAC
>Ga0315318_10000830_pt1 | contig 13137 bp, 19 predicted proteins | sample M1200m3416metaG_FD_203703 | JGI IMG/M metagenome (GOLD analysis project Ga0315318, IMG submission 203703) | Ammonia-oxidizing marine archaeal communities from Monterey Bay, California, United States - M1 200m 3416 | ecosystem: Environmental > Aquatic > Marine > Coastal | place: USA: California... | reverse complement strand
GTTTTTTTTTTTGTTGGTTGGGTCGTTTGGTGGGGGGGGCGGCGCCCCCGGGGGGGGGGGGGGGGGGGGGGGCGCCCCAAAACCCTGGGGGGGTTACCCCCTCCCCCCCCCTACACTGTACCTCCACTGTCCCACTTTTCCTCGCGGGACAACTAAACTTCCCTATAGGAGGTTTAATATGCCAAACAATGGTGGAGGCCGAGGCTGGGCCACAAACCCCGACACAGGCGAAAAAGTAATGCCCGAACAATGGGCAGAATTTCTTGACTGGCTGCTGTCGGATGAGCGGGTTCCTGCTTCTGCTCGGGATTGGTGTGTGGAGCGTGGGTTGAATGAGCGTACTGTGAGGCGGTGGAAGTCTGATTCTCGGTTTGTCCGTGAGTGGGACCGCAGGGCCGCTGAATTAAACGTCCACCCCGAGCGTACTCAGTCAGTGGTTGACGCTTTATATAGGCAGGCCGCTCAGGGTGATGTGAAGGCTGCTTCTTTGTACTTGCAGTACATAGAACGGTTCACTCCGAAGCGGAGAGTGGTGGTTGATGATGAGCGTGTTGCGTCGGGTATGTCTGATGCCGAGTTGGCTACTGAGATGGAAGAACTGATTTCTGGGTTAAGGAGCGAGGATGCCTAAGGTTGGTAATAAACATTTTTCGTATTCGGCTAAGGGTCGCAAGGCTGCTAAGTCGTATGCCAAGAAAACGGGTAAGAAGGTTACTAAAGGGAATAAGCGGTGAGGGTGTCGGGGGCGACTTCTCAAGAGCTTTTCGATGACGGTATGTGGATGCAATTGAATGAGATGGGGGAGCGTCCTGAGTTGGACCCGTTTTTGGATGATGATCCTATTGAGTGTTCTGTTGATGGGTATGAGATTTGTGAAAGTTGTCAGTGATGGTTAGCAAGACCCAGCATTATTATGATACGAATCCTGCGGCTAAGGCTAAGAAGGATGCATACAACACTAAGTATCATGCGACTCCTGCTCGTAGGAAATATCGTGCAGAATTAGGTAGGGATCGAGCCGCAAGAGCTAGGGCTGGTCAGGTTTTGACTGGTAAGGATGTTTCGCACACTCAGGGGGGTGGCACGACGTTGGAGGATAGTTCTGCGAATCGTGCCCGTAATAGGGGAAAAAAATAGTTATGTGGGGGTTATGTGTCGATAGAGGATGTAGCAGATCGGGCAGATGTTTGGTCTGAGGCTATTAAAAAGATTGTTAAAGCCATTACAGCGGCTGGCGTCGCGCTGGCGGCAGCGATTGGTGGACTACTTATGTGGTGGCCCTTTGGAGTGAGTGAGTCTGAGGAGCCACCTGCGTTGACTGGGGGTGCAGGATTTGGGGCGCAGTGTTCTCAGTTGTATAGTGCCATTGACCATAATTGGACTGAGCAGCAGTGGGCTGTTTGGGAAGGTCTTAAACGAGATATGGGTTGCTAGCGGAAGGGGTACCCGTTGTACCAGATGACTGCAGCGTGTCGTTCTCCTGAGAGTACAGGTGTTACCCTGTGTTCCATGAAGCTGGGGAACACCACCATCGATCCTCTGGGCGAGTCGTTAAACACATGAAGTTGGTCGTAGCAGCGGATCTGGAGTTGCCCTCCATCGTAGGTTCCCAGGTGGGAAAGGTTGACTGATGCGGACAATTTACGCACGGTTCCCTGGAATTCGGGAAATGGGGTTACGTTTAGGGGAATCGGGGCAGCAACCTCCGAAACAAGTTTCCGTGCAGCATGGTTATCTGAGTTCCCGTCGATATGCCAGTCGTACTGGTCGCCTGTCTGATATTTCGTGTATTGGATGGTTTCTGTCTTGTGTAAGTCGTACCACCAGCCTGCTTCTTTGTTGGCTTGACGTACCCAAGCGCCGAGTCGATCATTTATTTTTTCGTCGTAGAGCCATGAGATCTGGGACTTACGATGCCCTGCCTCGTGTCCGAAGTGGAATCCCTCTACTTCTTCAACGTTTGCGACGGCGTGCTGGATTTCGTCGCACTGCTGTGGGGTTAATGCCTCTGGGATGTGCCAGTAATGATTGGTGAGCATAATGTCTAGGTTATCAGAGCTTCGTTCTGAGGCGGAATGGCGGAAGTGTGTACGGGATGAAAGGTATTTTCTTGAAAATTATTGGCACATTGCTCACCCTGCTCACGGGCGTATTCTTTTTGCTTTACGTGAGGCTCAGGCGGAAGCTATCAAACACTGGGCAAAGCATAGATATTCGCTTACATTAAAAGCCCGCCAGATTGGGTGGAGCACTTTGGTTTCGGCGCACCAGTTTTGGTTGGCGTTTTTTCACGAGGACCAGAATGTTATCGATTTGAGTCGTACAGAGCGGGAAGCTGTTCTGTTGCTGCGTAAAACGAAGTACGGATTCAGCCATTTGCCGAAGTGGATGGTTGAGCGTGGACCTACGTCGCTGATTGAGCATCAGCAAAGAATGGGGTTTGATAACGGAAGCCAGATTACATCGATGCCTTCTGCGTCGGACCCTGCCCGTGGTGAATCGGCCACACTCATTGTTGTTGACGAGTGGGCGTTCCTCCCAAATGCGGAGGAAGCGTGGGCCAGTATCGAACCTGTTGCGGACGTTGGGGGACGAATCATCGGGCTGAGTACCGCAAACGGTTCGGGGAACTTTTTCCATCACCTGTGGGTGGGGGCTACTACGGGATCGAACAAGTTTGAGTCCATGTTTTATCCGTGGTCAGCTACGGAGGATAGGGGGGAAGCATGGTACATGGAGAAAGTGAAGTCCATGTTGCCGTGGCAGCTTGCACAGGAATACCCGACGACGCCTGAGGAGGCGTTCGTCAAGTCAGGTAATCCTGTGTTTGATCTGGATGTTCTTGAAGAGATGGAAAAATATGTTATTCATGGGGAGACAGGGTATTTGTTTAAGGCCCCTGGGGTGTTGGAGTTTCGGTCGCAATGAGTCTGGAAATTTGGCATCGCCCTAACTTGAATTCGGCGTATGTTATGGGGGTTGATACTGCTGAGGGTTTAGGGCATGGCGATTACAGTGTTATCCAGGTATTGAGTGTTGCTTCTGGGGATCAGGTTGGGATCTGGCACGGCCATATAGCTCCTGATTTGTTGGCTGAAGAGGTCGATAACTTGGGTCGCTGGTACAACAATGCTTTGTGTTGCGTGGAGTCCAATAACCACGGGTTGACGACGATCACTGAGTTGCGTCATCTGGGTTACCCCAATTTGTTTCGTAAACGACAACTCAATAGTGTGAACAACAGGATCGGCCAGGAGTACGGTTGGAAGACTACTCGTACGTCGAAGCCTCTGATGATCGACGATTTGAGTTCCGCATTGCGGAACAACGAGTTGCGGATTAAGGATCGCCACACCATTGCAGAGTTACGAACCTTCGTTCGTAACGACAAGGGAAGTATGGGTGGTTCCCCTTACGATGACCGTGTGATGGCGTTGGCTCTGGCAAATCAGATGCGTAAATATGCTTACGAACCTGAGTATGCGCCCACGGTTAATGACTATTGGACCGTTGACTGGTTCGCTCGATTGGGCGGTACTGTGCCTGATGGACCCCCCACTCGGATAGGTTCTACTACTATTCGTGGGACACGCTAACCTTTCTATAGACATGTCAATACGGAGGAAACCTTTAATGGCTTCTAAATTTGTTTCCCATACCAATGGGACACGTAGCGTCGATGGCGCAGGCGATGGCGCTAACGCTAAGATGGAGCGGGGCGGCAGTGTATCTGCTAACCCAATCTGGGCACCTGGAGGCCCTCAATCTCCGAAAGAACGGTTTGCATCACCGAAATATGCGAATCAAACGGGCGATTTGGGCGAAACGGGAGCAAGAACTACCCCAGAGAATCAGCACGGAACCACTGGGAAGGTTGAACCTGGGAAACAGGCTAACCTTCGCGGCCATAACGCTGGCTGATCGTGGCGGTCCTGCCAGATGGGGCCACGTTCGCGGAGTTCGCTGAGTACGTTCTCGCACGACGGGACGTTCCTTTATCGGAACTTAGGGAACTCTACGAACGTCGTTTGCGCCTGAAGTCGATCACTGTATCTACGGGTGAGGGGTACAGGAGAACTTTGCCTGCAGACGAACAGTTGCTAACCAAGCGTGAGCGTGAAGCTAAAGTGTTTGCGGAAGCTAAAGCGCAGGGACGTAACATCGAGAAGCTCCCTGAGAAAGCCCAGTTCTAATGCCCAAGAAATCCCGCCAAGAACTCTTATCTGAGTACACGGAACGTGTTGACAAATGCAAGAAATGGCGTACCCAGCAGGGTTACGAAATTACTTGGCGACGGCTCATAGATCTGTATCGAGGGAAACACTGGCCTTCGACCACTTCCAACAAACAAGATCTTATTGCCGTCAATCTGGCGTTTTCCACCGTGAATGTGATTGCCCCAAGCGTCGCAGTGAACTACCCGAAGGTAGTTGTCCAAGCGACCAATGAGGAGAACGCTGACCGAGCCGTTTTCGTTGAAGCCATCATCAACTACATGTGGAAACACCACAACTTCCGTGACCCGTTCAGGCACGCTGTCAAAGATTTTCTGATCTTTGGGCACGGATGGATCAAAGTAGGGTGGAAATTTCTTGAACAACCCCAATTCGTCACTGAAATTGAGCGAGAAACCCTACTAGATCAAGCTTTCCAAGAAGTGGATCAATTTATAGTAGATAGCCCCGAGCTAGCTGCGGACCTTCCCACAGACGAAGAGATTTACGCAAATATCCCTCAAACAATTATGAGGGTCGTTGAGGATCAGCCGTTTGTGGAAAGGATCTCCCCTTTCGATGTGTTCGTAGATCCGCAAGCAACCTCCATCGGGGAAGCTAACTGGATTGCTCAAAGACTTGTAAGACCTCTCGAAGACGCAAAAGCTGACTCTCGGTATAAACCGTCTGCCAGGAAACGGTTAGCGAGCAACTATGTTCCTGACAACCTCGATTCCGATGAAGACAAAGCGCAGTACATACCAGAACAGGTTATTCTCTGGGAATACTACGATATGAAAGCGAACACGCTTTCCGTTTACGCCGAGGATGGCGACGAGTTCCTAGTTGACCCCGTAGAAATGCCCTACGCCTACGGTCAACCCTTCGTAATGCTCAGAAACTACGATGTTCCAGACCATTTCTACCCTATCGGTGACCTGGAAAGTATCGAAAGTCTCCAGTTGGAGCTTGATAAGACCCGTTCGCAGTTGATGAACGACAGGAAGCGTTACGCCAGAAAATGGTTGTACCATGAACGTTCCTTTGGTCCCGAAGGCCGTGAAGCTCTCGAATCTGAAGAAGATGGGCGCATGGTTCCTGTCGTGGATGAGAACAAACCACTTTCTGAAGTGGTTGTTCCGATGCCCCAAGTCCCAATTAGTCCTGAAATATACAACTATTCGTCCATAATTGAGGACGACATCAACACTGTTTCAGGTATCTCCGAGTACGCCCGAGGCGCAATGCCTGAAATACGGCGTACAGCTACCGAAGCCAGCATTATTGCTGACGCACAGAACGCCCGTGCGGCAGACAAACTTGCCATTGTCGAAATATGTATTTCCATGGTGGCGAGAAGAGTCATACAACTCATGCAAGAGTTTATGACGGGCGATCAAGTAGCCAGAGTTACCAGTATGGGGGGAGAAGAACTGTTTGTTTCCTACACCCGTGAGGACATCATCGGAGAGTTCGACTACTCAGTTCAAGCTGGTTCCACTCAACCGATGAACGATACGATACGGAAACAGCAAGCAATTTCGCTTATGAATGCCATTGCACCGCTAGTTGGCACCGTGATAGACCCCGCAGCCCTAGCTATGCACGTATTGGAGAACGGCTTCGGGATTAAAGATCCACAGAAGTTCCTTATGGGTCCCCAACAGGGGATGCCAGCGGAGGAAGAGGCCGCTGGTCCCCCTCAGGGACAATCGGTTGTTCCTCCACCTCCACCGACTCCTTCTATCGGGAATGTCCCGATGCCTGGAGGGGCTGAAGGTGGTGCGTTTGCGCCCACTGGGGGCATACCTCCAGAGCTTCTTTTGCAACTTCAGAACCAGATGGGTCTTGAGCTTCCCTCCTTATAGTGGGACACTCCCCTATAGTTATTAGGAACAATCTCACAGAGAATTCCTAGGAGGGGCCAGTGCCCGAAGAATACGAAGCTGACATGGAATCCACGTATGTGGATACTCCTGAATCTTCCATAGATGTTCCAGAGGAACCTGGAGAATCGTACACCATCACAGTTGACGGTGTAGATGAACAGGTCAGTCTTGAAGAACTTCAAAACGGCTACCAGAGACAATCGGATTACACCCGAAAGACTCAGGTGGTGGCCGCTGAACGTGAGCGATTACGTCAGGCTGAACAAATAGTATCTGCTCTGGAACATAACCCAGAAGAGACACTCAGAACTTTAGCTCGATCTTTCGATATGGATCTTGGACAACCCGCTTCTTCTAGTGAGAGTTACGACTGGGGAGAAGGAGAAGATGTGGACCCTAATGCTCAAAAGATCGCTGCCTTAGAGTACCGACTTGAACAGTCTGAAAACCGTCAACGTCAGGAAGCCATAGAGCGACAAGTAACAGAGTTACAGGAGCATTACGGAGAATTCGATAGTCGAGAACTGCTGAGTCACGCTTTGCGCCACAAGATTCCAAATCTTGAGGCTGCTTACACGCATTGGCAGTTCAATGAGGTTAAAAACACTGCTAACAAGTTACAACAGGAACAAGAACTTGTTTCTAAGAAACGGGGAGCAGCAGCCGTTGAACCTGGAGGGTCAACCCAGACGGGAACCGAACCAAAAACAACCTCACGGCCCGCTAGTATCCGAGAAGCGTTCGCTCAGGCAAAGGAACAATTAAGCACTTAACCTTTTAGGAGCAAACCGACATGGCAGCAGGAAATGCCAACTTCGATGAGATTCTCTCAACGACTTTAAATAATTATATCCCTAAGCTCACGGACAATATCTTTAGTGCTCGCCCACTTTTCTATGCTTTGACCAACGGTCAAACCATGCGAACAGTGAGTGGAGGCGTAAAGATTATCGTTCCGTTGATCTATGCGACAAACTCAACCGCAGGTTCGTATGCGGGTACTGACACTATTTCCATCACGGCTCAGACTGGCATTTCTGCCGCTGAGTACGACTGGAAACAGTATGCAGCTACCGTAACGATCAGTGGTATTGAGGAAGCTAAAAACAATGGTGAGGCACAGATCATTGACCTTCTCGAAGGCAAGATCTTCCAAACCCAAGAAACCATCATTGAAAACTTGAACGCCATGTTCTATTCGGACGGTCAAGGTAACGGCGGCAAAGACATGCACGGCCTCAACCAACTGGTTGGGACGGGTATGACAGTTGGCGGCATTGACGCCACTGACGCTGACAACGATTGGTGGCGTTCACAGCTAACCGACGAAAATGGCGCTTTGGCGACAGCTTCGATGGCTAGCGTTTACAACAACTGCTCGGTAGGTAACGACCAGCCCACGATCATTATTGGATCGCAAGCTGCGTACGAATCCTATGAAGCGGGATTGACAGCCAACATTCGGTACACCGATACCGATATGGCAGATGCAGGGTTCCAGAACCTTATGTTTAAGGGTGCTCCAGTTACGTTTGATAACCAAACTGGGCAGCTTGATAACAAATTGTTCTTCTTGAACACCAAGTATCTTCAGCTTGTGCGTCATTCGGATGTTTGGTTCAAAGCCACTCCGTTTGTACGCCCAAATGACACAGACGCTGTGTATTCACAGATTCTGTGCTACGGCAACCTTACGACGAGCAATCGTTCTCGTCAGGGTATGCTTTACGGCATCACCTGATAGCCGTATAAATAAAGATGGAGGGGTGGGGGCTTTCGCCCCTGCCCCTCCCAAGTTCTGAGGATTCATGGCAAGAGAAATACAAATTTCTTACGGAAAAAACACCCGACTTTATGGGACTCCCACCGAGGAGGGTCACCGTCAAGAAATACCTCGTTCCGACTACTACGGGTCGAGGAAAGTTCATGCCTTGAATCACGACATGGAAACCTGGGAAACTGTTGAGAATCAGTGTGTAGCCACCACCAAGAGCGGTGCTCAGTGTAAGGCGCATCCCGCTAAGGGAGAAAGTCTTTGTACTTTCCATAAGGAGTAGGCGTGAACATTGAGGACATGCGGGCTTACGTTCGATCAGTTGTGGAGATAGACAGTACCGACATTTCTGATGATGTAATGAATCGTTTCCTCGGGGAAGGCTACGATCAAGTTGTTTACAGCGAGAAGCGTTGGCCTTGGTATGAAGTCTCAACCACGTTTCCTACGGTTAACGGGGTATCCGACTACTCGATGGCGACAGTGGGTGCGTCAGAAACAAATGGTTTAAGGGAAATTCAATCTCTCCGCACGGACGATCATGTACTCAGTTTCCTGGGGAGAGATGACGGGGACATTGTTTATCCTTTGAATTCCAGTGGTACAGGCAATGTCTATTACTGGAGTTTTTGGGCTGAAAGTGTCCGAATGTACCCTACGCCTTCTTCACCCGAAACGATTTATGTCAGGGGTTACAAGAATCCGACCTCGTTCGGTGTGACCTCAGTGGACGGGACAAGCCCCAGTGACTTTCCTGAGCCTTTCCATATTGTGATAGCAACGTATGCGATCAGCCGATCTTACGATCAGCAAGAAGATCCCGATATGGCTGTCACATACTTCAATACTTTTATACGGGAACTTGACAATCTCCGAGCCAGATATTTGGACAGCCCAGCGCCGCAACCGTTAGTGCTTAATAGTACGAATGCTTCCAGATGGCGCTCACAGTCTTATCTGCCTAATCGTTTACGGTATAGCTGGGAGTAACGGATGGCGCGACCTGGATTTAAGCTAGATATGCTTCAAGATTTTAGTGGCGGTTTGAACTTTCGTTCAGATCAGTTCAATTTGTCTTCGTCTGAGAGTCCTGACATGCTGAATGTTGATGTGGACCCTAGGGGTGGCATCAAGATGAGGCTTGGGGTTGCTAAAAGAAACGGGACTGCCTTAAATTCAAATGTCACTGGGTTAAGTCAGTTCACCCCCGATGGGGGTACTGCACGGGTGATCTGCTCTTATGGTACGACTGTTGCCGAGTCTGCTACTGCCGATTTCTCTACACTTGCTGGAGTTTCGGTCACCAATGGTGAACGCCTGTACGGGCAGACTACAAACTCAAAGTTTTATGGCGTGTCGGGTACGAGTCCGTCGTTTGTTTATGACGGGACGACAGCCTCAAATCTGGCATCGAATGTTGATGGTTCGGCAGGGAACTATCCGATAGCGAAATATACGTGCCATTGGAATAACTATGCGTGGGTCGCTCACACAACCGAAGGTGGGACCGAGTATCCGAACCGTATCCGCTGGTCCAAATTAGATGACCCCGAGTCGTGGCCCGAGTTCAATTACATCGACGTAAACGTAGGGGAGCGAGGGGACGAACTATCTGGCCTTGTTCCTTTCGCTGACCGAATGCTGATATTCAAAACCAACAGCGTTCACGGGTTGTATGGATCTAGCGGTGAGTCTTTCCAGTTGGTGCCTCTTTCTCAGGATGTGGGTTCCGTGTCCTTGTCGTCACCAGCGTCAACTCCTTACGGCGTTTTCTTCTGGTATGACCGTCAAGGTATCTGGGGGTATAACGGTGAACGATTCGTCAATATGTTCGAGAAGCTTAAACCAGCTATCGATGACGGCAGGTTGTCGTTTGCCAGTCCTCCCCAGATGGCGTGGTTTAATAACCGCTTGTATGTTTCAGTTGACTGGAGCGAGTCAGGTGTTACCGCTCGACGGGTACTGATATTCGACCCAACGTTGGGTGAGGCTGGTGCTTGGACAATGACGAACATTGATGCGACTGTTCTCCTCGCGTATGCCCCACCTAACGCTGCCCAAGATCTCTTGGGTGCGTGTTCCTCCAATACGGGTCGGGTAATCGAATTAGAACAAGATTTACAGAGCGATTTTTATGGGGCGGCAGGTACCCATATTGATAGCTCGTATACGACGAGTTGGCTTGTCGGGGGAAACCCTATCGTGCAGAAACGTTGGGGGAAGCCTCGCATTGTGGTTAGTTCCGATGCAACGGTCGCATTGGAAGCAAAGCTGTACACCAATTACAACAGTGCCGAGTGGAAAAAATCGATGCAGTTTGGTGTGCAAGCGGAGGTTACTACGGGCGGCACTTGGGCGGCGTCGGCTGGGCCGACAGGCGGCACAGGTGTTTGGGGCGAGGACGAGGACGACTTTACTTCTACATGGAATAGCGAACCTAATACCGATATTACGAACATCGAACGTTTACCTACACTTGGGACAGCAAAAGCTATAAAGATGAGGATCGACGGGCCAGTATCTAATGATGAGGCTTGGGAAGTAAACGCTATGGCATTTACATACATACACAGGAGATTACGTTAATGGCAACGTTTACTGCACCCAAAGGGACAGTGGTCGCTGGTAATGCGATTATCGCTGCCGATCATAACGAAAACTGGGTATATGTTAAGAACTGGTTGGAGGGCACTGTTGACCCAACTAACTATCCTGGTGTGCTTCAGCTTACTGGCGGGACTGTTACGGGGACTACAAGTATCGGAACGTCTAACGCATTCTATTTGAACACTTCCCAGAATAACGTTATTGGTTTAGCTACTGGCACGAGTATTAATGGTGAAATTGCTGGGAACTGGTTGTTGGACAACTTGTATCGGGCAGGCGTAAGCGGTCTGTCTCAAATGAGTGATGTGACTACGCCAGCGGATCAAGCTGGCAATTACCTCAGTCAGAAGCGTCGTTATTCGGTGTACTCGAAACGTGCTGGTGAAGGTCAGACGACAGAGGTTGGTCGTCCAGCGTCAGAATACCGTTTAGTTATTAACGGTTCGATGGCGATTCGTGGTGACATTATTGGTTACACGAACTGGAACGATGATGATGAAGACTACGAATTAGGTGAAGGTACCCGCATCAACTGTCAATGGGCAAATGTTCGAGCGAACATTGACTGTGGCGGAGAGATCCGTGTCGGTAGCCGTTTCGCAACAGCGACCTTATATTTCGGTGACGAGTACAACACTAACCAAGACTACATTCAGTGGAAAGATAATCTTCCTGACTCGTTGCTTCCTGGTTTCCAGTTTGTTCATAACGATACTCCTCATTTGACGATTGCTGAGTCTGCTGGTGTTCTCGATTTGCGTAGCCAATCAGGTTGGCCGACACTGCCAGGAACAACTGCTGTTATCAATACTACCTCGGGGCAGCTTGCTTATACTTCTTCCTCTATTCGTTTCAAAGAAGATGTAGAAGATTTGGACTCTGAGGACAACTGGACAAAGCTGCGAGCTTTGAAGCCACGCACTTTCTGTTGGAACGAAGAAATAGCCACTCCTGGCGGTTTGGACTATGAGAATCAGGTTCCAGAGCCAGGGTTTATTGCCGAAGAAGTCCACGAAGTAGCCCCAGATCACATTTTGTATGACGCTGAAGGTGATCCGATTATGTATCGAGACACGTCGATGCTTGCGATGCTTGTCAAAGCAGTGCAAGACATCGACAATCGGTTAGGGGCGCTTGAATAATGCCCACAGGAACAACATATACCAGCGATGTTGGTGGTGGAACGAAACTCATTTCGTATGCCGATGGACTCTCCTACGAGGGTGTCTACTCATCTGGCACTGCCTACGCCGTTGGTGATGTTGTGTCTTACAACGACGGTTCCTATGTGGCACGAACTAGTACGACGGGTAATACTCCTGGGAGTACGGCGTACTGGCAAATAGTTGCTAACGTTGGAGGTACAGGCGGCCCAGGTCCTGCGGGAGCAGCAGGCCCGACTGGTTCATCGGGTCCAACAGGTCCTTCTGGGTTAACCATCTTGAACGGTGCGAGTGATCCAACGGCTGGTCAGGGTGTCGATGGGGACTACTTCTATAATACGACTACGGACTATTTCTTTGGACCGAAGGCTGGTGGGACTTGGCCTGGGGGACTTTCGTTGGTTGGCCCGCAAGGTTCGACAGGCCCAACGGGGCCTAATGGTCCGCTTGGCCCAACAGGAAATACTGGTGCGACTGGACCTGACGGACCAAATGGTCCAACAGGACCTGATGGACCTGATGGTCCAACAGGTGGAACAGGACCGACAGGTGGAACAGGTCCAACAGGACCAACAGGACCGACTGGGGACCCAGGTGGACCCCCAGGACCGACAGGTCCGACAGGTCCAAATGGTCCCAATGGTCCTGACGGCCCGATTGGGCCTGATGGTTTAGGGAATGGTTTGCTGGACGGCGGTTTGCCTGCCAGCACTTATGGGGGAGTTTCCCCTGTTGATGCAGGAGGGCCATAAATGCCGTTGCAGATTCAGTTCAGACGAGGCACAGCCTCAGCGTGGACTGCCGCAGATCCGACACTCGCTGAAGGCGAGTTCGCTTTGGAGCTTGACACGGACAAGTTCAAAATAGGTGACGGCTCGACAGCGTACGTCAGTTTGCCGTATGGGGGCATTGTTGGACCTGTAGGGCCAACTGTTGCCAACATTGATGGCGGTTTAAGTAACTCTACATATACCATCGCTGGGCCAGTCGATGGCGGGAACTCAGGAGCACAGTAATGGCAATAATTATTCAACTGCGGAGGGATACCGCTGCGAACTGGACATCGAACAATCCGACTCCCGCTTCGGGAGAGTTTTGTATCGAAACCGACACCGATTTTTACAAGATCGGTGACGGGGCTACGGCGTGGACCTCTTTGGGGTATTCGTCGCTGCCGTCTGGTACGGCACCGTTGGCGTCACCGACGTTTACGGGAGTTCCCGCTGCGCCTACAGCGGCAGCGGATACGAATACTACGCAGTTGGCGACGACTGCGTTTGTGATGACCGAACTCGGTGATTACGCTACTTTGGCTTCTCCGACTCTCACGGGTACGCCCGCTGGACCTACTGCGGCTCCCGCTACGAACACTACGCAACTCAGCACTACTGCTTTCGTTACGGCTGCGGTGGCTGCTGCTCCATCAACATCAATCCTTCAAGTCCAAGTATTTAGTTAAGGAATCATTATGGCGACATATACAAAAACAA
>Ga0315318_10000825_pt1 | contig 13170 bp, 7 predicted proteins | sample M1200m3416metaG_FD_203703 | JGI IMG/M metagenome (GOLD analysis project Ga0315318, IMG submission 203703) | Ammonia-oxidizing marine archaeal communities from Monterey Bay, California, United States - M1 200m 3416 | ecosystem: Environmental > Aquatic > Marine > Coastal | place: USA: California... | reverse complement strand
CCTTGCACAGCATCCTGTAAACCATAGATATATCCATACACAACCACTGAGTTTTCGGATACTGGAGAGAAATTAGTCTCCCATTTTCCAATTGCATTCTTCTTTAGAATCGGATAATATCGCTTACCAGCAGCAGTATTTACGGGTAAACGCTGATATCTCATCCTTTTGACATTAGTGTGTAACTCTTTGGCAGCACGAGTGGCACTCATTCCTTTCCCCAGAGGGCGTGGTTGCATCAGCAACAACATCTGTTCTTTCAACTCCTTTGGAGGGAGAATAATTCGGTATTGACCACCTGCTAATCTTTTGATTTTGATTTTATTATTACTAAAGAACTTTTTGAGAGTTCGAGGAGTAGTTCCCACTGCTTGAGCAGCACCACCCAATGAAGAATGGTTATCCCGCATTAGATTATATGCACGACGGCATTTTCTAATTGTCACTGGACGCATATTATCACTACTCTCTACCATCTATTTATACTTCTCTACAACTCAGAATTGATTTCGATCATGGGGTCACCATCTAATGCCCCTTCAATTAGGAATCCAGTGTCTATTAGTTCATCGATTTTCTGCAAAGTAATAGGATGGCCTGCATCCTTGAGGGTTTTGATAATGTTAATTTTAGATTCATATTGACCACCATCAGCATATTGCTTAATAGTTTTAATTAGATGCATTCGGTCAGCAGTAACATCATTCAAATCAATACCCATTGGAACTAAGTTATCTATCAGAGTTTTCAAACTATGATTAAAGAGTTGCACGGCCATTGATAAATGTGTAATGGTGACAGCATCGTCGCCTTTGAGGCGGGCTAAACCTTTACAGAGATTAATGAATTGTTGGAACTTACGATTCTCTTTGGCGGATCGACGCAAGAATACTTTGAAGTTATCTTGACTTTTGACATCCCTATTATAAATATCAACAATATGTTTACGAACCTTTAGAATATCTGGTTCCATACGACTAACGTATCGGAGATACTCTCGGAAGAATGAACGCCATATTTTTAATTTGTGTTTGGCTTCTGGGGTGTCCAGAGTGCCACTCATAGCATCCAGAATCTTGTTTTCAACGAACTCATCAGCATCACTACTGGTGAGGCTCATCTGACAATACATCAGAGTCATACGACTAATCATTTGATAAGAATAATCTTTGAATACATTCATCATGGCGATTTTATCATCCTTGGAATCATAGTCTTTGTCAGGATTTCCCCAGAAACTCATATTGATAATAGCATCACGCTTGACATCTACTTGACCTTTCTGCATAGTATAATATCCATTGGCTAACATATTCATTAGTTCACCAAAGACATCTGCACCCCATGTTTGAAACTCAGATACTGCGATACGCTCATTATTCATTTTACCAATGAGTCCTAATTCTACGGAATTGAGATCTTCCCCGGACATTGCACCAAACAATCCCGGAATGGTGCACAGTTTACCTGTGGAAGCCACACCGCAAGGCACTAAGGGTTGAATAACATTCTCAATCAAGTGGTCTTTACCCTCACCCATACTGGTGATGACACACATATGCATCATATCTTGCTTCTTGAAGGGACTTAAGCACCCCAACATGACAGCATACTTGATACTATCTTCTGCATAGACATGACGCCACAGAGTAGTATCATTAGTCATTACTTTAAGGGGGTCAGTTCCCTTCTGTTTACAGAGTTTAATGAAACCATCGAATTGATCAGTAGTCAGTTGGGTTTTCTTACTATCGTGTAAACGCCTTACATCATTGACTACGAATACCTTTTCTTTCTTATGGATTTCATAAGCACCCATAATTCTAATCTGTTCACCGGCTCGCATAGAGTCAGTCAATAACATCAAAGTATCAGTCAATTGTTGATTAGTCATTCCATCTATCATAGAGTTAGTAGCATTGTGAGCCATGCATTCAATAGCATAAGTGCCATCAGAAATAATAAACTCCACTGCTGATTCATCAGCGTTGGCTCGTTTACCACCGCTAAGTGGACCATCTTCGATCTTGATGACGATTCCACTGCCTACTTCATATTCGTGACTAATCTTAGTCTTGTAGATTGAGGCTACGGAGGAGTTTTGGTCAAGGAATTGGTTTACACAATTTTCAGCATAGTTGAAGATTGATTCTGAAACCATTATTACACCTACCAACCATTGTTACCAACACCTATTTATCCATTGCTATATGAAGATTCCGCCCGAGAGGGCCGAGTGGACGCAGGAAATCCCCCTCAATTACGATGCTTCATCCGAAAACTAACACCTTTTAACCTCAACCAGAAAGGAAGTGGAAAACTAATCGAGTGGTGGAACCCATAGAGCCATACTGGACTCGCCCTTAAGAACACCCCGAAGGATGGAAAGGGCAAAGCCCAGACACTCTGGAATGGATAGCCTTACGGCTAAGTGTCCAGCCAACCAATGAAGGTTTAGACTTACTCTGTGGCTACTGCGTCTTCTGCAGGAGGTGCTTGGTCCTCATGGTAGTCAGGCAATGTGTCACGGTCCACTGGACCACGAGCGATTGCGTTGAATGATTTGTAGAAGCGACCGGGGTTCTTCTGAGATTCTTCCTTTTGCTTTAGGAAGTCACATAGAACTGGAAGATTGTAGGTTTTCTTGACCCCATCCTCAGTGGTTTCTTCAGTGACAACTTCGTTGTTTCTAACGAAGCGTTCCCAGTCTTGGATTTCGTAGGATTGGAGGTAGATCTTCTCACGACGACCTGTGTCCATGTTTACCATACGAACCACGACTGAATCTGCGCCCAGAGGGCTTGTTCCGTGGTTGAAGGAGACAATAGCGTAGTTACGGTATATTTGACCGAACTCAGGCTTTAGGATGTCATAGGTTGCCCCACGGCGTCCGCCTGACTTTGCTGGTCGGCTCTCTTCAAGTTCATTCATAAATGCTGCGATTTCATCTGCGTTGTTATTACTCATTTTTTTCACCTTTGTTTTTTGTGGCCCATGTTGCTGGGCTAATTAAGTGTGGTTGTCAGCACCCTTATATACCTTAGTCTTATCATAAACAAGCATTAGAAATACCAAAACTTAAATAGCGAGCCATGCCTAATAATAACTATGGTGAATTATCTATGGTTAGATACCAAGACTGGGGATACAGCAGTTAGAGCCAATGCGCCTACGGGTTGGATACATGTATGTTATTATTATACTAATGATACGCCTGCGTTAATAGTATCCACCATTCCTGCTATTAGACATATGGTAGAATCACACCCCTTACACGGGATCGCGCCCTCGGGCATAATTGGAAATAAAGTATCTTTAACTTTGACCGCATCGGAAGGAGATATCCAGCATTGGGCATCCATACTGATGAATTGCCCCCTTGTTAGAGTAGAAACCGGTCCTAATATACTTATGATTAAATATGACACTGCTAAAGGATGCGACCAGAAACATTGGGTCTATGTAGATGAGAATGCTAATATGCAAACCCCTCATGGGCCAGTTACAGTCCCCGGCGGACAAGGTTCAGCCGGACAGATGAGTCCTATGCAAATGCCACCTATGGGTGGTGGAAGTCCCGGTGGCGGAGGCGGCGGTGGCGGTGGCGGTAGCCCAGAACCAGCCGGTGGCGGAGGTCCTCCTCAAAGTCCACTACCATTCCCAAGTGCCAGTGGAGAAGGTATTCCCGGTTTAGATCCCTCTGGTGAAGGACAAGGCGAAGGCCAAGGTTCAGGAGAAGGCCCTGCAACCTCTGGGGAAAGTGGAGAGGGCGACTCTGGAGGCAGTGGCGAAGGCCAAGGTCAAGGAGAATCCAGCGGACAGGGTGAAGGCTCTGGAAGCGGTGAAGGTTCAGGTTCAGGTCAGGGAGAGGGTGGTGAACCCACAACAGGTGGTGAAGGCTCAGGCGAGGGCAGTGGACAGGGCGAAGGCTCTGGAAGCGGTGAAGGTTCTGGCGAAGGCGAAGGACAAGGCGAAGGCTCTGGTGAAGGCCAAGGCGGTGATTCCGGAGATGGTGGACAAGGGTCTGCACCCGGCGAATGTCAAGAATGTGATGGTAGTGGTAAGGATATTTCCGACCCTTCCCAAGATTGTTCCGATTGTGATGGCTCTGGTGAAACACCAGAAGATAATTCTAAAAACTCTATGGATGATTTCGTAGGTAATGTTCCTCAAACTGACCAAGAGAAGCAACAAGATAAGGCTCGGGATGCTGCTAAAGAGCAGGCTCAACAAGATCATGAAACTAAATCTGATAAACGTAGTCAAGAATGTGCCGATATGGCGGATTTGGCTAAACATGAAGCCCAACAAGGTAATTATGATGAGGCGATAGATGCTTTAGAAGACTGTTGCCAGACAGGGAATCCCAAAAACCCCCTTGACAATGGTAGTATGGAGTCTGCTAAAGAAGAAGTCCGTGATGCTATTAATGATTCTGATTTAACTGATGACCAGAAGCAGGCCGCCAGTGAACAAATTGATAATATGCAAAAGGGGCAAACAGCCAGTGACTCTCAACAATCTTCCACTCAAGCCAAGAATGATGCTCAAGAAGCCAACTCACAGTCCAGTCAGAATAATCCTGATGCGGCACAGGAGGCTATGGATAATGCGGTTGATAACTTAAATGATGCTATTGATACTGCCGAGAGTCGTGAAGACTGGGCCAGTATTAAGGATGCAGCGGAAGCAGGAGTCCAAGCGGCAGAAGTAATGCAAGATCAGGAAACTGCAGATGCCATGAATGAAGTAGCCAAGACGGCTGACCAAGAACTCAATGAACAAAAATGGGGTATATTGGATAAAGATACAGGACAATTCATTGAAGACCAAGGCACACCTATGACTTTTGATTCTGAAGCCGAAGCACAGGCCGTTATTGACAGTATGGATGCTGACGGCCCTCACGGTGACTTTGAGGTTGCTCCTTTGGGTAATCCTATTGATGAAGCCATGAATCGTGCCGACATGGGCGATTTAGACCAATCTCGTGAAGATATTCAAGAGGCTTTTGAAGAAGCCTACACTGAAGAAATGCAACGTTTGGAAAATATGGAAGTTATTTGCACTATTGTTAATTTAGATGGCACTTATGCCAAATCTGAATGGCCTGAATTATATGAATCCGTGGCCACATGGTTAGAATTAGGGGGCGACCCTAATGTCTTGATGCAAATGATGTCAGGCCAAGAACCAGAGCATAAACGAACCGATAGAGTTAAAGTTACTGATTATTTGGGACTTTACAAAGACCCAGTAGTTATTGATTATCCCGATCCTAATGATTTAGATAATTGGAAACCAGTGGGAGTAGGTGATACCACTTCCAGAGGCGAAGTTGTCCGGCCATGGTTAGATGCTGGCTTTGATATCGGCACCATAGTAACAGTTTCTCAAGATTTCGGTAGTGATTATGTAGTTGTAATCCCTCCATCAGACCCCAATACCTTTGTAGGAGGCCTATTATTGCCTAAATTAACTTTAGATTGTTACCAACCGGTCCCAGAAGGACAGGGACCTGCAGTCCCATGGGACCCATCTGAAGTAGTAGATTCAGATTTGACTCCTAAAGAAAGAGCCAAACAAGAAGCCAAAGAAAAGGCTAAAAAGCGTTCTTTGAGCCAAACTTTGAGCACAGACCGTCGTCTGGAAACCCGAGTAGACTTAATATCAGGTGAAATTAAACAGTTTACAGGTAACCAATTGGCTGCAGGAGAGGCAGGATTTACATTTATTAAGACCCGACTTCTGAAGATGGGACCAAATATCTATCCGGTAGCACTCCCCGGCGTTATCGATTACTGTAATGATAAGGGAATTAAATATACTATCTTGGAATCCAGTCCTCAAGGATATCCTATTAAATTAGAAGTGGCGGCTTCTCTGAAGCCTTTATTGACTCAGATGGGTAAACCATTAAAGTTAAGTAGTGGAAAGACCAACGATGTGGTGGTGATCTCATACAGGTAATGACCAAGACCAATATTCCTCTCTGGAAACAGGAGTTTAGCAAGTTTACTGATAAATCTCTGCGTGAGATGAAGAAATATGCTGACAATACTAATGAAGAACGTGAATGGATGTGTTATGTCTATGACCAAGACGGCGTTTACGAGTTAGGTGGAGTATCTTATGGGGACGAGTCTGCTATTAAGGTTTCTCCGCAGAGTAAAGGTGCTCAAGATGCTATTATGCGTGGCTTAGAAAATCAAAAATGGACTATTCATGGCCATCCGCTCAAAGATGGTAAGATTTACACAGGTCGTCAATATTTCTCTTCTACTGATATTTGTCGAGAGTATGTTGATTCTCGAGATAATAATAAATATATTGCTCAATTCGTAGTTTACCCACATCAACAGATCCAAAAAGGCCCCGATGGTAAGCCTAATGGAAAGAAAGTTATTCATAATAGGGTTCGCACTTTAATTTTCCCAGATACTCAGACTATTGTTTCTGCTATGCGGGATTCTAACCCCGGCGTTGACCCCTATGGCATTACTCCAGAATCTGGCCAGAATCGCCAAGTTCCTGATGGAAATGGTGGTTTAACCCTTCGTAATGAATCTGGTGTAGACTGGTTTAAGTTCCAAGAAGCACTGGGACGCTATGGTATGATGGGTATTATGGATTTAGAAGGTCCTATGTTGGGTGCTGAAGGCTTTACTCATGGCCAATTAAATGTATTTAATGCTGCGGGTGTCGTAGGTATCTTTGCCGTTCTGGGTGGTTTGTGGTATGCTAATTCCCACAAACAAAAGATTATCGAGGTTGTCGATGATTGGTTCCCGGGACATTGGTGATGAAACTTGGTATTTACTGTTGACATGGTGGGAGATTATATCTCCAGTGGTGCCACAGGTTGGGTTTTTGAACATAATAGAGAGCCAGATAAAGTTATTAAAATCATGAAAGCCTTTCCCAGAGTAGGTAGAACTATTTTAGATGCTTTCCAATATGATGATTATTTATTACATAGATTCCCGGATCGATACAATGCAGCCCACAGGGATTATGAGCATGAGTTTGCTACTTCCATGCTCTGGAGACCTATGTCCGCTAAAATGTTGATGTATGTGTTTGAAGAAATTATGTCCCACCGTAGAAACGCCACTGTTAAGTTACCTTCAGGTTTACCTGAAGTCTATGATACAGTAATGATGGAGATGCCTCTACAAGATACTAAAAATATGTTGGATAGTATTGAATCTTCTCCTAATCCAGAAGGGGCAGAAACATTTCAAGAAAACTTTTTAGGAATTAAAGGTCCCGGACATCGTAATGCTTACATTGCTGTTATGGAAAAATTAAGAGTTCCGGAAAGTTATGGTAGGAGTAGGTTGCGACCACGGGTAGAAGTTTTTAAAGAAGTATCCAATTTCTTGTGGAATGATGTAGGGATGGTAACTCGAGATACGGCTAATGCAGGTAATTATGGTTTCCGTGCTAATGGGGAATTAGTTTTATTTGATCCTATTGTAGCCCCTCTTCCGATTGGGACAGACTGGATGTCTTCTGATGTTTACGACCGTTTAAGGTATAATTATTTTAGTTATCTCTTTACGGAAGAACCATTTCCTATTGACTCCAGTTATGAAGCCAAACCAGTAAACCGAAAGATTAAAAAGATTGAAAAGCAATTAAATACTGGAACTTTTGATACTATTGAACGTTCTGCCGAAGGTGGGAAAAACTATCTCCCCGCTCACCGAGAATGGTATAGTATAGTAGCCTATCCAACTTCCACCAATTCTTCCCATACGGTTGATTTGGCTAATCATATGGATTTAATGTCAGCATTAGCCATTTTTAAGGGTGCTTGTGAAAAGAATTATTATTCAGTAGAGATGTATCGACACCGTAGTATACCTGTTGATTATGTAAGGGACGAGAATACTTTAGTTCTCAAATGTAAATATAATTATATTACAGGTAATGATAGACAGTTCTTAAAGTTCGTTCAAAGTTATTTTGATAAAAAATGGCAATTTAGAGCGGAAGATTTTGAGGTTGAAGGTTTTCCCGGATCAGTTCAAGATGAAATCCAGATTGAAGATTGGGCTGTGCAAGATTTAATGTATTCTAATTCTATTACAGGTAACTTCTTAGAAGACCAAGCCAAGTTTAATTATGGTTTAAATGCTGAAGACCCAGATTTTGATGGCAGCCATCCCAATGCTCAAGGTTATCCAGCGTTCCCAAAAAATAATCTCTGTCCTTCTTGTCACAAATACAGCAGTAGACCTTTGCGAAACTATCAGAATAAAATTATGTGTCATCGATGTGAAACGAAGTTGTTTAAACAACAGCAATTAGAAGATCCTGCTTATATAGATAACTGGAGGTTGGGTAAGTATGGTAAATATCTACATTTTGAGGCACCTGCGGCAACTAAAGTTAAGTTTCCACGAGCCAAGGCTGACAAGATTGTAGCCGAAGTAGAAGCCTATATGAAGCCGATGGTTGATAAAATCATGGCTTGTGGCTCTTATCGTCGTGGTGCTCAGATGATTGGCGACATTGATTTCGTTATTATTCCTAAGGCTGGACACACCCTTCCTAATATGTTACCACCTAATCAGGGAGTTAATTGGGTAGGTGAAAACAAGGCCCAAGTTATTATTGATGGCGAAAAAGTAGACTTTAAGGTCACTACCCCGGATGCTTGGGGTGCTACCGTCTTATATTTCACAGGTCCTGCCGATTTTAATATTAAATATAGGGTGATGGCTAAGAAACAAGGTAAGAAACTTAATGAATATGGTATTTGGGATCGAACCACGGATGCTTATTTAGCAGGAAAGACTGAAGAAGATATATTTACTGACTTAGGTCGACCCTACAAAGAACCTAAAGATAGAAAAGGCTGGTCTTGGAAGAAGGCAGAATCTTTTGAAGCCGAAAGTCACCCACGGTGTCCAATTTGTATGGGATATATTCCTAATGACCAAACCCCCGGCAAGTTTCCGGGTGCTTTAGCACGATATGATAATGAAACTGAGATATGTTCGGATTGTGGAACTGTGGAAGCATTGGTAGGGATGTTTGCTACTCCTGAACAAATCGTAGAGTGGCAGGATTCTGAGCAGACCTTTGAGGATTATCGTATACTTATTATGAATGTTAAACATAGTGTTCCTGAAATGATGTTTGGCAGAGGTCCTGAATGGGAGACTGTTCGAAAACTGAATAAAGATAAGAAAAACTCTGAGTATCTTAATCAACAGGTGTTTGAGAAACGATATGGCTGGAATGTAGGTGATGAGGTCAATCTTAATGATAGAAAGGAAAGAACCCCTATGGCCATAAATCTAAGTTGGCAGAATTACCATCAATACGATGGGCTTGGATTTAAAGGTTTAGGTAGTTTATTCGGTGCAGAATCCAGTGGAGATAAAGTATTTGGTGTGCAGAGACACGATGCTCACCGTGCAGGATTACATTATGATCTTCGTTTAGAAAGAGATGGAGTTCTTAAATCTTGGAGTATTCCTAAAGGTATGCCAACTGATAAACGCCATTTAGCGATTGAAACACCCGACCATAAGATGTCATGGTTGGACTTTGAAGGTGAGATTGAGGAAGGTTATGGTGCAGGAGATGTGAAGTTAGATAGTAAATCTACTTTCAAAACAGTTTCATATAAACCTAAGAAATGGGTTTTTTACGTTAATTCAGGTAAATATCAAGGTAAATATACTTTAGTTCACTGGAAAGACAATAAATGGTTGATATCTCGTAACAAGAATCAGAGTCTGGAAGCAGAAGAAAAGGTTTTCAATGCATGGCATGATTTGGCTACGGAGAAACAGCGTAATTATATTAAGAGATTGGGAGGAGACCCACATCCAGATTTAAATCGTCGTCAAGCCAGTAAATTAATCAATCAATTAGCACGGGAGAAAAAGGCTTTAGACCAAATAGATATAGTTGCTGAGGAGGAGTAACCATGTTTGGTGAACTCATCGGCTACGGTGATTATGGTTTCGTCTTTGAGGATGAAACTGAAATTAATGGTCCAGAAGGTTCAGTAGTTAAAATTATGACTTTGGATACTCCCGGTTGGGAATGTAATTTACAACAGTATAATATGTTTGCCCAACTTATGAATCATCAAGACCAAGGAATCAGAACCCCGGGTTTACCAGACATCTTTAAACATTTTAGAGGGCAGATGGATATAAATCTATTAAATATATTGAGTTACATGAGTAAAGACACTGATCCTCATGCAGTCCGTGCACTCAGGGAAAGTATTCCCGTAGGCACGGAATATGTAGTAGTTATTATGGAGAAACTTCCTTGTGTAGCCACCAATCAATATTGTGGACGTAACTTAAAAGATAAAGGGAATATTGCTGAAGAGCAATCAGTTTATGAACAAATGGTAAAATATTTATATGATTCTGGTTGGTGGGTAAGAGATGTAATCGACCCCCGAAATGTAGGATACAATCTACATGGTGCACCAGTCTGGTTCGATCCTATGGTGGCCCGTCGGAGAGGATTTCCGGGATATAGTCCTGAGGCCATTGAGATGTGTCATGAAGAAGTGGATGCCTATCCAAGTTCCTATCGTAAAGCCGTCCAAGACGGTAGTTATTTTACTCAACGGCACGGTTATGGATTATTTCATGGTGAAACATTTGTTTCCAGAGATTATCCTCAATGTTACCTCTGCGGACTTCCTGCTAAGATAGAAGTATTAACTGCAGTAGGAATGCGTAACTTTTGTAGTAATAAGTGTCGTGGACACTATGAAGGCATCGATTATGGACCCGATGATTATTTTATTAGTCCTAAATTAGAACATCAACTTAGTATTGTGGAGTATTCCCCGGGCATTAAATTAGATTATGAACGAGATATTGAGGCCAAGGTTACTATTAAATGTAATAACTGTCCTTTACACTTTAAACACAGTTTTGACGAAAGTCATGTCAACAAAAGAGGAGATTGGCATAAACATAAAGATGAAGAAGGCAATGCCATGGATAAAGAAGAAATTGAATACTGTGATCATGACATGAGTGTAATTAAATATATTTCAAATGATTGGGAACGGGCCGGAATGGCAGCCATTCGGTGTCATAAATGTCAGTTGGCTGACGAGATGTCAGCAGATATTCCAGAAGGATGTAGTAATTTAGGTTCACAAAAACCTAAATGGTTTGGTTCTGAACCAGATTGGGAAGACATCGATTGGAGTGAACCCCCTAAAAAAGATGATTTAGGTGACGAAGTAGAGTGGGAGGCTGATGCTTACCAAATACTGCGAAATCATGGGACTGCTCTGACCGTGATGGGCCGATATTCGGCTATTAATTTTACTTCATAAGATTGACTAATGCTTCCACAGGCCATTGTTGATTAACAGCAGTAATTTCCAGATCCAATAACTCAGCAGAGATTAAATCTACTTGGGCTTCAGAAGAATCTCCTCTACTGTTCCAATGCACTTCCCAGTCATCAGGATAAGTGAACTGCAGTCTTTCTTTTTGTAGGTCATCATCAATATTAATCCGGATTAGTGTCCAACCTGCAGTCTTTAGTTTTTCAGCCTCGTTAATAAATCTAACATCATCCACAATAAGATTCTCACCTTCGTGGTTAATTAGGTAATCAATCCAGACATCTTCTCTAATCTCTCGCATTTTCATACCAATTTGTTGGAGTAATCTGCGGTCTTTACCCACCATAGCAAATAAATCTGCGGCAATAGATTTAACTTTAGCAGCCAAAGAAATCTTTTGAAAACCATGGTGTTCCACAAACCAATCGGCTAAAGTTGTTTTACCACTGGCCATCTTACCACAAATTGCGATCTTCATAGTATCTCATCCTCGTGCTACCTTAATATAACTTCATCTGACGAGCACCAGCGGCAGTATTATTGTCCATAGCCTCAGTCATATATGTAGGGATAAATTGATTTAAGGGTGTGCTACCTTCATACCCATGATTTAGATGGAAGTCAAAGGCTGGGTCTAATATGTATATCTTCCCTTTATCTTTGGGACTTCTAACAATGCGTCCTAACATCTGTGTCAGCATAACCCCGGTTTGTAATTTATACCAATCTGGATTAGCCTTCATTTTCTTAACGATTCTGACATCGCCCAGACTTGGGAAGGGAACTTTAGGAATAATACAGAATCCCACAGTGCCTCCATCGTATCCTTGGTTAGCATATGTAGATAAAAGTATTTGATTTCCCCCAGATTTGTCAAAACTACTGAATACAGATTCTCTTTCTTTAGCACCTTTAGTATGTTGAACCAATCTATCTGCCACACTGCGGTCTAATTGTTCGATGGCCACCACTAAGTTCTTTTCAATTTCATCAGTATATGGTAGAATCAGCCCTTTTTGGTCTGGGAATTGCTTGGCGATGGCTACAATCTTTTCGGCAGTAAGTAGATATTGTTCTTGACTGCGTTTACTTCGATTAAGATTACCACCTTGTAAAGAGGTATAGATAGGTCTGTTTTCTACGGGGAAACTACTGTAATCAACTTTAATGTAGGTAGTCATTTTAGGATCCAATCCCAGTTCTTCCATAAATATATCTGCATCTGCAATAGTTCCACTCATGAAGATACGCCTACTACCTAATCCCAATAGTAGGTTTTGAGAAAGATGACTAATGTCTAAGGGCTTAAAATTAAGATATACAGGGTCATCTTCATTATCATATTGCCAGATAATATTTTTAGGTCCAGTTTTTAGTTGTTCAATGAGGGTTTCTAAATGTTTACTGCTATTAATAGCGTAACGAATAGTTTTATCATCATAATTTTTCTTTTCGATTTGTTCATTAATGTGTTTTACCATATTACTGAGATACCCTACCCAGATTTTAGCACCCATTTCATGACGTTTAACTTCAGTTTCAGGTGTAATGCTTCCAATACGAGGCATACCCCAAGTATTTGGGGAATTAACTGGATTCCATGGTTTTAACATTTGGTTTCTTTGATTTTGCATATTAACGGCCTGTGAATCAATGGCCTCCATAATATCATTAAAGGTAGGAATGCCCAGTAATCGTTCCATTTTCTTGATACTCAGATCGAAAGAATAGAAATCAGCCATATTATGAGGTAAACTATGAGCCTCATCAATAATTAATAAATCTCTTTGCTTTAGGTAGGCATCACTTTGATTCAT
>Ga0315318_10000821_pt1 | contig 13188 bp, 15 predicted proteins | sample M1200m3416metaG_FD_203703 | JGI IMG/M metagenome (GOLD analysis project Ga0315318, IMG submission 203703) | Ammonia-oxidizing marine archaeal communities from Monterey Bay, California, United States - M1 200m 3416 | ecosystem: Environmental > Aquatic > Marine > Coastal | place: USA: California... | reverse complement strand
TGATCGTTTTCCCAAATGAAACAAACCTTACAGAGCCAACTACATTTTTTCCATCAAATATTATAAAATGATCACAGTATTCATCGTATTCATCAAATAGTTCAGATTCAGAAACACCTATTTCATTTGTGAAAACTGTTTTTCGAATATGCATAATGATTGAAAAATCATTATCATTAAAGCTTAATTTTAGTAAATGAATATTTGACATGAAAAATTAGGAATTATTGTCAAGAGCAGATCTATTTGGAAATAGATGTAATGTCGCATCATTATTTTCTAATGTTATTTCTGCACGACCTATACGACTTTTGTATAATTTAATTTTTTTACCGTCAATGAAATTAAACCTTTCAATTTCAACTAATGTCAATTCCTCCAATTTTCCAAGCGTCTTGTATACTGCAGACAAAGATATATTCAATTCTTCTGCAACTTGAGGTGCGTCTTTTGCAACTTCAATAATTGAAAATAACACAGAACGATGACATGCATTGACTAAAGATTCCATAATTTTTTGAGTGATGTTATATTCACTTAATTGTAAAATGTTTGGTTTTGGAAGTACTTCGCGAACAATACTTTTTTTCAATTTACTTGACATCATTTGGAGTTAATGTTAAAGACGCTTCAGGTTTTTTTATACTTATCTCAGCATCTCTAATTCTACTCCGATATACTTTAAATCGCCTACCTTTTTCAGATATTTGCCAACTATCCACATGAATTAATGAAAGTTCTTCCAAATCAGATATTTTTTTGTAAACGGAACTAAGAGGGATTTTATGTTTTTCAGATAATTCTGCAGCAGTTTTTCCCTTTCTGATAATTGAGAAAATTATTGCACGCGATTCAGCATCTGCAAGCATACCAATTACTTTTTGTGTAACGTCATATTTTTTTAATTGTGGTAGTGTGGTACGTTTTGCCATAATCTAATGATTTTACACGAGTATTTAATATTCATTATATAATCTCAGAATTTAGAATGAAGGTATAGATTACTAATTAATGACACGGAAATCCGGCAGCATGTCTCATGTCGTGAGTTAATTCATGAATAAACATTTCATCAAATGCTTGTTCACCCAGAACTACACTAAAGATATGACCTTGGTCAAAACCAACCACAAACAACCCAAACCCAAATATGAGTGCTAAAGTTACAATTGCAATTTTAGATACACTAGAAGTGGTAATTGTTGTTTGATGCTGTGACATAGATTTTTTGTTGAAACTTATCTATTTAAAAGTAATTGAAAGACGTCTGATATTGTGAAGATCCATTTTTTAATAATACCGACGATTATTGGAATACTATTTGGAGTCCTATTTACGGTCGTCTCTGAAGAACCATCAAATGATTCAGCAATTCTCAACAAAGAGAATCTATTAGTTGGATCTACAATTTTAGGTAATCCGGATGCCAAAATAACGGTAGTTGAATTTGGAGACTATCAATGTACATTTTGTTATAAATTTCATAATGATGTAATGAAAAAAATTAATGAGAGACATATCAAATCAGGAGATGTGAATTTTGTCTATAAGGATTTTCCTTTAAATGGTGCCCCCTCAATTTTAGCTTCTGAAGCATCTTATTGTGCACAAAAACAGGATAAATTTTGGGAATATCATGATACTTTGTATAATAATTGGGGAGGAGAAAACACAGGTTGGATTACAAAAGATGTATTGCTAGATTTTGCAAGTGATGTAGGATTGAATTTAGATGACTTTAATCAATGTATGAGAGATTCTGAATTTAGGCAAAAAGTTCTGGATAACGAACAATTTGGGAGGGAAATAAACATCAATGCAACACCTTCGTTTTTAATATTCAACAATAACGAAGTTTATAGAATAATTGGTGTCCAACCGGTCGAAAAATTTGAACAGATATTTCGAGAACTTGGAAATTCATGAAATTAGAAAATATAGATAATCACCTTAATATTCTAATTCTGGGGCTAATAGAAAATGGGAAAATTTGAAGTTCAGAATGTAGATTCTGTAAAGATGTATAAAATTAGAAAAACATTAGAAGAATTAACTCAGCAATCAGGTCGCGGAACAGAACTTATCACAGTGTATATTCCAAAGGGACAACAACTTCACGAAGTGGTGACTCAATTGAAAGAAGAACAAGGAACTGCTGACAACATAAAATCTGATTTAACCCGAACTCATGTTGTAGATTCATTATCCAAAGTAATCCAGAAATTAAAATTATATAAAAAAACTCCGGATAAAGGATTGGTAATATTTTGCGGTGCACTTCCAAGAGAAGGAGGAGGGCCACCTGGAAGCGAAGTTGTAAAAATATACGAAATAGATCCTCCTAAAGATTTAACCACGTCATTATACAGATGTGATGATCATTTTCATACGGATATTTTAAAAGATATGTTGAAAGATGACAATATCATCGGATTGTTAGCAATTGATGCCAAGGATGCAGGATGGGGACTGTTACATGGAGATAAGTTAGAAGTTTTAAAACAAACTGGATCCGGCGTCGCAGGAAAACATAGACAAGGAGGGCAATCAGCGAAACGATTTCAGAAATTAAGAGAAATGGAACTACAATATTATTTTAATAGAGTAGCAGCCATAACTAGAGAATATTTTATTGACATCTATCAAGTGAAAGGACTAATAGTCTCAGGCCCAGGCCCAACAAAAGAAGAATTTGTAAATAAAGAATATTTGGAGTATAGATTACAAAATAACATAATTGCCACAATTGATGCGTCATATTCAGGTGCAGAAGGGATTAGAGAAGCATTTTCAAAATGTTCAGATATTTTATCAAATTTCAGAATGGTAGAAGAAAAAAAAATAATCGAAAAATTATTCCAAGAAATTAATTCAAATACAGGATTAGGAAGTTATGGTCTAAAAGAGGTAATTGGAATGTTAAAAGACAACATTGCAGGAACGGTGATTATTTCTGATGACATCAATATGAGTCGAATTGAAAAAATATGTAAAAGATGTTCAAACATCGAAGAAGAACTCATCGAACAAGGAAAAAGAATTGCAAAAAAAACAGAGATGAAAAGTAAATCATGTTCCAAATGTAAAGCAATGGATTCCGAAATAACAGATCAAGATCTTATTGACCATATTGCACTAAATGCATCTCAAACAGGAACTAAAGTTGAAGTTGTTTCAGGTAAAACAGAACATGGAGTTATGCTTGGCAGTTTAGGAAATATAGCCGCCATACTTCGCTATAACCCAAATCGTAATTAGAAAGAATTTTTAATTTTTTGTTGTAATTCCTGTAATTCATTATCTGAAGGAATTTCCCTTTTTGTCCACATTGTTGCTTTATCCGCATACCGTGGAATGATATGTACATGCACATGTGGAACAATTTGTTTTGCCTCTTTGCCATTATTCTGTGCAATACTAAATGCAACTGCACCTGTAGCCTTAAGAATTGTATTAGCTATTTCAGGAACTAGTGCAAATAATTCTGCGACCTCATTTGTAGGCATGTCAGTAATTTTTTCATAAGGTTTTTTTGGAATTACAAGGGAATGCCCCGTGTCGATTGGATATTTATCTAAAATCGCAACATGTTGTTCATCTTCAAATATAATAAATCCAGGTCTATCACCATTAATGATCTCAGTAAAGATCGTCACCATGTAATAATAGGCATTATTGATACTATAAACGATATTGATTTATTTGGTGATAAATTTTGAATGAGCAATGGGCAAAAATAGACGTGAAAAGCGAGCAGAGGAACGCGAAGGTTTTGCAAGTAAAAGAACCGCACAATATAGAACCCGAAATCTCAAAGCATTAGGAATTTTATCGATGATTGGAGTAATTGTTGCATTTGCCTGTTATGAATTTGTTACATCAACCAATAATGTTCCAGGAGCCCCTGAAAATGCAGGAAAGTTAGGCGATGAACATATCCACGCATCAATGTTAGTAAAGATTTTTGGAGATAAATTTGATTTTACAACTCCAAATTATCAAGTAAAAACAAGTTGGATTCATTTTGAAAATCAAGATGGAGATACAGTACACCGACATTCAACAGGGGTAGAACTTGAATTCATGTTTAATTCCATGAATATTGCAATAGATGACAAGTGTTTTGTTTTCCCTGATGGGAGACAATTTTGTACAAATGATGATTATACTTTAAGTTTCTACGTTAATCAACAAAAGGTTGAAGATATACGAACCTACATTATACAAGAAGATGACAGAATTCTCATTACATATGGAAATGAAGATCAAGAAACAATAGACAAACAACTAGCAGAGTTAAATGCACAAGCAATCAACAGATTGTGAGTAAAATGAAGATTTCAAGTAGAAATGTTGTTGAAGGTACAGCTCGAGCACCACATCGTGCAATGTACAAAGCCATGGGGCTAACTAACGAAGACTTGAGTAAATCATTTGTCGGAGTTAGCCATACAGGTAATGAAGCAACGCCATGTAACATTCATCTTCCAAATCTTGCACAGCAAGCAAAACAAGGGGTTACCGAAGGAGGGGCAACTCCAAGAGAGTTTAGTACAATTGCAGTTAGCGACGGGATTGCAATGGGTCATGAAGGAATGAAATCGTCGTTAATCAGTAGAGAAATTATTGCAGATTCAATTGAATTAATGGTTAGAGCACATCAATATGATGCGCTGGTAGGAATAGCAGGGTGTGACAAAAGTCTTCCAGGAACCATGATGGGAATGATAAGACTCAACATACCATCAGTATTTGTTTATGGTGGAACAATTATGCCAGGAATGTTAGATGGGAGAGAATTAACAGTTGTAGATGTTTATGAAGCAGTTGGCTCATACGATGCAGGCAAAATTACCGCTGAAGAATTAGAAAATATTGAAAATGTAGCATGTCCTAATGCAGGTTCCTGTGGAGGAATGTTTACAGCTAATACAATGGCATCAATTTCTGAAGCAATTGGGTTATCTTTACCAGGTAGCGCTAGCCCTCCAGCTGAAGATGACAGAAGAGATAAAATTGTATTTGAAACTGGCAAAGCATGTACAAAATTACTCAAATTAGGCATAAAACCACTCGATATTGTAACATTTGAAGCATTTGAGAATTCCATTACAATGTTAAATGCAGTAGGAGGATCTACGAATGGAATTTTACATTTGTTAGCAATGGCAAATGAAGCTGGAATTAATCTAACATATGATGATTTTGAAAGAATTAGGAAAAAGACCCCTCATCTTGCAGATATGAAACCCGGAGGAAATTATGTAATGAATAGTTTGGATAAGATTGGTGGAATTCCATTAATTATGAAAAAATTGTTAGATAAAAATTTGATACATGGAGATGCAATAACTGTAACAGGTAAAACAATAAAAGAGAATTTAGAAGAGTTATCAATCATAGAAGTTCCAGACCAACAGATAGTCAAATCCGTAGAACAGCCAATACATGAAGTTGGAACTGCTGTAATTCTAAAAGGCACATTAGCACCAGATGGTGGCGTAATCAAAACTGCAGGAGTTGAGATGACAAAATTTACGGGAATTGCCAAGGTTTACGATAGAGAAGAATATGCGTTTGAGGCAGTTTCAAAAGGGGACATAGAAGAAGGAGATGTAGTCGTTATAAGATATGAAGGACCAAAAGGAGGTCCTGGAATGAGAGAAATGCTTTCAACTACAGCAGCGCTTGTAGGTCAAGGACTAGGAAAGAAAGTTGCAATGGTAACTGATGGAAGATTTTCAGGAGGAACACGTGGATTTATGGTTGGACATGTGGCACCAGAAGCATTTGTTGGAGGACCTATCGCACTAGTGAAAAATGGAGATAATATATCAATCAATTTGGAAAATAATTCCATAAATCTACACGTACCAGAAGAGAAGTTGGATGATAGAAAAAAACAATGGAGAAGACCTGCACCAAACTATACTACAGGAGCACTTGCAAAATTTGCATCATTGGTAGGATCTGCAGCAAATGGTGCAATTACAAAACCTGCACAATACTAGTTATTCAAAATGTTTTTCACATAACATTACATTTTTTGAGTTAAGCGTCTTTGCGGTTAAAGATGTACCATCCTGAATTCCTTTTTTGCATACATAGCAATTCATTTCATGTGCATCTGTTCTCAAAAAGACAGACTCTGTCTTTAAAACATAATCCTGAATTAAAGATGATTTTTCAGAGTATACTAACTGACTCATGCCATATACAGGCATTAACCAGTTATAAGGGTACCGTACTCTAAGGTACTATTCGTCACAATTTCGGGCTATCTATGAAAGGTATTTGATAACTTTAGCAAGGTCTTGAGACCAATTAGTTGTGAGTGAATAGCAACTCTCTGTACACGGTTACTGAGTGCGTTCATGATAAGCCTAGGAGAAACAGATCTAATTGTAGATCGCTCAATTTTATTCGATCATATTGTTAAACAGACTTTAAATATTGAGATTTTTGTTAAAAAAATATGAATGGTGACCGTCTTTGGACATCCAAGCATTCCTAAGATAATTCCTCTAGTGTACACTGAAACTCAGCCATTTGAAGTTTACAACAAAATATCAAGAAATTACAAATATTCATTTTTGTTTGAATCATTAACGGGTCCTGATGAACTTGCAGAGACATCAATAATGGGATTTGATCCAGAACTTATCGTAAGAGGGTATTTTGACAAAATTACAATTGAGAATAGAGAGGGCAAAATTGAAACTATTAACACAGATGCCCCTCTACATGAAATCAAAAAATTAGTAAAACAGACAGATGATATGACATATCGATACTTGGGAGGAGCAGTAGGAAACATAGATTATGATGCCATACATTTATTTGAAAATATTCCTGGAGAGAGAAATTTGGATAAACCAATAATGGAATTTGGAATATACAACGAAGGGATTCTATACGATAACAAAAAGAAACAGTTTTTCTATTTTTACTACGATGAAAATAGATCTGAGAAGATATTGAAAACTGAAGAGGAATTTGGAATTTTTGAAATTTCAGATATACTTCCAAATTTAGATAAAGAAGAATTTAAAAAAATTGTAAACAAAGCAAAAGAGTACGTACACAGTGGAGATGTGTTTCAAGTTGTTCTTTCTAGAAAATTCTCATTTGAAGGAAAAGGAGATTACCTTAAAGTATATGAAAAACTGCGAAAGCTAAATCCTTCTCCATATATGTTCCATCTGAAAATGAAAAACAATACAATAATTGGTTCAAGTCCAGAAATGTTGTTAAGAGTTACTGGAAAAGATATTGAAACATTTCCTATTGCAGGTACAAGAAAGATTACAGAAGATGAACAAAAAAATGAAAAACTAAAAGAGGAATTACAAAATGACGAAAAAGAACTTGCAGAGCATACAATGCTTGTTGATTTAGGAAGAAATGATATTGGGAAAGTTTGCGATTACGGAACTGTGAAAGTAAAAGAGTTAATGAATATTAAAAGATTCAGCCACGTTCAACACATGGTGACACATGTGGTAGGTAAATTAAATGAAAAATATAATATGTATAACGCGTTTGAAGCAGTTTTTCCTGCAGGGACAGTTTCAGGTGCACCAAAAGTAAGAGCAATGGAGGTAATCCAAGAGTTAGAACCAATACAACGAGGAACATATGCAGGGGCTATAGGCTATTTTTCATTTAACGGATGTTGTGATTTTGCAATAGCAATTAGGAGTATTTTTGCAGAAGATGATAAAGGATTTGTACAAGCAGGGGCAGGAATTGTATTTGATTCCATAGCAGAAAATGAGCTTAAAGAAACAGAACATAAGGCAAATGCGATGATTACTGCATTAAAAGAGGCAGCAAAATGAAATTTCTAATCATTGATAATTATGATTCGTTTGTCTATAATATTGCTCAAAGACTAGGAGAATTAGGAATTATATCCGACGTTATAAGAAATGATAAGATATCCATAAAAGATATCGAAAATTCAAATTATGCTGCCATAATTATTTCTCCAGGTCCGGGAACGCCTGATAATGAAAGATATTTTGGGATTTGTAAAAAAGTTATACTAGAACTTGGGCCATCAAAACCAATTTTAGGAGTTTGCCTAGGACATCAAGGAATAATTTCATGTTTTGGAGGAAAAGTTGTCAATGCAGAAAATATTCGTCATGGGAAAACCAGTCAAATTAAACATACAGATGAATCATTATTTGAAGGAGTAAAAAATCCATTTAGAGCAACTAGATATCATTCATTGGTAGGACAGAAAACAATTATACCTGATTCGTTAAAAATTACCGCAGTAGCAGAAGATGATGGAGAAGTTATGGGAGTGAGTCACAAAGAATATCTAATTGAAGGAGTTCAGTTTCACCCAGAGTCAATATTGACCGATGAAGGAACAAAAATCTTTGCGAATTTTATAGAAAAGGTGAAAAATCATGCAAAAAATAACTGAAGATCTTACATTTGACGAAATGTCTGAGGTAATGAGTGAAATTCTAAATGGAAAAAATAATGATGATGAAATTGCAGAATTCCTCAAAGATTTATCAGACAAAGGCGAGACAAATGAGGAACTACGTGCCATGTTTACAAAAATGAACGAGTATTCAGTTAATATCAATCCAAGTTGTCACGGAAATTTAATCGACGTATGTGGGACAGGAGGGGACAATTTACAGACGTTCAATATTTCTACAACTGCATCATTTGTTATTGCAGGAGCAGGTGGAAATGTTGCAAAACATGGAAATCGTTCGGTTTCAGGCATATCAGGGAGTGCAGATATTTTTGAATATTTTGGATTTGATTTGAATTCAGAACCATGGATAGTAGAGGAAATGATAGAAAAAATAGGAATAGGATTCATGTTTGCACCAAAATTTCATCCGGCTATGAAAAATGTTGCACCTGCTAGAAAGATAATTGGTAAAAGAACTGCATTCAATCTATTAGGTCCATTATGCAATCCTGCAAAAGTAAGGCATCAAATGATAGGAGTTTTTGCAGATAATTATATTGAAAGAATTGTAAAAATCATGCAAAAAAATTTTTCTGATACGATTTTAACTGTAAGGTCTGATGACGGCATGGATGAACTATCAACAACATCAAAAAATAAAGCATGTTTATTAAAAAACGAGGAAATTACAGAATTCATAATCGATCCAAGCAAGTATAACATGGAAAAAGGTAATTTATCAGATATACAAATTACAACAAAAAAAGAGGCTACAGATGCATTTGTCAAAGTATTGAATAACACATCAAACAAAACAATGAAAGAAATTACAATACTAAATGCTGCAGGAGGACTGCTTGTAGGAGGCATTTGTAATAAATTTGAAGAAGGAGTGGAGTTAGCTCTAAAAACAATAAACAGCGGAGATGCGTTTAAGAAATTAAAACAATTTGCAAAAGAAAATAATTCATTAGACAAATTAGAGGAGTTTGAGTGATATGGAATATATTTTAGAAAAACTTGTTAATAATTCAAAAAAAGCAATTGATGCAGGAGTATACGAAATATCAGAATCACTATCAAACTCAGGAATCGATTTAGGTGAAACCATAATCAATTCACAATACGCATCATTAATTACAGAAGTAAAATTTTCATCTCCCGCATTAGGAAATATCAGAAAAGTATCCGACCCAGTAAGCATTGCATTGGAAATGGTTAATGGGGGAGCTTCAGCATTGTCAGTATTAACTCAACCATATTTGTTTGATGGATCACCAGAGCTTTTTATGAAAGTTAGAAGAGTAGTAAAAATTCCAATGTTAATGAAAGACATCACAATAGATAAAATACAAATTGATGCTGCAAAAAAAATTGGCGCGGATTATTTTTTACTCATACAATCTCTTTTTGATAAAAAAATGGTATCTGAAATAGATGAATTAATTGAATATGGGCATAGAAATGGAGTAAAAGTACTCGTAGAGGCACATACCTCTAAAGAATTTGAAAATGCGTGTAAAACGGACGCAGATATTATTGGGATTAATAATAGAAATCTAGATACCTTGAAAATAGATCTGAATACAACTAAAAATATCCTAGAAGAATCCAAGTCATCTAAAATCATTATCTCAGAAAGTGGAATTGAATCTCAAGATGATATTCGATTTCTTCATAAATGTGGAGCAAAAGGGTATCTTATAGGTACAGCAATAATGAAAAATGACAACATTGAGCAAACAGTTCGGGGATTAGTGAATTCCATATGAAAATAGGAATACCAAAGGATGGCAGATTTGGAGAGTTTGGAGGAAAGTATATTCCAGAAACATTGTCACCTGCGATAGAAGAATTAGAAAAAAAATATCTTAAAATTAGAAATGATAAAAATTTCAAAAAAGAGCTGGGCAAATTATTAATCGATTATGCAGGAAGACCAACTCCAATTTACTTTGCAAAAAATCTTACAAAGACCGTAGGAGGTGCAAAAATTTATCTAAAAAGAGAAGATTTGTTGCACGGCGGAGCTCATAAAATTAACAATACGTTAGGACAAGCATTACTTGCCAAACGTATGGGGAAAAAAAGAATCATTGCAGAAACAGGAGCAGGACAACATGGAGTGGCTACTGCAATGGCATGTGCAAGTTTAGGATTGAAAGCAGAAATTTACATGGGATATGTAGACACATTACGTCAAAAACAAAATGTTTTCAGAATGGAATTATTAGGTGCCAAAGTACATGCAGTGAAATCAGGTTCAAAAACATTGAAAGATGCAATAAATGAAGCAATGAGAGACTGGATTACAAATGTAGATTCAACATACTATTTACTAGGTTCAGCTGTAGGACCACATCCATATCCACTCATGGTAAGAGATTTTCAAGCAGTGATTGGTACAGAAATTAAAAAACAAATGAAGAAGATTCCAAATGTAGTAATTGCATGTGTGGGCGGAGGTTCTAATGCAATAGGAACCTTTTATCCACTAATTGACACTAATGCCAAAATTATAGGAATAGAGGCAGGAGGAAAAGGAGTGAAAACAAAATTACACTCAGCCCCACTTACTGCGGGAAAAAAAGGAGTACTGCATGGAATGATGACATATCTAATGCAAGATAAGGATGGACAAATTAGTGAAACACATAGTATTTCTGCAGGATTAGATTATCCAGGGGTTGGGCCAGAACATGCATATCTTAAAGATGAAAACCGCGTAGAGTACAAAGCTGTAACCGATGATGAAGTAATTGATGCATTTTTAATACTAACAAGAACTGAAGGAATAATTCCAGCATTAGAATCAGCACATGCAATAGCATACGCAATTAAGATTTCAAAGAAGATGAAAGAAACTGAATCAATTGTAGTTACACTTTCAGGTAGGGGCGATAAAGACATCGATATTGTAAAGGAGTATTTGACCAAAAATGTCAAGAATAAAAGAAAAATTTAATCAATTAAAATCAAACAATGAGATTGCACTAATCTCATATATAATGGTGGGATATCCATCGGAAAAAGCAACGTTATCGGCAGCGAAAGGATTGATTCAGGGGGGCGCAGATATTATTGAATTAGGTTTTCCATTTTCAGATCCAATTGCAGATGGGCCAACTATTCAAATGGCAAGTACAGAATCATTGAATGCGGGAACACAAATGGATAATTTCTTTGCGATTGTAAAAAAAATTCGAAAAGAATCAGATATTCCACTAGTACTGATGACATATACTAACATCTTATATAATCAAACATATCAAAAATTCATTTTACGTGCAAAACATGCAGGAATAGACGGATTGATTTTACCCGACATGGCAATAGAAGAATCAGAAGAGTATGTCAAATCCGCTAAAAAAATTGGCATGGATACAATATTTCTTGTATCCCCAAATACAAAAAATGATCGATTAAAGAAAATTATAAAATTAACATCAGGATTTCTTTACATGGTTGCAATTTTTGGCACAACTGGAATTCAAACAAAAATTCACAAATATACACTCGATGCACTACAAAATACAAAAAAGGCTGCAAAGGGAAAAATACCTGTCGGGGTAGGATTTGGGATATCTACCGAAAAAGATGTTCACAAATATGTTACATCAGGGACAGATGCAGTAATAGTTGGAAGTGCGAACATCAAAATCATAGAAAACACGCCTGCAGCTAAGATTCAGAGTAGAATTGCAACATTTACAAAAAAATTAAAGACTAAAACCAGGCAATGAAATAAAGGAATAAAAATAAGAAGTTTTTAATAATTGAATGCAGACAAAATATATTTTTGTTACAGGCGGAGTTATGTCTGGATTAGGCAAAGGAGTAGTTTCATCATCAATTTGTAAATTATTACAATTATCAAATCAAAAAGTTTCTTGTGTAAAAATTGATCCATATCTAAATTATGATGCCGGGACAATGAATCCAATTGCACATGGAGAGGTTTTCGTAACAAATGATGGAGGCGAATGTGATATGGATATAGGGAATTATGAACGATTTTTGAATCAAGATATACCAAAATCACATAACATTACAACTGCTCAAATTTATTCAAGTGTAATAGAATCAGAGCGAAAAGGAGAGTATTTGGGAGCATGTGTTCAGATAATACCGCATGTGACAGATGAAATCAAAAATAGAATAAAAAAGATTGCTAAAGATGAAGAATTAGAAATACTTATTGTAGAATGTGGCGGTACTGTAGGGGATATCGAGAGCTTACCATTTTTGGAAGCATTAAGACAAATTAAAGTGGAAGAGGGTACAGAGAATGTAATTTTTGTTCATGTAACGCTCGCACCATCATTAGATGTTGTGGGAGAACAAAAAACAAAACCAACACAACACAGTGTTCAAGAGTTAAGAAGAATTGGAATTCAGACAGATTTGTTATGTGTAAGATGTTCCATGCCATTACAAGATAAAACAAGAGACAAAATTTCGATGTTTACAAATGTAACAAATAATGATGTGTTTTCATGTCACGATGTTGATTCAATTTTTCAGGTTCCCGAGGTTTTATATGGTCAAGGATTAGTTGATGTTATTTTTAAGAGATTCAATAAAATGGGATATGTTAATGCATCACAAAATTGGGACACATGGAATAAGATAGTAAACTCACTACAGAATGAAGGACCCCCAATCAATATTGCAATGGTGGGAAAATATGTAACATTAGCAGATAGTTACGTCAGTGTTAATCATGCATTAAAACATGCAGC
>Ga0315318_10000816_pt1 | contig 13202 bp, 18 predicted proteins | sample M1200m3416metaG_FD_203703 | JGI IMG/M metagenome (GOLD analysis project Ga0315318, IMG submission 203703) | Ammonia-oxidizing marine archaeal communities from Monterey Bay, California, United States - M1 200m 3416 | ecosystem: Environmental > Aquatic > Marine > Coastal | place: USA: California... | reverse complement strand
GTTCTATCTCGTACTTGACCCAATCCATGTAATATAGATTTAGTTTTAAATATAGACATAGTATATCCATTGGATTCAGCAATTTTACGTAGTTTTTTAACTACTGGTTTACCCATTTTAGATGCTAAGCGAGGAGCGTTTTCTCCCCAAAATACTTTTGGATGTACTGAACCTAGAATATATTCTGCTGATGTGACCATCCAATCATTTGCTTCATTCGTTGATGAAGCATAAGGAGATAGAGATGAAAGACCAGCACATGGACAAACGGTATTGACTACATCAATTGGAATATCCATTGGATGTGCTAATTTACCATATGTGGCTTTTGAGAGGTTCAGATAGGGCACTGAATGATCATAATAATTTAAAAGGTGTGTTTCATTGTCTTGGAAACCATCATAAGTTAAGATATAAGAAGGTTTCTTACCAAAAACATTTTCCATAGCAATAGTTGATCCACCAATTAATGGTACTATACTAGCATAATTCATGATAAAAAATCCTCTAAACTATTGCCAGGTACATGCTTTATAAGAGAATTAATTCCATTCCAATAGGGATAAAATTCTCTAGATAAGTGTATTGATTTTGGTTTTTCCATATATTTAAAATCAAGTTCGCCTTTACCATTTATTAGATAATCTGTCCACTTAATTAATAAACCTGCGTCTTCAATATATTGATTAAATATATTACGAGCAGTATTTCGTTCTTCCCAAGAACCCCAAAATGGTTGGCCTTTATACCAACCAGATTTTGGAATCTTACGAGATTCATTCTCGATTGGAAGGAGCTCATAGATTCGTGCTGGAACAGATAAGTTTCTCACCTCCGCTACATATCGTTCGGCTAGCTTTATAACGTTCTCTTTGAGGTCTCCTTCTAATCGACAAAGATGATGTCTTATATCAATATTGCCAAAATAAAATTCTAATTGATCTACATCAAGATCAACATAAGTTTCTAAACCATCGCTTAAAGCACCATTGCAGGTTTTAAAAGGGATGCTATTAACATTCCAACCGGGACGATATAAACAAATAGCATGAGAATCTCCCACCACCATTTTTTTAGTTGTATGTGGATATTTAATTGTAGTTGCTTCATTATACATTCTCTCTAAATTATTTAAGTCTACATCATACCATTCTGGTTGAACTTCTTTTTTAGCTGATTCCAATTTTGACTTAACCATTTCATGGTATGGTGGAAAGTCGATTCCAATAGAATATACTTTTCCTTTAAATTTAGAAAAGTTAACAGTGTTTTGAACATATGGAAAGCCATACATGCCGCCAAACATATTAAGTCCACCACTCCAATCATTACCATGATAAACCCACATAGTGTCATAAACATTGTGGTCATGAATTGTTCCGCCATAATTGACATCGCATTGTCCGAATTCTTGTTTGATTTGATCTCCATATATTACTCCTTGTGCTCCTCTATGAGATGCTGCTCTTTTTGCGATAGGAATAAATGGACAGTTAATTATATCCATTGTTCTAGCGTTCCTTGATTTATTTTATTTTTTAAATCTTCTGCAATAGTTTCAAATGAGTCAAAAGTTAATGGAACTATTCTTTTTTCTTGAGCTTTTGGATTATCTTTAATATGCATAAAACAATCAAATTGACAAAAGGTTATTTCAACTCCAAATGTTGTTAAATATCCTCCTCGTTCTAAATTTTTAGCATAATAATCTGCTTCACTATCATCTATAAATTCAAAAAAATCATATTGATTATCTCTAACTGAAAGTATATAATCTTCCATTATCGAATTGTTACTAAATTTTACGTCAGGAAAAACAAATTGTAATCCTCTTTTAGCTCCAGGTCCAACTAAACAAAAATCATCATTTTCATCGATATGTGGTAAATCAGCCGACCTAGAAAAATTACAAGGTGGATGATAAGAAAAATATGGACCAATTCCTCTCCACTCTTTAAGCCATTTACATACATCTCTTAAACGATTATTTCTATCCATAACAACTTCAGAAAGACCTTCAAAATCCAAATGAATCATCCATTGAATCATATCTGATAATTGAAATGGTTTGTTTGGATTATTTGTCATCAATCTTACATGATTTCTAGCAGCAGTTTGAAGAGAAGTTTGTAATTGTGTTGTTCCCCAAATTTTTGTTTTATGAATATTATTATTAAGATTATCATTTATAAAATTAAAATAAGCATCATCCACATCATATCTAGTAAAGTCAATTACATTATGATAATCATATGAATTGCTTGCAACTAATGTTAAAGTTGGCATTCCAACAAATTTAACTGCCATAGCATTAAGAATTTGATTTTTAAGACTTAAATCTTTTCGATTAAATACAAAATTCTCTAGCCAATATACTTCAGCATGTTTAGATCTATTTGGATTCCAATAACTTACTTCTTCACGCATCGCGGGTACGGACGGCACGTACGTGCGTATGTCGTACGTGTCACGTATGTACTCACGTGTAAAGAATTCTTTAACCCATGAGTTAAACATAATGAAATTTCTTTCATTTCTATTATTTCTTAATTCACTAAGAGAAATCATTTTATAAACAGAACGTCCTTAAATCTAGCTTCATTCATAGAAGCTATTTCTTGAATCTCATGTGTTTTTGCGAATGATCGAAGATTTTGTTTTTCATATATTTTATAACCCAAGTTAGTTAAGAATTTGCCAACATCATCTCTTGTTAATCCTAAAGATTTTAAATGTTTTTCTTCTACTTCTGCTTGAATAATTGGATTACATCTTTTTATAGTTTCAATTGCACCTTGTAGTACAAATAGTTCATGTCCTTCTGCATCAATTTTAATAAAATCCACTTGTTCAAAATTATAACTATCTAAACTTTTGCATTTAACTTCAAGTATTTCATCATTTTTATATTTTCTTGTAAACACTCCAATCTTAGCTGTATCATTAGATTGTTCGTTAAATCTCATAGTAAGAGTTTGATTTTTATCACTTAAAGCTACATTATGTGGTATAACATTAGCACAATGGTTATCATCAATATTAGTTTTTAAAACTTCATGTGTCCATGGAATTGGTTCGAATGCATGAATTTCTTTAACCCAGTCAGACCAATGCACCGACATTTCACCAATGTTTGCACCACAATCAATAATAACTGGTCTTTCTCCATTATGAATATCAATAAATTCTTTAAACTTTTCTATTGCAAATAAAGTATTTCCTTTTTCCGTGTGTCCAGCACGCGCTTTTCCATTTATTGATCCTAAGCATATTTCATGCCAACCCATACCGCCACCTTTTCTAGTTGCTATGGTAAAGATTTTACCTGTTCTAGGATGTCGAGGGAGTTTTTTTAATAGGGTTTCGTTAGTATTCAATTAATTGTCCATGTTGTACATGAACCATATTTATGTCTGGATGATATTTGCGAATTATATTCATTTGTATTTCATCGTCTTCATAATGTAGTCCAATATTATATTGTAATTTAAGTTGTGTTAATACTTTAGCTTTCCATTCACCTGAAGCTTCTCGTGAATATTCAGGATCTTCTCTAGGTATAGGATTAAAGTATATAGGATTATTTATACCCCTATCAAATAATATATCTAATACGAATTTAGATTCTGATATTGGTCGACCAGTGATAATTATATCATTTATACATGGGCGCAAGCCAGTGAAGTCAGGGCCCATGTAAATAACACCGTCAAAATCAAATGTATTGATTTTATTCATAATCTAATTCATCACCTTGGATTGTGTGTGGAAGATCTTTAGCTTTAGGCCTTTTATCTTTTACTTGATCTAAAGTCATATCAGTATATTGTCTATCAGCTAATGCATCACATTCAGCTTTAGCATCTGCTGTTAACATTTGAACGGGTGGAGTTTTTTGAGTCCAAGCAGAAGCTCCTCTCAAATAACCTACAATACCCATTTCAGATGCTACCTTACAGAATCTTATTGCTGATACTACCACTCCACCAGAGTTTGGTGAATCTTGTACAGACATTCTAGCAGATATTTCGTATCTTGCTCCTCCAAATCCATAAGCAATAATATCAAAGTTCGCAATTTTATTATCTGAACTTATATATTCACCACCAGGCTTTTGTTGTACAGTAAGAGATGGACCAGCAAATAAAGTCATTCCAGCAGTAGATTCGTCTCTAACGATATTCTGTCCTTTAAGAACATTTTCTTTCGAGACATGCTTTGAATGTAATCTATATTCTTTAGCCATATTTAAGAAATCAGTATTTGCAGTTCTACCAGTTCGAATTGTTTCTTCGCCCTGAGTAGATCCACATGCCATATTCATTTGAATATGTTGAGTGACCATAAGGCCAGCATCTAGCATTGCTCCTTGCAAAACTTCTGACATTCTTGATGCTCCCCAAGCAGATCTCATATCTGATCCAACAATTGTTAACCCAGCATCGATAAATCTTTGCTCAGTTTCAATTGCATCATCAGAAGATATAAGTGTTGGTATACAATTAACAAAGTGTATACCTGCTTCTAAAGCTGCATCTACATAAAATTTAGTTGCTTCTTCAGATCCTACTGGGAGATAATTAATAAGAACATCAACATCATGATATTCTAATAGCTCGACGACTCTTTCGAATTTTTCAGCTGGAATAGCACCCGTAACGAATGTTACATCGTCAGGATATTCTCTCATATGAGGAGCAATACCGTCTAGTTCAGGACCAGAATATACTGTTGCATCTGCAGCGACACAACTAGAATTTCCGTCTCCATTCGTGGTTATTTCATCCACAATGTTCATTGAACAATTTGGTTTTGCTCTAAGAGCTTGGGCTAAGGGTTTGTTTACTTTACGAATATCTACATCGAATCCGCAAACAAATTCGATATCGCCTGTTTTGTACCCTCCAATATCTGGGTACATTAAACCGACCGTATCCTCTGGATTTTCGTTGTAATATTGAATTCCTTCTACTAAGGATTTCGCACAACTTCCGACACCTATGATGCCGACTTTTATTTTTGACATAATCTTTTCCTCCTGTTATATCAGTTTATTAAAGTGAGAGATATTTGACTGGAAGGTCAGAGTAGCTCACTATAATATATTTATATAAAATCGTATTTTATATTTACTTCATCAAACATGCTTACTGTATTTAAGCATGAAACTTTCCATTTGTTTGGTACATCCAAACCGTTTTTTGGACTTACCACTCTGGTAATTCCAACTTGAATTATTCCTTTAGCACACTCATTACAGAGTGGCAATCCCCACACATACATAGTTGCTCCATCGAGTCCTATACCATTATATGTGGCATTATATATGCAATTCATTTCAGCATGAACAACATATCTATATTTTAGTTCTTGGTCATTATATCTTTCATCTAAATCTTTTACTCCTCTAGGAAATCCATTATAGCCTTGGGCTAAAACTTCTCCTTTATTTCCTATGGCTACAGCACCTACTTTGGTATTTGGATCTTTTGACCAAGTTGATATTTCTTTAGCAAGGTTTAAAAACCTTTCGTCCCACTTATCCATTGACTAATCTCTCAACTATATTCTTTAACAATAATAATAAACCAAAGGAGTTTAATACAATTAAAGCTCTATCTTCCCATATTGCAGCAACTATTAACCAACCTAAAACTCCTGTAATTGAAAGAGATAGATCCCACATTTGTAATCCTTCTACTCCTCTTACTGACATTGCAGCAAGAATAAGAACACTAGATACCCATTTAATATACCAATCTACAGTATACTTAGGTGTAGCTGACTTAAACCACCTTTTAGAATTTTTTAATTCTTCTAGGCTAGGATTTTTTTTATTAGAAGTAGACATTTTACTTTACCAAATCGAAATGTTTTTCATATACATGTAAATTTTGTACTTGCCAAATCATTTGACCTGGAGATACGTTTCCTAATTCGTCGCATAAGCATTGTAAAACATATTGTTGCCATGCCCAATCATTTCTATATCCAAAAATGACATCATTAGATCTCATTTGAACTACACAATCTATTAAATCTTTAACTTTATCATTAGAAGTCATATGTTTAGCTAATTTATCTTTACGTAAATAATACGTAACTGCATTAGTACATATAAAATCATCTTTTCCACCCTCATTATATTCTGTCCAAATTGATGGACGATTATAAACCATGCACGCTCTTCGTGTATCTGGGTTCGCTTCAAGTTCTTCAAGTACCATATTATATTGATGATGAAATTTATCATCAAATATTAATTTACCATAATTTGAATTTATGTTTCCATGTGGATCTGCAGCATATTCCCAAGCTTTAGGTGGTGGTCTTTCATCTTCATAAATATCATGAATATTAGTTGACATTCTCATATACCAATCAATTTCTCTATCAATATAGTCTTGATTCAGTTTACCAAAAATTGCTGGTTCATTAGCAAGAAAAGATGCTCCAAGCATTTCTATTGTCTTACTACCTAATCTATCTTCAATAAAGTTTTTATGCTCTAGTTCATGAATAAAGTGTCGACGAATACTATTTATTGTCTGCATCTACTTTCCTATTAAACATATCTCTATTTGGTTGTTGTCCTTCCATTTTGCCACGCATATAAGATACTGCAAAACTTGCATAATTAATTAAATCAATATAAGTGTCTTCTAAAGATTCAAAGTTTGGTTCTTGACCGGATTCAAGAAGCGATGTTGCTCTTGTTATTTTACCAATAAGAATATCATGAATCGTGTCTACGCCTCTACGATAATGCATCGCTTGAAGCACATTAGACGTATCACTTTGATAGTCTTGTGATTTTTTTTCTTGCATATAAGCACATTCTTCAAGTACTTTTAAAGATTCTTTCATGTTCTCTCCATATTTTTTAATTCTTTTTTACCTTGTTGACGCTGTTTTGTTTCTCGAACTTTTTTATTCTTTTTAGTTTGGTTTCGAGATAAAGAGTCAACAATCATTTTAATTTTTTTCATTAGTTATATTATATCACACTTTTTTGCTATTGTAAACCTTTATTTTCCTTTGGCCAATCGACTTCTTTCCAGTCTTTGTCTTCCCAAATATATTTTTGATACAAATAATATTTGGTATCTGAAGGATCTGGTGGTGCCTCTCTATCATAACTATTAGTAAAAATAATAAGTTTATTAGGAACTTGTCTCCATGCTTGTTTTAATTTAATATTTTTAAGATTATTTTTAGTAAAATTTATATGCCATTCACTTGGTTTAGTAACTTTTACTGCAGTTGGTATATGTGTATCTTTTTCAAGAACATCCTGAAAATCTCGTTCATCGTCTGTATATCCTTGATATATCATTAAATAAACTTCTCCACAATGACCACGAATAAAATCCGCTTTCATGTCATTTTCAGTTCTTCCTTGGGAATCTCTTCCAGTTTTAGGATCTATACCAGTTGTGATATTGGTTTTACATAATTCAAATTCTGCAAGAGCGCGTGCTACTACTTCTTTCATATTTAGATCTTTTTCGCAATCAAACGATATTAGTGTTTTCATTAGTTATAAAATAAGTGGTTATCAATTGTTACTGTTCGATTAAGTTGGCCAGTCCAATAAGGATTGACACTATCTGCATGATACCACAAGGCTTCCTCTGTTATATCTGGATAATATTTTTCTAAGATTTTTTCTGCTAATTTAATACACTCAGCCCATGTTTCAGAATCTGTAGGTTTATCTGACTTTCCATCACAATACCAACTAAATTGGCATTTATTACGAATAGGTACTTCTTTACCTTTCCAATTTGTTTTAAATTTTGCTTGGTAAATAACTTTACATATTTTTGAAGGAAATTGTTTATGCTCCATTCTATTTAATGTTACATGAGCTACTGCTATTCTTCCTGCTAGTGGTTGATTACCAGCTTCAAAATATATATTTTGTGCTAAGCAATATTTTTCTTCACTAAATTCTAATTCTTCTGCTTGTGCTACTGATACTGCAGAAAATATTAATGATATTAATAATGCAAAAGCGATTATTTTATGTTTTCTTATCATGATTCTATATGCCTAAAATATCCGCCACCTGGAGTGGTTTGTAGATCAGAATAATTATAATAGTGTCCTACTTTAAAACTATTATTATCACAATATTCTTTAATGTTTTTAAATGTTCCACATACGTTCTCTGAATATCCTTCTTTTTTACCTATTCCATGTAATTTTGCATGTAAAATTTGATTTTCTACGGTTTCAGTATTTTCTTGTTTACTATTCATTTTCTCTTCTTTTTATCTAATCTTTTTAATTCCATTTCTTTTTCTAGCATTTGATCTATAATGTTTTGTAAAGTTTTAAAGTCATTATCATCCATTTTTTCATACTCCCAATAATTGCTTGTTGGTAAATCATTAGCTAATTTTCTAATTTGTTCTCCTAACATAGCATCGTTAGGATAATCATAACACAGTTCTTTTAACTGTTTTCTTGATAAGCTTTGGTGTTCTTTGTTTCTTACTCTCATATACTTTTTTTAAATACGAATTCAATGGCTCGTTCTGCTTCTTTTTCAATTGGTCTTTTTAAATACCAATTACCTGTTTCACTATCCAAGTCTCTTATTATATACTCAATCTCTTTTGCTGTAATTGGATAACCTTTTGTTATTGCATTGCCAGCAATAGATACCATCAATTGATACATTGCATAATACCAACCTTCATTTAATCCTTTGTATTCTTCTACTTTTCGTTTATTTACAAATGGACAATCTGCATAACCAGTCCAAGATATTTCTGTATTAACTAACATAGATTTTCTATGTTCAATTATTCCTTTTTTAATGGCATCTGGAAAGCGATCGAAAATTCCTTCAGCTGGTAAGACGTATTTGTGTCGTACCATGAGGTCATCTGGGTCCATAACTTCTCCATCGTGGGAGAAGATGAAGTTGAAACTGTTTTTGTATTTAGACGGAATGTAATACATTCTTGAGAGGTCTTTTGTTTGAGCATCTGCAATATCTCCTATTTCTTTATTAAGTGCATACCAAAAATGTTTGATATTTTCCTTTTGAATCCATTTTGTTAATGGGAAAACAAGACGAAACTTAGGATGAGAAATACTACTACTTGCAGTACTATAACATAAATATTTGTATCGTTCATATTTAGATTCTATATCCTTTATATCACCTTGAAAGTCATCCACATCAATAATACCAAACCCGCCCCAAGCAACCACGTTATCATTAGCACGAGTGGTATCAGGCAAATACGTAGCAGGACTGATAAGAGGAGCTTTAGATTTAGTAAGGTATTTTGAAGACTCTGCGAGTCTATAGAAGACTTCTTCGAATTCTTCGAAGTTTTTGTAATCCATTCTTTTGACAGTTTGGTTGTCATAAATGCTATCGAATATCGTTAGGGATATTTCCATGGTTATCTTCATGTGATGGTGGTGTCCAATCATCGGGTTTAGTTAAATCAGGAAGTCCTAAAGGATTAGGTCTTCCATCTTTGACACCTATAATTTTATTCATATTAGCTTCTAGAACTGCGTCCCAAGCTTTATAAGCATCAACTTCAAATGCGTCTAATGTTCCAATAGCTACTACACATAGATCGATTAAACCGTCTACGATTTCTTCTGGATCATTATTATCAAATGCTAATTTAGTTTCATTTAATTCTTCATATAAAAAATTAATTCTAAACTTTAAATACTCTTTAAGTTTTTCTTTATTCATACGTCGAACTGCAATATTAGTTGCATATTTTCGATGCATCATGTGTATGTCTTTTACCCAATCTTGGCTCATGATATTATCTTCTGTGTTTGAGGTGTTACTATTCCAGATTTAGCTGTTTTGAATTGATCTATAAGAGCATCAATTGGTTCTACCATAAACATAATAACTTGTCTAGGTAATACCATTCCATCTTTAGCTCTAGTATATGGCATAAAAGGCATAAATCCTATTTTGCCTTCACCGGCTGGTATTAAAACAATAGGATCAAATATAGTTATATATTTTTCTCCTTCTTGATCATCAATTTCGGCGATAATTTCTTCGCCTGAGGTTAGTCTTATTAATTTGATTGCTTGCATAATTTATTTTTTCTCATATAGTTATATTATATCACACTTTTTTACAAATGTAAAGGTTTAATTTAAAAAAGATTCTAATGTTGATATTTCCTTTGAAGTCCAACCTATAGCATCTAGTACTGGTTCAATTGGATCTAAGAATGTTTTTTGAAATTGTAATTCATAATCAATATATTTATGTAAACCAAATTCTTCAGGGAGATAATCTGGAAATGAGATCACATTCTCCTTAATAGGATTTGGAACACGTAAATATGTAAACTTTATCTTTTCTCCATTACCAATCTTTTGGTATCGTTTTTGAAGAGAAAGATCTTGTAATAATTTGTTGTAAAGTAATCCCCCACGTGCGTGTATGGGCGTACCTTTTTTATAGATCAATTCATTATCTTTATATGCATTAATCTTTGTAATTCCTCGAGGAAAGGCTATTTCATCTGGTTTTAAATTTCTAAAATATTCTTTAAATTGATCAATAGCTATTTGAACATCATTTTCATTGCCAGCAACTATTACTTTAAATATATTCTTCAATGCTTGTCGACAAGGAGCAGGAGTAGATGATTTAATCGCTTCAATTCCCATAATCTTTAAATGTGGTTCTTTATATCGAACGCCTTCATTATCTTGAACATTTAAGACATATCTTTTTTTAGCTGTCCATATTCCTCTATCGGCTATTACTTCACGAGTCATAACCATTCTATTTTCTATTCCGCCCATGACATCATAAAATCCATCATATGCTTTTACTAATACTGGTTCTAATACTTGATTACATACTTTATCTAAGAATTTAATAGGATCTTTTCCACTTGTTTCTGGAGTACGTTCTACTAATGGTCCTAAATTCACATATAACGAATCAGTATCAATTGCTATAACGTAATCTACATTATCAGTTTTTAAAGCCTTGTTCAGACTCGCATTTAGCGCTAGCTCGGCCCAACGAATAATAAGTTGACCTGTTAATGTAATACCTTCGGCAATTCTTTGATCGAAAAATCTAAACCATTTATTTCCCATTGCACCATAAAGAGAATTGAGAAGAATTTTAGTTGCCATTTGTTTATTTTCATTTTGGTTAATATCTCTTTCAATTCGATATATTTCTTGTTTATTTTCTTTGTCGACATTTTCAAGTTCTTTTTGAGCATTGTTTTTAGCTTTTTTATCTTGAACTCTTTCACTATACATTTCATCGATTATCTTAGGCAATACTCCTAATTTATTAATATTAAAATATTGTCCATTTGCTGCTACTGCTTTTCCTTTATTGTTAACAATATTTGGATTTTTTAATATCGAATTAACATCTAAACTAGCTACTTCTCCATTTGAAATAGTTTCAGGAGACATATTAAGTTGCATAATAATAGAAGGATATAGTGAATTCAAGTCAAAACTAACTACATAATTATGCATACCTATTTGAGGTTCTTTTACATATCCACCTGGATATGGAGATTTAGTTTTGTCTTCATTGAATGGTACTGCTATTTTATCTTGATAGAGATCTCTATAAATGATAGAATCCCATATTGCTGTTGTACCAAAGGTATCACCATAATTTACTCCACCGCGATAAGCCATGGTAAGACATAAAGTAATAAGACCCATTTTATCTTCTATACGATCTACTAATTCTACATCTTTAATATTATAATCAATAAACTTTTGGTGATCGTGTAAATATAAACTATGTAAGCTTTGAAATTCTTCAAATGATAGTTTAGTATCACCTAATACTACATTTGCAATATGATTTAATTTATATGTTTCTTGTGGTCCATATGAATAACCGAATTTTTGAAATAGTTCAAGATAATCTAAGTGTTCAATTCCACCTAGTTCATATGTTTGTTCTCTTTTTAAACTACCTCGTCGTTGAAGAACTCTTGAGTCAACCATTCCCCACGGGGAAAGTTTCTTTTCTTCTCCTGGTATGAGTTTGTTAATTCTATTAACTAAATAAGGAATATCAAAAAATCGAGAGTTCCAACCAGTAATAATATCTGGAGTATGTGAAGGAGTAGACCAATGCGTTATGAAGTTTTTTAGAAGCTCGATCTCATTTTCACATTTTTTATAGACCACTCGATTTGTTTGCATAAGTGATTTTTCAACATCATAATCACCTAAACCCCAAGTAAAATATGTATTGTCTCTATTATTTTTAAGAGTAATTGCAGTAACTTCTTTTTGTGCGTCTTCTGGATGTGGGAATCCATCGTCTGATGCTACTTCAATATCAATTGTAGTAACATTAATTAGGCTACGATCAAATTCAATCGTGCCAGGAAAGTAATCATTTATAAATGTTGAAAGGTATCGAATGTTACCATAGATGTGTCGACCTGCAACAAACTGATTTTGTTGAACCCATTCTTTTGCTTCTCTCATACCTTCGAACTGAAGAGGTTCGACAGTAGTACCATCAAGTGCTTTCCAGCTTCCTTTGTTAGAGCTTACAAAAAGGGTAGGTTTATATTTAATTTTACGAGATACTTTTTTACCGTTATCATATCCACGGTAAAGTATCATCTGGTTATAACGACATACGTTTGTATAAAACTTCATAATGTATATATTATATCACACTTCCTTTCAAATGTAAAGGTTTATTTTCATTAAAGGAAAATGGAATTGGTAGGAAACTAACCTACTCCTCTCGGGTTCCGGCATCTGTGCACCGTTTCTAACCGAACGCATCACTAGAGCTTACAATTCCAAATCCTAATATATTAAGATCCTATTTTGATCTTTTGAGGACGCTTTTCTTCTGGAATGTCTACTCGTAGATTAACTACAAGAACACCATCCACTAGATCAGCACCATCTGCAACAACATACTCTGCAAGCCTAAAGCTTTTAGAGAATTTGCGTGATGATATACCTTTGTACGCATACTCGCGTTCATCTTCAGATCTTTCGCCACTAATAGTTAGTGTACCATCCTTTAATTCTACCTCAACATCGTTTTTACCAAAACCAGCAACTGCCATTTCAATATTGAAATGTTCGTCGTCGATTTTAACTACGTTGTGAGGTGGATAGTTGTCTTGACCTGGAGTAATAGTTGTAAGTCTTTCTAACTCGTTGAATAA
>Ga0315318_10000813_pt1 | contig 13210 bp, 20 predicted proteins | sample M1200m3416metaG_FD_203703 | JGI IMG/M metagenome (GOLD analysis project Ga0315318, IMG submission 203703) | Ammonia-oxidizing marine archaeal communities from Monterey Bay, California, United States - M1 200m 3416 | ecosystem: Environmental > Aquatic > Marine > Coastal | place: USA: California... | reverse complement strand
AAATTATGTAAATCAGTTGCTCCTGGTCGAACAGAATTAAATGGTAAACTTAAAGTTTTTCTAGCATAGGCCTTTGCCGCTCTTGGGTTTTCATATTTCATTACTTGTAAACCAAGTAAATGAGAATATAATGTATCGGCTAATTGCCCTTGGCTACTAGCCGCAATCCTTGATGGGCTTTTAAACATCCTTGCTTCTGCTAATTCTTCTTTTAAAAATTCAAATGCCATTTATTAACCCCAATTTTTTACAGCATTAAAGTTCGCTTTATTAAACTCTAATCTATCATTAAGTTTAACTGCTCCACCTTCCATGCCAAATGCTACAAAACCTTCTGGATTTGTAACTTTGTACCCGTCATCTGTTTTTAAAAATGTGCCTACACTTTGTTCAATACGTTCTAATTTCTTTAATAACTTTAATTTAAGTTGTATAACTTGTTTATATACTGCCATTACTATTAATATAGTATTTAAATTATCTTCAACAAATTTTTCTGTTGATAATATCTTCTCGAGTCTTTTTTGTGCCGCTGGCCCTTCTTCTCCAGTTTTAAGTTTTGTTATTTCACTTTCCATTTTTTCTTTAAAATACTCAATAAATTCTTTTACAAACTGTATTGGCTCACCTACACTTTGCCCTGCTGTAATTTTTTTATTAATAAAAGGTTTTAACCAAGTAGCAAGAACAGGATCTTGTAAAAATGTATTAAATGTTTTTGGCGTTGCTTTCTTTAATGTAATTTGAGCCTGTCCTAATCCTTTTGATATTACTTCATTTTCTTGACTAGTTAATGTTGCTTTTCCACCAACATCTTTATAATAAGCATCATCAAACCAAACACTACTTGTTTGTGTTAAATTACCAACTTTGGCGCCGAACTGTGCTTTCATATCTGCTACAGTTTCGCCTGTATATGTTGTATGAAATACTATACCTATTTTAGCCGCTTTAATTTTTTTACCAATATCACTATCAACGGGTACTGAATATGTAATAGTATTCGGTGTAAATGTATAAACATCTTCACCATTTATTGTAGCAGTTTGTATATCTTCGGCAGTAAACATCATGTCGCCTTGTAAAACGCCTTGTATATTTAATTTTTTTAATTCTACTAATGCTATTCTAAGTTTTTTATTTAAACCTTCATTTGGGTACCACTTATCAATTTGGAGATTTGTTTTTGCTGTTTTTCGTTCTGTTTTACCAAATACTGCTTTAGTACCTACAAAGAACTGTCCATCAACTGGATCTGTGCCGCAAAATACAGCAGGAGCACCGTCCCATTTAACTGTAACTTTACTTTGTCCTTCTCCGCCTGTATTCAGCATCATTCGTAAAGCATTGATATACTTTAATGCTGTATTGGCGCCATCATAACCGTCATTTAATATTAAATCTTCTAAATGTTCTAAATGTAAATTTTTATTGCTGGATTCGGTTAGTATTTGCCACCCGCTACGTGACTTGAGTACTTCTGTAATTAGCATTATTATTTTCCTAGTTCTGCGGCTATTTTTCTTGTTGCCATTCTACCAGTTTTAATATTTTTCCACTGGCCACCTAGCCATTCATATTCACCGCCATCTGACCCTGACTTTTTATCACCTACTTGATTTTGTGCCGCAGTAGGATTTACATCACCTGCTGGTTCAGGCATTTTTTCGCCGATTTCTTTTTGCATTTTAGCAGGCATTTTAGATAATATTTGATCTCTAAAAATTCTTGCTTCTTGGTAACTATTTGGTTTTAACAATATAGCCGTTACAATTCTAAATATTGCGGCGGCACCTTTCATACCTTGCTTATAACCAATAGCACCGTTGTCTGTTGCTTTTTTAACATTTATTTTAACAGAACTTGTTCCGTAAAACTTTTCTATCCAAGCATTAAGCAAACCTTGTGGGTCTTGTTTTGCATAATCTTGATTCTTCTTAACGGCGTGTTGCCAAAAAGCATAATGCTTTTCAGCCATTTTTATAACTTCGCCTATTTGTCCACCGCTACCTGAAAAACCACCAGACAACTTTGCTGATTTTTGTTGGGCCTTTTGGTGTTTTGCAACATATTTTTCTACATCGATTTCACTAATTATCATTCTTTAACTTCCTAATTCCCCTAGTAAATTTGATTGGTTCTTGCTTTTTAATTGCCGCTATGAATCTTTTTTCTAAATCTAGTGATGTTTCCTCGGAAAAGTTTTCCTTAATCATTCTCAATAGATTAATAGATGATTGTATTAGGTGAGTTGCTCTACTTTCCACCACGTGTTTTCGGTCTTTGTCGATCGCTATCGCATCTAATTCTTCTAATAATGATCTTGTTTTACGTTTCATTAGAGTCTCCCTTTTATTAATGTTATTTATTTAATATTGGAGAGTTGTTCACTGAATGCTTTTCTATTATAAATATTAAATATAACATAATAGGAGCATTACATGAAAAGAACTAGTCACTTTGCTAACATATCCGCTCTAGCATATATGGAATTTAATAATAAATTAACAAGCAAGTTAAAAAAATTAGGATATACCACTATAAAATACATAAATGAAGGTGGTGCCCAAGTTGTATATTTGTCAAATAAAAAAGAACAGGTCCTTGCTTTTAGAGGAACAGAACCAACACAAATGAGTGACATTTCTGCTGATTTAAAAGCATGGAAAATCCGATCCAAAACAGACGGTATGGTACATGACGGGTTCTATGACGAAGTAGAAAAAATATGGCTACATATAATTCCTTTAATTCATGATAAAACACCATTATACATTTGCGGACACAGTTTAGGTGGTGCTATGGCTACTGTGGCGGCAAGTAGGTTAGAAAGACACACAAAATGCTTATATACATTTGGTTCACCGCGTGTTGGTAATAAGAAGTTTGTAGCAGGTTTAACAGTAAAACACTTCCGCTGGCGTAATAATAATGATTTAGTACCTTCTGTTCCATTTGCCTGGATGGGATTTAGACATCATGGAACTCCTTGCTATTTTAATTATTATGGTAATGTAAGAAATGGTTTAAGTGGGTACCAACGTTTTAAAGACTGGTGGCGTGGTCATGTAAAGGCTGTTAGTAAGTTTGAACTATTTGATGGTTTTAGAGACCATGGCAAACAATACTACATTAGATATAGTAAAAGAAATAAATTATAAATTAATAAAGACTGCCTACAATTAATAATATTATTATTAATAAGAACATCATAAAAAAGACTTTTAATGTTCCTGAAACAACACCAGGAAAATTCTTACTGGCATACATTAATACAAATATTGTTAATAATAATCCTATGAAGAAACTCATTCAGAATAAGAATCAAGGGTTTTGTAAAGTTCCTTGTCTGTCATAGAAGAAATACCTAAACTTCTAGCATAACTCTTAGAAGTAGCCATAGAAACAACCTCATAAAGACAACATTCGTCTTGATAACGATCAAATTGGGCAGGAGTAGTAATTCCATACTCTTCCCAATGCTTTGGGTCTTCTACAATACAACCAATCCAAAGATGTGGATTAGCATCCATCTCTTTTTTGCTCTTTTTGTTGATTGCTTTGATATGATTAGTAAGATCTGACATGATTTTCCTTTGTTTCTAACTATACATATAGTATAGCATCTTTTGGAAATTTGTCAACCGAAAAATACAAGAAAATACCACTAGATATAGTGGTATTCCTTATAAACGGTACAATATCTTGTCTATTGTGCCTGAAGTTATGGTTCTAGAAAATCTAACGTGCGAATATACGCCAGTGAAGTTAATATAAACATTATCTGCTTGGTCTGTATACGTTTTTGTAGTAATATCAAACCATTCATCACCATCTAATTCACTTATAGCCGCCATACTGCCTTCAATTTTTAACGTTCCTGTAAAGTTTGTAAAATATACTTGGCAAGTATGTAAGGCCGCATTTTCGTTTAAATGCGGGTAGGCTTGTACTGCCACAGGGTTGATATCTGGTAATGTAATTGATTGTGACTCTCTAAATTCTGTATATGGGCCATCGACAACTTCAATATTGCCCATAGCACCAAACTGATCATCTACATAAATTACACCTCTTTCGCCACTAGTATTATCTAAAATACTATAATTTAAAAATGATCCACTAACTTTTTGTAAATCACTTTCTGTAATATCAAACTGTACTCTACCTTTTAAAGCACTAGTAATTGTGCCACCTTTACTAACAAGTGTTTGGCGTTCTTCTTGATCTAGAATGTTAAAGACAAATGTTTTGCCTGTAATATCCACGGCTTTCTGATCATTGTTTTTCATTTCTATTACAATAGGGTTTTTAGCACCTTTGTAAACTTTTAAATTACGAGCATACATAGTCATATTCCTGTTCGGTGTTGACCCAATAGTGGTATATACTACTGAGTGTGATTGTGTTGTTAAATATGTTGTAGTTTTTAACATTAAAATTACCTTTATAAGTATTATATGTATTTATTACTGGAGCGGACGTGAATAAATTTGAGCAGTTGAGAGAGAAATACCCTTTTTTAAGCCACGTTAAGTATGCTGGCAACGAGTTTATAGGAATAATTCAGAACTTTGATAAACATTGTTTAAGCATATATGATATTAATAGATTAAAAACACTAGATGAACGAACATTATTTCTTGAGATGGGCGATGTTTGGTGGAACGAATCAAACAGAATGATTCCTATTAACATTTTTCTAAAAAAAGACTTTCAATATTTTAAGGTTTGCTTACAAACTTTTATTGCTAAAGATTGTGAAATTATTGCTGGCCCTCAAGTAAGTTTAAAAAATATTAGTGAAAAACGTGTTAAGAAAAAAAGTATACAATTAGTTAAAAAGCCTATCTAGGCATAGCATTGTGTAAATAATCCCAACATTTTTTGTTTATTTTATCTATAGCATTATTGTCTACTAAATATTTTTCCATTACTTCTAAATTCTCTTCAGCCCAATCAATGTAATTTACGTCTTTCCTAAAACTTTCATCATCAACACTTATTCTAGATTTAGGAAATTTTTGATTATAATAATTTCTATAAACGTGCCTATCTCGATACCAATTAAGATGCGGCTGTTTACTATTAAATTCATGTGAAATATCAATAATTTCAAATTCTCCCGAACCATCCTTAAAAAACATTGCCATGGCCCAATGTACCAACCAATAGTCATGATCATAATCTAACCATTTCCATACAGGTTCTCTAAAAACATTATAATCATAGTGTGTTGGAAACCATATAGGATTTTCAACAAATACCTTCTCACCAAAGTCATATTTCCCTATAGGATATTGTCGAACAACTTTAGTATTATCTGGATCGCCGGTAAACTGTTTCCAGTTTCCATTAGGATCTTTTTTATTAAGAAACTTTTTGATCTCTATTTCATCAGAAAAATTAATTCTACATTCTTCTGTCCATTCACCTCCGTCAATTTTAGGTAATTTAACGGCTTCATCATATAGTATATTATGTCCAGGAAAAGAATTATGAGAAGAATATCTGTTTCTTCCTGGCGCCCTTTTAGAAAAAGAAAAATCTTCATTTAAATCTTGGCCATTATAACAAGCCGTTATATATTCGCCACCGCCGCCAGATGGGTATACTAATACCCTGTGATAATCTTTAAACCAATTAGCCATTAACTTTCGCCTGGTTCTTCTTTAAAGAATTCCATCTTGCCATCTGGGAAATTTTTAGGGTCATACTTTTCATGTTCTTCCATTGCTGGTCCATTTTCTGTTATAACAGGCCAACCAAATTCATTAGAATACTTCCAGTTCCAGTCTACCCACTTGGCACCATGTTCAGTAGTGTCAGAATGTATTGCTTCAATTGGGCACTCTGGTTCGCAAACACCACAATCAATACATTCATCTGGGTTAATAACTAGTGTATTAATCCCTTCATAAAAACAGTCTACAGGACAAACCTCTACACAATCTTTATGTTTACAATTAATACACCCGTCATCTACTATATAAGTGCTCATTATTAATCTCGTCGATGTAAGTTATACTTCACATTAGTTATACTATCTACTGTTTTTCTATATCGTGTGAATGATATACTGGCATATCCATATCCAGCAATAAACGACAGTACTATTATAGATAATATTGCTAATAAATGCCATGTCATAAAGTCCATATTATTCTCCTTCCTGTTGTAATTGTTCAATACCCATTTCCTCATACTTCTCAAAAGGTTGGTGTATCCATGGACTAGTTTCTAAATAATCTACATAATAAGTTGGAGTAAAATGTGATGATTTTTTAACCCATAACGTCGAAGTACGGAGATCATCAATAAAGAATCCATGATAGTGTTCTAACCACTTAACACATTTCTCAAGTGTTAATCCAGAATCTGCTAAATCATCAACTAAAAGAACTTTAGAACCAATATTGGGTGTTGTCTTTGCTAATGAATTACCAAAGACAATTTGTCCTTGTTCATCTTTAACACCTATTCCGTGATATGATTCAACTGACATAACTGCTAACGGTACATTAAAAATACGAGCCAAAACATCTCCTACCCTTAATCCACCTTTTGCTATACAAACTATTTGATTAAATTTATATCCATCTTTATGTATTTGTAATGCTAACTCTTCTATCTTTTTATTATATTCATCCCACGAAACGTGTAAATGCTCCATACTATTCTCCTTCCTCTTCTGTTAGAATATTTCCATAATGAGGCCAGCCGTAATCATCTGGGCTCTCGCCTACATATCTCCAACGTATTACTCCTGTGTCAGGGTTACGTTCATATATTTTAGGACGATCTTTATTTTTTTCTTCCATCTCAATCTCCTTCTTCTAATAAGTTAATGTGTAATGCTACCAAATGAGCATAAGCAACCGCATGAGCCTTCTTAAAGTAATAACTACCATCCATTGGCTTATCCCATACTGTTTTTGCTATTGCTTTCCAATCATAGTTTCTTAAATTTGCTTTGCCTGGTCTCATTACTGCTAAAAACATAGCCATTCTAACCATACTATCTGGTTTTAAATGTGTTAGTAATTCAATATGATTGTTAACGTGTATTACTTTTTTACAAAATTCTTCATCTAACCATAAACGTTGCCAATTGGGTTCTTTAGCAAGTAACCTATTCATATGCTCCTCATCTTTTATCCCATTGTATACATTTACATTTAGAAAATCTACTTTAAAGTATCCTCTCTTTTCTGCTTCTTCAAAATCTAAACTTGCTTGTCCAGACATTGGGTCAACTGGTATATTAATAAAGTAAGCACCAGTATTATGCTTTTTACCGCCTGTTAATGTAGCAGGTATATGTTTTAACTTATCTAATATGTCATCTCTATTAGCAAAGTCTATATCAATGTCAGGTAATTTTACCATTAAAATCCTACCTCTTTTAACGTTTCTCTAACTATTTTAGATTCTTTATTATACTTTATAAAAAACTGTCTCCAATAGTCTGGATCAATATACTCCCAAACTAATTCTAATTGTTCTTTATTAAGTTTACCTAAAAATTCTTTGCCTGTATCGGTATTAAAAATGATCCAACAACTAATACGTCCATTGATAATATCTTGACAAATTTTATTTGAATTGTTGGCAAAGAAATAACTACTATTTTGAATATTTTCTCCGGCTTCTTCAGCCCAATCATCTATTGTTCCTAAACTTCTTGATAAAGCATCTTCCCAATATTCTGTTTTGAGATATCCAGTTAACCAATCTAAATAATATTGTTCTGTACACCAGCGATCTAATTTAAATTTACTTTTAATAATATATTCAATATATCGTTTTGTGTTTATAACTCTATAATCAATTAAAAACCTACCAAATTTTACAAAGGCATTATAATAATTACTTTTAACAAAATTAGCATAAGTTAATTTCTTACCTGAACTAGGTTGTGTTTCTTTAAAAAATACTAGATATGCTTGTAACCCTAGCACTACATGAAAGTCGTCTTTTTGTTCCCAACGCCTTTTAGATTCACACATATGAGCAAGTAACGTTGATTCTTTTACGAAGCCTCTATCACAATACTTACAGATATGCTTCTTGGGTGTTTTGTAATTGTTTTTTGCCTCTTGGACTATGCTCACCATTTGTGAATTCATTTAACCTCTGCTTTTATATCCTTTTCATCCCAACCAAGTAACCTTAATTGTTCTTTAAGTTCCTTTTTAGTTACTATAGTTGCTAGTAATTGTACTTCATCTTCTTTCATATTAGGATATAGTTTCCTAATAACTTTATCAAAACCATTTTTACTTAATTTTGCTTTCTTCTTGTGGGGGATCCATTCATGAAACTGTGTTCCCATCTTTGGACTGATTGTGGTTAATAACAACCAATGTAACTTTGGGTGTTTTGAACTGTTTACATCAAAAAAGTTTTTGTTAGTACGTTCATTAGTTGCCCTTAAATACCATTGCTGTAAAAGTTCTTCACCCTTAACACTTGAACTATATCTATTATACAAAAAAGGTGAGAATGCTTTCTTTTCTTCATCAGAAAGGTTATCCCAGAATTTTCTGTCCTTGCGATCAAGTGCTGGTAGCACTTTGTTTAATGGTAAACTCAACCCCATGCTTTTCCTACATCTACTATTTCATTATTTCTTGTTACTTCTTTAACAAAGAAAGCACATTTAGGCTTATCACCTTCATGTAACGGTACTGCTAATAACTGTCCTTGCTTTAACTTTGGAAAAAACCATCTTACTTCTTGATACACATCTACAATTTCAACAGGGTAAAAGTCTGGTTTAAAATCTGTTAATTGATTAAACACAAATGCCTTAAATCCTCTGTCATTAATACTTGTTAAACTTAATACTTCTAAATCTCCGTGGTCTTCTTCACCTATAAGCATACACCAATCTAGTGGCATCTTAATTTGGTGATCTCCAATTTTAAGTACTAGTGCCGGACTATTAAAACTCTCTAAAAATATAAGCGGTATAAAAAAATAATCCGGATCGGTTGGATCTGAATTATCTAATACACCAAACCTCATATCATCTACTTCGTCTGGCACCTCTGTCATTGGAAAACATTTGTTGTCTAATGTTAATATTTGACTCATATGTTTTTATCCTTTATTATATAGTATAGCATTATTTTGCCTCCCAGTCAACTTTTTCTATCTGGAAGGGGTACTTTGCTTCTCTATAAAAATTCTTACGTTTTGTTAAGTGTCTTTTGGCAAACTTACAAGTACTTGTTATATCCCATATTTGTACAAAGTCTTTATCCTCTGCTCTTCGTATGCCTCTGCCTATTGATTGTATAACCCTAACAAAAGACTTGCCGGGTTCAAGTAATACTAAATTAAAAATTCTTGGTATGTTAATACCCACCGATGCTACTCCATAAGTTGCTACAATTATCTTTCCAGTAGCATCTGCTATTTCATCATAATGTTCTTTTCTATCGTCACCTTTAGTAGCACCAGATATGAATACTGCTTTATCGCCTAGCCTTGATACTAGTTCATTGCCAGCACCAATCCTATCTACTAAAATAAGTGTGTTACCTGCCTCTGAGATTTTGCCAAACAACTTAGACAAGTAATCTAATCTAGCAGGGTTGGTTAACAAGTATTTAAGTTCTTGTTGATAGTTGCCATGGTCGCCATAGTCTTGTAATTGTATTACATTTACATTACAATTCGCCAGTACACCTTGTTCTTGTAATTCACTTGCTTGTATTTTTGCTATTACATCACCTAAACTTACTTGTAAACTTTTCCATTCAAAATTTTCTTTAGGTATAGTTCCTGTTAACCCCCAACGTATAGGTACGTGAGCAAAAACACTTGTTAATAATTGTTTTAGTACATCTGCTTTAGCCATATGTACCTCATCAACCATAACACAAACAACATCTTCTATAAACTCATCTATAGTAATTAATGCCTCGGCATTTTTTGTTTTCTTTAATAGTATATTTAAACTTTGCCAAGTACAAATGGTATGTGTTTTGCCAAACTCTTTTCTATCACCAAAAAATACACCAACATCAAGACCCATATTAATATAATCTTCTTCTGTTTGTGTTACTAATGATTTGTTAGGTACAATTACAATACTTCTGCCGTATGGTTCTACTTTATGACTTAATACTGCCGTCACTAAAGTTTTACCAGCACCTGTGGCTATTTCTTGAATGCTTTGTGGGTTTTCTAAAAACTTATTAATAGTATCTATTTGATAATCACGTAATTTTATCGGCTCGTTAGCAAAGACATGATTGCTAGGCCAAGTGATATTACTATAAGAGTCTTCCTTAACTGCTTCAAAATTGAAATTGGTTTTGTACTCACGTTGATCGTTTAACTCAATGTCATAATTAAGTTCTTCAAGTATTGGAATAATTTCTGGTAATAAATTAGTGTAGGTGGAACCACCTAATTGAAAGAATGCTATCTTACCGTCCCAGCGACCTAATCTTACTGCTGGGAGATATCTAGCATAAGGAACTTCGTATTTAAATTTGTTTGACAGTTTCTTACGAGCATGAAGGTCCAAACCTTCCAATTTGATGTTGACTTCATCTTTTATGTGTAATATACATTTGCTCATTAAAATAAATCATCACTATCAACTGTCCAGCCACTTACCTCGTCAGATGGTTTAACGTCTATCACTTTACTGCCTTGGAATATGTTTCTTTTATTATACATTCCGTGTCCTATTGTTACATCGGCTTTAAAATCCCAATGTTTATTTTGAAGCCTGCTCATTCTATCTGTTATAATGAGTCTTGTTATGTCGGTTGGTTCTGATGGTACTTTAAGATCAGTAAAAATAGCATTCTTACTATTAATCACTACATCATCAGTATTACCAAACTTAACTCTATACCATTTAATAATCTTGTTTACCTGTTCAACGTTAGAAGCAGAGTGACTAGTTAATCCAACTGCGATCTTTTCAAACCCTAAATCTAAACAAGTAAACAATACTGATGAAATAGGTTCTTCTACTGTTATAAAAACCTTACTCAGAATTTCTTGTTGTATTTTATTAAAATTATACTTGGTTAGTACTGATTTGTCAAGATCTATTGCCAATAATCCACAACTTTTTACTTGTTCTAATAGTTTTTTGTCTTTAATATGACTATTCCAGTATTCTTGTAATTCTTTTGGAGCATTATGTAATTCTAAAGACGAATCATCTTTAGCGGTAGCATATATATTATATTTTTCTTGATTTTGAATAATTTTATCTAATTTATTGTAATATTTTATACTTTCTGGCGAGAAATCAAACTTATTCTTTTTTGACCAATCATATAATGTAATAAAATTTCCTTCTGTGTTATTAATGTCCCATCTTTTCTCTTCAGCATTCCATTGTGATTGTGGATTAGAGATTAATACATCTTCTCGTAACATTGTATTAATTTCTTTAATCATTTCTTGATTATACGGAAAATATAAGTGAATAAAATCATCTATAACACTAAATCGTTTACTACGATCAACAGTTCTAACTTCAGTACGAAATTCTGGATCTTTTGTAATCCCTGAAACATCAATTCCAACATTACGGAATTGTTTACGGTATTTAGCCGTTAATTTTATTGCTAACTCCCTTTGTCTATTTGTCATACCTAGACCACGATGTATATAACTTGAAACATTATTAACAAAGTTTACATCATATCTTGCTAATTTTATATACATACCAATTCCGGTATGACGACCTTTAGGAATTTTAGGCGGGGATACAGACCCAGCCATAACTTCCATACAATATTCTATTGATTTAGGTAAAATCATTTTCATAAAAACTATCCTACAAAAATGGGCGGGTGTCAAAGGCCCGCCCTGCTTGGTTAGGAGTAACTATGCCGCCCGTTTCATACAGGTCGATACAGCCAAGCTCTGCCACTTATCGGAAATTTTCATAAGGTCACCAACTTTAAGTGCCGTCCTTAAACTCATTTCACGAAGTCTGTTGCGGTGCTCGTAAACAAAAGCAAGTATTTCTGATTCTTGCTCTTTACTAAAACCGTAACCTTCAAACAAATCACCTTTGTCAGCAATTTGTTTAATTCTTAAAAACTTATCTCTCATAGTATCAAGAGTAAGATCTAAATAGTGACACCTTGACATAAGTGCCTGTAAATGATCTTGTAGTTTTTTAGATCTAATATGTTCAAAATTAAGGTTAGTAATGAAACAAGCAGACCCTTCAAAGTTAAACTGATTAGGTATACCTTCTGCCCTTAATTTGGAACTATCGGCGCTCCACATTAGAGTTCGTCTTTTACCACTATCTAATGCCGCCTTCAAAATGTTCAAAGCCAGATCGTCTAATAGCACAGAGTCACAGTCATCAAACACAATAACATTACCTGGATCGCTATACTCATAAAGTTTAGCATAAAGACCCAATGCCGTCATCGCACCTTTAACAACTACATACTTTCTCTTGGTAGCACTGATATCATCAAATAAACTATGTTCATCTAATGTTTTTTCAACACCATAAGATTTACCAACCCCTGGAGGTCCTGTAACAATTAAAGCACGGATGTCGCCATTTTTAAGACTGCCAGCCATTTCGTTTAAAATTTCAAAACGTTCATCTATTTCCTTGATACGTTTTTCATCACTAACTTGAGAACTAAACTCGCCTTCTTTCTGGCCTTCGTTCATTCCAAGTGTTTCGCATTGATTTAAATAATCCGCCTCATCTTCAACAAAACTAAAACCAGTTGGCTTAACAAGAACCCTAATCTTAGCAAAATCTGGTCCAAATACTTTTGAACCATCAACAGTAAGAAACATTCCTTTTTTACCGGAAGTCATGTTCTTGATGAGTGGAAAAATGAGATTCTCTACAGGTTTATTTCTATAGGAACCTTTTTTGATATTAACATATGACATATAGTTACTCCTTTTCATTGTCTATTGTTTTTCTTAACTTACTCTACTATTATACACTCTTTTAGCCAAAAGTCAACCAAAACGACGTCTTTTTTTCAGTTGTAAGTTATTGATTTTACTAGGTTTTCAATCTTTTTTTCATTATTTTTGATTTTGGAGCCAGTTTTGGAAGGCATTTTGGCCCATTTTGAGTGATTTTTTCCAATCATTATCGGCATTTTCGTCAGCATTATCAGAAACATACTTAAAACATCGGAATTTAACATTTAATTTAGCACAAACAACTGCCAAAGCA
>Ga0315318_10000812_pt1 | contig 13213 bp, 11 predicted proteins | sample M1200m3416metaG_FD_203703 | JGI IMG/M metagenome (GOLD analysis project Ga0315318, IMG submission 203703) | Ammonia-oxidizing marine archaeal communities from Monterey Bay, California, United States - M1 200m 3416 | ecosystem: Environmental > Aquatic > Marine > Coastal | place: USA: California... | reverse complement strand
CTGCATATGATGATGTTGCCTATCAAAGAAAAAGAATTTATGAATATCCAAGAGTTGAAGAACAATTAGATATGTTATGGCATGCGATGGACGACGGTACTTTAACAAAAGTAGATGCCTTTTATGACGCGAATAAAGCGATAAAAGATAAATATCCAAAGGGAAATTAGAAAATGCAAAGTGGACACTATTTAGGTTACGAACCAGCACAGGGTGATGCTATAATTGATACGTTTGTATGTGATGGTATTACTGATATATACACGTTAAGACAAGAACCAGCAAATCTTGATACTTTAGAAGTTTCAGTTGGTGGGTTAATGCAAAGTGATGTTGCATATACTATATTAACTTCTAATGGTAATCGTGATATACAAATACCAGGTGTTGCTGTAGATACAAAAATAATTGTAAGACAACATGGTGAAAGATATGCCGTTGGTACTGTTTCAGCTGATTCAATACTTACGAATCACATTAAAGACGATCAAGTTACGACACCGAAAATTCCTGATGATGCTATAACAAGTCCTAAAATACTTTCTTTAGTTGCTAGTAAACTTACTGGTCCGTATCCTCCTCTTGATGGGTATTCAATAGATCGTGGTCAATATGGTAAATGGCAACCAACCCTAACAACTCATGGAACTGCTGAATCTGGTAAATCTTATTTTGTAGATACATCGGATTTATCATATATAGATTCATTTCAAGACACAAGTGGTACTACAGAACCAGCTATAGATGAAAGTTTTCAAGCACACACAATTCATTGGTGGGATGCTAATACTTTAACAAATGATGATCCTCCGGAAACAATGATTGATACTGTCAATTATAAAGTGGGTACTAAATCAATGAAGTTTGACCATACTGCTCAGCAACTTATTCAAGTAGCAGAAGTTGGTTTTGACCATGAAGATTGGACTTTTGGAACTGATCCTTTTACAATTGAAATGTGGATACGACCAGAGAGGTTTGACAATAAAGCTATATTTGGATTTGCAGGTCATAGTATGGAAATGAGATTGGACATGGATGCTTCTGATACAGATGTAGGACATCTTGTATGGCAAAGTAATGTTGGGACTTATCATCAATCTACCGCAACGGGAGGCACTAATCAATTAGTTCGTGGCCAAGACGGCCAAACGCATGGTCTTATAAAGAAAAATGAATGGGCTCATGTAGCTATTACCAGAAATCAAAATAATGGTATGACAATGTGGGTAAATGGTATTAATGCATATACCAGCTGGAATATGGCAAAGCACCCCACCCAAGATGATGCATACGGTCACTACCAAATGGATACATTTAGTGCTGCTGATGTTTTAAGAACAGAAGGAACATATACTAATGTAACAGGCACAAGTGATGGAACATCAACCGGAAACCCATCTGGTGGTAATAATGATGGTATATTACCAACAGTAGGAACATTTGATATTAAGGTTAACAGTTCAGGTGCTGTTACAAATGTATATGTTAGAACACCTGGTCGAGGACATAGAGTTGACGATACAATTACAATTTTAGATTCAGCATTAGGTGGTGGTGGTGCGGAAAACTTTACAATGGATGTGCAATATTTTACTCCGATAGATGGTTCTGGAAATATACCAGTTGATAATACTGATTATATAACTACAGGAGGAGGTCTTATAATTGGTAACGATTCATCAAATAATTTTTTCTCAGGTAATATAGATCATGTTCGTATTTCAAAAGTTGCAAGGTATGGGGGAACAGAGTCCAATGGAAACGATAGTACAGTAAATTTTACACCATCAATAGAACCTTGGAAACCAGATGAAGATACGCTGTTAATACTTAATGTAGATGATGCACGAATGCCATTCACTACTGGTATTGACCATAGTACTGGTGGAACTAATGGTAAAGCAGGTGCTCCAGCAATTGATAATGATGTAACAAAGTTTGGATTATCTTCTCTTAAACTTGGTGGGGCGGTGGACACTGGTGTTACCACTACTGGAGCAGGAGGAGATTTTATAAAACAAGCTGCATCGGACAAATGGAATTTTGGTACAGGAGATTTTACTGTAGAGGCTTGGATTTATAAAACTGAACAACAGGATCAGCCAATTGTAGGTAATACTACTGTAGCAATAGGGCCGGGGAATAACAGTTGTTGGAGAATGAAAACTGGTAGTGTTAGTGGTGAATATACTAATTTGAAATTTGGAAATGGTGGAACAGACCATATTACTAGTCATGTCGATCATAATTTTACTTTACATGAATGGCATCATGTAGCTGCTGTTAGAGAGGGGGGAACCTTATCTCTATATATAGATGGTAGACAAGCACAAACTCCAGTTTCTAATACAACTGATTATAATCAACGTAATGAATTGTGGGTTGGTGCAACACATGATTTGTTGACAACTAGTATGTATACTGGTTATATTGATGATGTAAGAATTAGTAATGTTGCAAGATATTCGGGAACGACTTTTTCATTACCTACTGAAGCTCATGTTGCTGATTCCAATACATTGACTTTAATTCGCATGGAACCAAATCAATTAAATATAACTTTACCCCCTTCCCCATCAGCTAGTGATACAATTAATATTTGGGATGTTGGTGGTCAATGTGGAACTAATCCTGTTCATCTTTTAAGAAATGGGAATAAGATTAGTTCTTCAGAAGATATTGTAGCTCTTGATCGTGATAGTTTCTTTGCTACTTTAGTTTATAGTGGTGCAACGAGAGGATGGTTACTAGTTCCACCGAGGTAAATTATAATATTTTATATGAAGGAGTGAAATGAGAATTAAAAATATATGTATTGTTGGTGGTGGTAGTTCAGGATGGATGACAGCTGCGGCTCTTACAAAGTTGTTACCACAAATGAATGTTACACTTATTGAATCAAAAAATATAAGTACAGTAGGAGTTGGAGAATCAACATTAACTTATCTTAATGTTTTTTTAAAGTTACTTGATCTTAAAGATGAAGATTGGATGTCGTCTTGTAATGCGACATATAAAACATCAATCAAGTTTACAGACTTTGCAGGTAAAGGACAAAATTATCAGTACCCATTTGGCGCAAGAGATATGTCAGATGCGGGTAGTATAGCAACTTGGTATTATTGGAAACTGTTAGATCCTAGTATAAATAATTATAGTTTTGCAGAATATTACCATCCTGTTGTTACTATGAGTGACCAAAATAAAATGACATCTAATGAGGATGGTGCGGTAAGAGCATTTGATTTTCACAATGCTACAGCGTATCATATGGATGCAACAAAATTTGGTCAGTATTTAAAAGAGAAAATTGCTTTACCAAATGGATTAAATTATATTACTGATGATGTAGTTAAAGTTAATCAGAATGAAGATGGGTCAGTTAAAAGTTTATCAACCAAAGAGAATGGTGAACTAGAAGCAGATTTATTTGTAGACTGTACTGGATTCAAAGCTTTATTATTAAGTGAAACATTAAAGGTTCCATTTATTTCTTGTAGTGATAGTCTTATAAATGATAAAGCAATAGCAACAAAACTTCCATATATTAATCCTGATAAGGAAATGGAATGTGTTACCAACTGTACTGCAATTGAAAGTGGTTGGATTTGGAATATACCGTTGTTCAATCGAATAGGAACAGGGTATGTATATTCTAGTAAATTTGAAACACCAGAATCAGCAGAGAAACAATTTCGACATCATCTAGCCGGTGGTAATGGTAACATGGTTATTGGTGATGTTCATAGAGTCAATGAAGCAGAGTATAGACATATTGATATTCGACATGGAGTACATGAAACATCTTGGAAACATAATGTTATTGGAGTTGGACTTGCAAGTGGATTTATTGAACCGTTAGAATCTACGGGTTTATTGTTAACACATGAAAATATTATATTCTTATTAAGAACATTAAACCGTAAAGATGGTCAGGTAAATAAATTTGATAAAGATATATGGAATTACTCCGTGAGAGAAAAAGTTGAAAACATGAGAGAATTTGTTTCTCAACATTATTCTTTATCATCTAGACATGATACACCCTATTGGAAGCATGTTACAGAAGAAATGAGTTATGATTTTGGTCCTCTTGGTATTGGTGATGTAGCTTATCCAATAACTACAAGTGCAGACTTAGTTAGAAGATTAAATAAAACATTTGAGTTTGGTCCAGATATGGGTGGTTTAATGTATATAGCTACAGGGAATGGATATTCACCGTGCTCAACAATGGATAGTCTGCATTGGGAGCCGGAGCAATTAAAACATATGCAAGAACAACAAGTAGAACAAAAAGATAAATACAAGAGATTTAAAGAAAAATTGCAAGTGACTTTAGATCAATTACCAACACATTATGAGTTTTTAAAAGAAAATATATATAATTAAGCTTATAAATATTATAAATACAGTATAGGAAAAGTAAATGGCACTTACAAAAGTTCTGACTAGTAATATTGGTGAATCTTTCCATGAAATGTATGGATTGATATTGGAAGATGACCATGGCTATGGATTTAATACAAATTTAAAGATTCATCATACTAATGGTGGTCGCGATGATATTTCAGAAGTTGAATACAATGCTTTACTTGAAGTATGGTGGGCAGCAGAAGGTTATACATATATGATAGAAGATGGTCATTTTAAATTAGAAATTGCGTTGGCCTAATATATCTTGATAATAATATAAAAAGGAAATTAAACAATGGCTAAAATAGATTTAGGAAAAATAAATTTTGTCTATAGACAAGGATGGCAGGCCCTCACTTCTTATACTGAAAGAGATGTAGTTACTTATACTGATAGTAATATATTATCAACATATGTTTGTATAACACCTGTTGGTTCGGCTACTGTTGGTGATATTCCTAGTGTTGCTGGGGTAGCTGATGCAAATTGGGCTTATATGGCAAGAGGTGTAACTGATGCTCTTGGAGCAATTCCACAAGGTGCTAAAGGTGGTTCATTGGTATCAGATGGTGCTTCTAGTCAAACCTTTACTGTTGGTAATACATATCCCGCATGGACTGATATGGCAACAGCTACTACAGCAGTTAACGGAGGGGCATATTTTTGTGATACTTCATCTGCTGCATTTACTTTAACATTACCAATCACACCAACAGCTGGTGATACGGTTTGGATTGTAGATGCTAAAGGAACTTTTGAAACTAATAACCTCACAGTTGCTGGTAATGGATCAAATATACATAGACAATCAGCAGACGTTACTATGAATATTAATGATGTTTCTAAAATGTTAATTTATCATAATGCGTCTAATGGGTGGTTAATAACTGGATAATTTATAATCGGAGATAAAAATGGTTGATTTAAGCACATTACTTGCATCGGTGCATCCATCTGGAGGGCAGGCTCCAAAAGAATTTTGGATTTTCAGCAATCTGCATTGGCTACCTGACAATGGTGGTTGTTGTTATGAATGGACAGTACCTAAAGACACATCTTATATTAGATTTGAAATTTTAGGTGGTGGCGGTCCCGGTAATTCTGGAGGACCAGGTGATTGGGGATTTGGTGGATCAGGTGGTAACTATGGTATGAAACAAATATTTGCTTCTGGAGAATGTATCCAGGGTGGAAGTAATTATGAAACAAGAACAGGTGCTACTAGTAGTGGTTTTACTTGTGGTACTTGTTGTAATGATAATGGATCATGTAGACCTTGTGTTAACGAAACTGGAACTTGTGTATTATCTCCAAACATAGATTCTGGGACTGCAGTTTATACTATATGTGCCGCAGGCACTTCACCATGTTCGTGTTGTCTGCAATGTCAACACTTTCCTTGTAACAGGCATGGTTGTCCATCATATGTAAATGGACCGGGATTAGGTACTGCTGGCAACCAAGGTGAATATCAAGATGCGGATATAAATTTTTGTGTATTAGGTGGAACACAAGGAACTCAATGGTGTGATACTTCTTGTAGTTGTTATAATTGTTCCGCACCCGGACAATGTTGTGAAGCAAGGTGGAACGCAGGATGGAACCGATCTATGTGTAATTGTGGTTTTGGATATGACCTATTCTTTTCGGGAACTACAGGTTGGGTAAGTAGTGAATATAGTTGTAATAGTGGTCATAGTTCATCACCCGGAATGCCAACTGGACCGATTACTACATACTCAGGATCAGCAGGCGATAAATGTACTTGTAATATAACTTGTTGTACAGGTCATTCACATTTTCCTGGTGGTGGTGGTTATTCTCATCTTGATGATGATGTTGCCTATTATGGTGGTTTTGGAGCAGCAGGACTAGTAAAGGTAACATATCAGTAATGGAGATATAATGGCTTTTCCAGAGATAGTAAAAGAAGTTACATATAAAATACCAAACGAAAGATTCGGGATGGATGATTCTGAAGGTAAGACATCTAAAATGGTCTATACCGGTCCTACTAGATTAGTATTATATATGGACAAAGAAACTCATAAAGTTGTTACTTCATGGCATCCTGATGAAGTACCAGAACAACCTCTTCCATTGAATTTGTATACATTAGAACTTAATTCTGATACAAGTGAAAATATATTACGGATGATGTTGTTGTGGGGTGGTATTCCGATAACAAAACTTTATGAAGTTGATGTAGGGCCTTCTACTGAAGCAAATGGTAGACTTGTTGATCCTACAGATGTTCGTGAGGTTTATCGTATCCCTGTAGATGATTGGGATGGTGAAAAATGGTTACCATTACAATATGTTAACCATTTTAAAAATTATACTGACAATCGAGCTGATGAGGGATTTGATTCGTGGACGTGGGATTTAGTAAGACAGAAACGTAATAAGTCTTTAGAGGTATCAGACAATTCTATAAATACCGATATGCCAGCCGACTTAAATCAAAAATGGTTAGACTATCGTAAAAAATTAAGAGATTTACCAGCCGATTGGGCAGACGTACCTTTAGATTTAATTAGAGAACCAAAAGCACCAAATGATGATACGCCTGATGCTTTATTTGAAGATGCAGATCAACCATATATAAAAATTGCAGATAGAACTGATGAGGATAAACTAATGTTAAAACAATTTGTTAAAGGAGTAAAATAAATGGCTTGGATTAATAAAACCATAACATATAAAGTTCCTAATCAACGCCATAGTATGGATGACTCGGAAGGTAAAACATCAACAGACATATACCATGGCCCTAGTAAATTAATTTTATGGTTATGTAAAACAGATAAGACAGAAGGTGAAGATTATGGAAAAAATGATATTATGCATGTTTGGGACGCAGATGACATGACGGAACGCCCTATACCAGCTGATTGTTATGCAGTTGAATTAGATGCTACTGAAAGTGATGAAATGGCATTACGTGCTGGGATGTTAGCGCCTAAAGGTGGACATGAAGACCATGAAGCACAACGTCATGGTGATGTATGTTGCGGACTTTGTTTTAAGAAACCTAAACTTTATGAAGTTGAATGTGGACCTGCCGATCAAGACAATAAAATTATACCTGATCCTTCACATATTATGGAAGTTTATGCTAAACAGGATATAGCAATTAATGCATATAATCCAGCTACTGGTACATGGAAACCTTTAAAATATAGAACTGGGACAACAGAAGATCGTACTGATGATAGTGTTAGAACAATTAGAAATGGACATTTAAGTGGTTCTGACAATATGTTTAATGAAGATATGCCAGCGGCTATGAAACAAGAGTGGTTAGATTGGCGACAGAAATTGCGAGATTTACCTGCTGATTGGGCAGACGTACCAAATGAATTTATTGTTTTTCCAAGAGAACCCGGAACAATAGAGAATAGATATTCTGAGGATTCAGATAAAGATGATGTTGTTTGGATTAAAGATAGATCAGATGCTGATGCAGATGCACTGAAACAAATAGAAAACATTGCAAACGTAGGATAACTTAATGGTAGATTTAACTGATCTTTTAGCTTGGCAAGCACCACCAGAACCACCGCTACCACCCTCATCTGAAAAAACATTTCATATTTTCAATGATTGTTGGTGGACTGTTACGAATGGTGGTTGTTGTTTAGAATGGACAGTACCTACTGGTACAAGAAATATTAAATTTGAATTAGTAGGTGGTGGAGGTCCCGGTGGTTCAACTGGTGGAGACCATGATGGTGGTATCGGTGGACAAGGTGGGGCTTATGCAGTTAAAACTCTCAGCACTACAGCTGGCGGTGGAGGATGGGTACAACCTCCAGATGTTATTGTTTCAGCTGGCCAAAGTGGTGGTTCAAGTTTTGCGGCTACAGTAGCTGTTGAAAATGGAAAATTAACAGATTTTACTATTACGAATGGTGGAACTAGTTATACAGAAACACCATGTATTTGTTTTCGTGGTAGTACGAATCACGGCGTTACAAACGGAAATACTAATTCGTTTCAACATGGCCAAAGTGGAAGAGTAGACACAACTATATCAGGCGGTGTAATAACATCCATGACAATGGCACCAGATTTTTGTTCAACTGCAGGAAGTGAATCTGTTTATCTTTTGTGTGCTGCAGGATCTTCACAATGCTCATGTTGTTGTGCTTGTAATTTTCCCTGCAGACATGGTTGTACTTCATATATAACAGGAGATGGATTAAATAATTTTTGTGCTCAAGGAGGAATGGGCGGAACTACAAATTGGGATGTATATTCTAATTGTTATAATTGTATTATTAATAGTGCACAATGTTCTACTGGTAATTACGGTGCTGGTTGGGTTGGTTATCAATGTTCTTCAGATCAATACTGGGGAGCAGATTACGGCTTCAGTGGTTCACCGGGTGGGTGGTATAAAGATTATGATTGTTGTCAAAACACATGGTCATATGCTGGTTCACCACGAGGACCATTCTCTAGTGGAGGTGTAGATGGTATGACGAATGCTTCTTGTCACGGAGGAATATCTTGTTGTATGTCACATAGTTCATTTCCAGGTGGAGGTGGTGGTGGTCAACAAAGAAATGTAAGTACAGGTTGTGTAGCAGTTTGGGGCAATTCTGGATTAATTAAAGTAACATATCAATGAGTAAATATATTAAAGGAGAGAAATCATGGCAGTAGTCAGTTTTAAAACACTCATGGGAGTTGCGGCCGCACCAACGCCAGTAGTAAAAGAGTTTACTATTTTTAATAGAAATCACTGGACTGTTACAAATGGCGGTTGTTGTTTACAATGGACGGTACCTGCTAGTGTACAGATGGTTAAGTTTGAAATTTTAAGTGGTGGTGGGCCAGGTGGTTCATCTGGTGGTGACCATGATGTTCCTATGGGCGGACAAGGTGGTAATTATGCAATGATACAACTTTTTGCTTCAGATAGTGAATTTACAGCAGGTTCTTCACAATATACTTTGTGTGCAGCAGGAACTTCAAATTGTTCATGTTGTTGTCATTGTTGTTCAGCTTGTAGAGATGGTTGTACATCATATGTTACGGGAGATGGTTTAACAAATTTTTGTACGGTAGGTGGCCGTGGTGGATCAAACAGTTGGGATAAAATGTCTAGTTGTTATAATTGTGGATTAGCTACTCAATGTAATCTAGGTACTTATAATGAGAATTGGATAACAAACGCAACTAATCCTGGTTTTTGTGGTATACCAGAAACACCAACAGAAAAGAGTATGGGATATACGGGAACTACAGGACACTCATATCATGGTTACGATTGTTGTTCTCATGTTTTTACAACAGCTGGCGGACCTACAGGCCCATTTGCAGTTAGTTATACTGGTCAAGGTTCTAGTTGGTGTACGGGTGCTTATAGTTGTTGTTCTTCACATTCAATGTTTCCAGGTGGAGCCGGAGTAGGAGTAGGACATGCAACATCAAGTGCTTGTTGGGGTCATTGGGGAGCAGGTGGATTAGTAAAAGTAACTTATCAATAAAAAGGATGAAAAATAATGGCGATATATAAAACATTACTTACATATAGAATACCTGATGAACGCTATGGGCAGTCTGATGTGTTGGGCAAAACTAGTACCATATGGTATGAAGGTCCAAAAAAATTACTTTTGTGGTTAACTAAAGATGGTAATAACCTTGAAGAAGCATGGGATGCTGATAATATGACTGAACGCCCATTACCCGGTCATTTGTATCAAGTTGAATTGGATGCTAGTGCAGGTGATAAGGAATGTATTATAGCGGGAATGCTTGGACCTTCTACAGAAACCTATCATCCATTTGGTAATCTAAAACGCTATGAAATAAAAAATGGGCCTGAGGATGTACCTAATGGTTGGGTTTCAGATCCAACTTATCCAAGTCAGGTTTTTGATAGAAATTCTATGCAGGAAAACGTGTATGATCCTGAAACAAAACAGTTTAAGAATTTAATATACCATGATAATACTCCTAACATGGCATTACTTACTGATGACGGGATACGACATAAAAGAAATAAGTTGTTAGAAGGTTCCGATAATATGGCTGCAGCTAGCGATATACCTGATGATGTTAAACAAGGGTGGTTAGACTATCGTAAAAAATTAAGAGATTTACCAGCAGATTGGAAAGAATCTCCCAATGAGTTGATTGAATGGCCAAAAGACCCAGATAAACAGAAAGCAGAAGCTGAGTGGGAGGCAACAGGACAACCTAAACCTAAAATAGATCATTATGTTAAAATCGTAGATAGAACTGCTGAAGATAAAAAAGCAATAGAACAAATGTGGCCGATTGCTGGAGTTGATGAAAACGCTCCATAAGGTCGTATAAATAGTTATGTAATTATTATTAATAGTTTTATTGAGGTGAAAAATTATGAGTGGTCGTTCAAAAGCTTTTTTTATTAATGGTGGAGCAGGTCGTGTTCTTTGTTCTATCCCCGCATTAGAAAGATACGCAGAAGATTCAGGTGATAAAGATTTTGTTATAGTATGTGAAAGTGGAATGGATTTTTATCGTGGTCATCCTACCTTACATAAACATGCGTTTGAAGTTTGGCATAAAAATCTTTTTGAAAGTCATCTAAAAGATAAAGATGTCTTTTCTCCCGAACCATACCGAGTTAACGAATACTTCAATCAAAAATGTAGTTTAGCACAAGGTTTTGATATTCTTATTAATGAATTAGATGAACCTCGTGTCCTCCCTGACCCTTTAATTCATCTTAGTAAAGAAGAATTAGTTAAAGGGTTTCAAACAATTCAAGAAATTAAATCTGGAACTAAAAAAGACAAAATATTAGTCTTCCAACCTTTTGGTCGTTCGGTTCAACAGGTAGGCCCTGCTGTATATGATTTAACCTCACGATCTATAGAACCACAAAATGTTGTTGATCTTATTCAGCAATTAAGAAAAGATTATGGTATTATTGTGATGAGTCAAATACCAATAGACATACCAGAAGATAAAGATAATACAATTGCTGTACCTAAAGAACCTAATTTAAGGTTGTGGGCGGCAATGATACACAGTGCAGATCATTTTCTTGGTTGTGATTCTGTAGGACAACATATTGCAAAGGCACTTAATAAAACTGCAACTGTTATTATTGGATCAACTTATCCAATAAACATTTCTTATCCAGATGAAAAAGATTTTGATCTTATAGATATTGGTAAAGATAAACGAGTATATTCACCTATTCGTCTTACTATGGATGATGAGAAAGATCGTGCTAATAATGATTCTATTGTTATGGATAAGAAAGAAATAAAACTTGTTGTAGATTCAGTAAAGAAACGAATGGGTAAAGGATCTAAATTTGAAGGTAAAGTTGAACCTCATGTACATACTGATAAGTGTAGCCATGTTGACCACAGTAACTTCACTAAACCAGCTCCTGTTAGTATACCACAGGGTATGAAATTGCTGGAGGATAATGGATGAGTCAATGGATTGCGGGTATATCAAGAGGACATAATGCTAGTGTATGTTTACTTAAAGATGGTGAAGTAGTTTTTGCTGTAGAAGAAGAAAGATTGAGTAGACAAAAATATGATGGTGGACCTTATGCTTGTATAGCTAAAATTCTAGAGTATACTGATAAACTAGATTATTTAATTATATCACATACACAACCAGATGAAAGTATGGTTGAATTTTCTGGTGGTGATGTATGTAGTGGACTTGCAAGAAAGTTACGTCTTATTGAAGATACGGGAAAACAAGTTTGGCATATGGACAGGTGGCATCATAAAATGCATGCTGCTTGTGCCTTTTATCGTTCTGGTTTTGAATCTGCAACAGCATTGGTTGTTGATGGAGCAGGTACATATATTCCTATGGAGCTAAATGGTGAACAGGATATAACATGGGAACTTGAATCAATTTTTAATTGTTCTTATCCAGCTACATTTAAAACACTTTATAAACATCAAGCTGGTAGAGGACCTTGGACAAGTGGCAAGATTGATAACTTTACAAGTGAACGTGAAAATGAAAAAGGAGAACATGAATTTATTATTGATGATTCTGCTGGTATTGTAAAAGCATATGAAGCAGTAACACGATATTGTGGATGGAATCCAATTGAAGCTGGCAAGACTATGGGATTATTTCCTTATGGAGAACCAAATGATAAAATACAAATTTTTAATGATGCTGGTGGAGGAAGATGGAAAACGGCAGATCGTAATTTAATTATTCCAACATATCCAAATGGTGCTGCGGTAAATCAAGGAAGATATAAACATTTAAATGATCCAGAGCCATTAGAAGCTACAGTAGATGTTACTAGATTACAAAACCGTAGAGATATGGCTTATGCTGTACAAACAGAATCTCAACAAATGGTTCTTGATTTAATTCGTAAGTCAGTTGAAATGAGTGGTAATAAAAATGTTGTACTGTCTGGCGGTTATGGATTAAATTGTGTTGCCAATTATTGGTATCTTGGACAATTAAAAGATGAAGGTATTAATTTATATGTTGAACCAATTTCAAATGATGCGGGCACATCTATAGGTGCGGCATTATTTGCATATTATCTGATTACAAAAGAAGAAAAGGTTAGAGGATATGCTGATAGTTTGTTTTTAGGTCCGAAGTATAAATATACAGATGAGGAAGTAGAAAACATAGCTAAAAAATATAATGGGACTATTAAAAAAGCTTTTTTACCTGAAGATGCAGTTAAACTAATATTGAAAGGAAATATTGTTACACTCTTTCAAGGTTGTTGTGAGAACGGCCCAAGAGCATTAGGGAACCGTTCGGTTCTTTTTGATCCTCG
>Ga0315318_10000810_pt1 | contig 13217 bp, 16 predicted proteins | sample M1200m3416metaG_FD_203703 | JGI IMG/M metagenome (GOLD analysis project Ga0315318, IMG submission 203703) | Ammonia-oxidizing marine archaeal communities from Monterey Bay, California, United States - M1 200m 3416 | ecosystem: Environmental > Aquatic > Marine > Coastal | place: USA: California... | reverse complement strand
AGATACTTGTGCTCGTTTGGTTGCCATTTTTGAACCAACATCACCAGCTGTTCCAAATTTACCTATAGTACCCGTTTTCAATCTGGCCAATCTCATTGACTCATTTTCCAGAGCCTCTAACTCACCTTCAGCAAAATCTCTTTTCTTTTCGAGGTCTTTATAATGTTTTGCTCCACCTTCTTCTTCGTCTTTCAATTCGTCTAAAGTTTTTAAAGGTGGTGGCTCTGTTTCAACAGTACCCGCTAATTTATCTGCAAGACTATTCAGCCCAATTCCACGGAGTGCATCAACTGCCATATTTTTAGCACCCTTCATAACACTTTTCAAAATCCCCATAAGGTCTTTCATAGCATCTTTCATATATTTGAATGCAGCATCTGCTCCTGAAGATATCTCATCCCAATAAGAATATACTATAGCACCGACAGCGAGACCCGCAAGTAATCCCCAACCAAGTGGACCCATAGTCATTAATGGCATTATTAATGCTGAGCCGATTCTAAGAAGGAATCCTTTACTTTTAAAGAACATACCTTTGACGGCATTCCAGATGCCTTTTTGTTGTTTTACAAATCTTCCGGTTTTCGGGTCTCTTTTAGGGCCACCTTTTGGTTTTTTATCCGTTGTCTTACTATCACCATCAGGGGCTCCGTGGAGACCGCCTGCACCACTAAAGGCACCACCAGCAACTCTATATTTCATTCCTAGGGATCTTGAAATGATATTTACTAATCCACCTCCGGCGAACATAATTGACCAAATTGCCAATCTGAATGGAGCGGTGAGCGTTTTTGCAACCCAGGATTTACCAAAAAGTTTACTAATTGCTAATGTTCCAACCGCAAAACCTAAGACATTGCCAAACCATTCTACAACTTTATCCTTAGTATCTTTTTGCTTATCTTTCAGAGCCTGTTCATCTTTCTTTGCGTCTTCAAATATACCACCTTTAATTCCAAATAATCCTGCTACCCAGTCTATAAGAATTTTACCTGTTTCAGAGAAAAATTTACCTATAGATTTAAATGATTTTCCTACAGCCTCAATTTTTTCTGTCGAGGTCATTTCGCTCCAACCCTCAAAGTTGGCTTTAATATCCACAAACATTGTTTCTATAGCTTTCCAGAATTTTATTAAACCTTTTATTGTTTCTGGTAATAAAGTGTTTTTTGACCATTCCCAAAGCCATACCGCAATTGGTGCTAATACATCATACATTGCTTTTAAGGCACCTTTTAAAGATTTCCACATTTCTTTCAGCTGTTTCATGTCTAATTGAGAAAATAACGCAATCATACCAACGCCTAAAAGAGTCGTAAGAATTTTAGAATATTTCAACATCATCTTCTTAATATTGGCAATGAAACCTGTTTTACCATCTTTGTCACCAATGGTAGATTTGAACATAGCTTTTAATTCATCAATTAATGCACGATCAGCCGCTTTTTTTTCTTTGATTTCTTCTACATTTTTTTCAGGAGGTTTACCGAGGATTTTTGATTGTTCTTTAATGGCTTCATTGATTTTTTGCAGAGCTTTTAAATTCTCTTTTTCAAAACCCATTCCTTCTTGGTGTCTTTTTTCTTCAGCTTTTTTTTCTTCTGGAGATAATGCCATTAGTAGTTACCCTTGTTGCATTTGTTGTTGTTTATTTCTTTCATTTTCTTCTTCTATCCATTTCATTAATAACAATAAATAGATTTCACGTTCCCATGGAATTAAATTTTCTACCTCAGTTACCGACCATTTATGATGATGCATCAAACTAAAATTGGTTTGGTAATAGTTAGTTACCGATTCGGAACCAAGGCTTACACGAAAAAAGATCCTAGACCCTCCAGGGTCTTTTCACTTTTCCATCCACACATACTAGCCTTTTTTGATTTACCATTTTTGTTCGTACATTTTAATTCAAATGTATGTTTTAATACTGGAATTGTATCAAAGAATTTTTGAATCTTAGTAAATGAGTTATCAGGTAAAGATTCTAAAAATTTATCTAGTTCTTCTCGCGTGTGATCTTTTGTTGAATATACTGTGTCCTTATCCCATATAGATTCAATACAAGAAGAAATTGTATTGAAAATATTTTCTACATCTGTTTGGTCTTGTTTAATAGTCTTTTGTATTTGCATTGAAGGATAACTCATCATTACACCGACATCCTCTGATAATGGTATTTTGTTAGTATGTCCTTCAGTTCGTTGTATTTTTACTGCTGATAAATCAACTTGTACTGGAATTTGTTTTTTACATTTATCACATTCAAATGATAGATCAACAACTTCACCTTTTGATTTACTTCTTAATTGTAAAAATATATACTCAATGTCAAACATTGGCATACTTTCTATATCAAGTGTGTTATCTACACAATTTCCAATAATATTTTTAATTGCGGTTGTCATTTGTTCTTCATCATCACTTTCCATCGCAATTAATAGAATCTTTTCTTCTTTAACTAAAAAAGGTCTAAAACTTACTTCTTTATTCGTTGACGGAATTGTTAATTTATATTTTGGTACTGTTATTACTGGTAATCCCATTTCATTTCACTCCTATATAAAATGATGTTATTAAAATTCTAATTTACCACATTTTCTCTTTCCATTGTTCCATTGTTAATGTTGCTGGTAGAGCGGCTCTTTCTTGTTTTATTATAGTTGACATTTTTGGCAATTTTAATTTTGAGAACGGACTGTCTAATGTAGTGGCACCAAATTCTCTTAGTGCATTCATAGCACCAAAACTATCTGACAATAAACCACCCGCTCTTTCCTTTTGACTTTTCTTGAGAAAATCTGTATAGACAGCCTTACGAAACATAATGTCTGTTGTCATTTTTTGAATACTTCCAGCTGTTTCGTGACCAAGTTGTAAATCTGATATTGATTTAGGATAGGCATCAATTAATTTACATTGTTGCATAACTCTTAAATCATCTCCAAATGTTCGTTCCCATTCATCAGCGGGTTCATCGGTACCTTTTTCCATACGCGATAATTGATATATTGTTATAGTTGATACATAATCTTCATAATATCTTAGACGACCTACATCTCCAGGATTTATATGATCTAACCAATCTTTAAAGAAATTAAATTCAAACATTTGATCGCTCAGATAAAAACCCATAGTGCATGCATTATTAAGTTTTTCATAAACATATTCTCTTTTTAAACCATATGTTTTATGTTCTTTAGTGGCCATTACAAACCCTGGCATATTTACAGTTTCACAATTTAGAAACAAATTTTGCATTTCAGCAGAACTATAATTAGTGAGCAATGCTGGAGGAGGAGAAATAATAACACTATATAAGTAAGGTCGTGAAAATAGATTACTTTGTCTAACATTAGCCATCATTCTACTTACACTATTGTTAGGTGTTTTAGTTGGGGAAGGGAATTTTTTACTATCACCAAGTTTACTAGTATTACCAGTTCCAAAAGGAATATTAAACCCGAGATTTACTCCGCCAACTTTCCATCTTCCGCCTATGTTAAATGCCATTTAATTACTCCCTGATTTTCTCATTTCTTTTAATGAGTTTTTCCAAACTCTTTCTGAAGCGTATTTTCCAAATGTAGATGTAACAAAATGCTCTACTTTTGGTTTTTCTAAAAGACCTCGCCAATCTTCTTTATTTATTCTTAGTATCTTTCCACCTCTTATATTTTTAATTATATAGTGTCGATAACATATTTTTGCTGGTCTAAATTTTCTCATAGTAAATAAAAGACCTCTAAAAAACTTAGCAAATGCTACTGGAGAACGATGCAAGTCTGGACTAAGTTTTTCTAATTCATCTAATAGTGGTACTCGCATATCTGGAGGTAAATAATGAAAGTCTAGACCACGAAAAAGAGAACCACCCCCTCCTTCAGATAATTCTGATTCTACAGACGACCCTTTTAGTTTTCCACGTTTACCTTTAGCTTTTGGTACTTTACCTAATGAAAATACTAATGGAAATACATTGTAAAATTCATTTGGTTTATGTGTAATATATTTGAAGAAATAAAATTTAGAGGAGTAAATTCGTGTTACTCTCTTCCCTGATATTTTATGAATCCCTGCATCTATAGTTTCCATAACTATATTTATAAGAGTTTTTTATATTTTTTAGACGGAATACCTAGTTCCTTTTCAGTTAAAATAATGAATTCCATACCACGTTTTTCTGCCCATTTACGAGCAGCCTTCCATTTAGCCTGATTCATTATGAATGATTTTAGTTTTTTGACGTATCCTGGTGTTTGTTTTTTAGGTTTTCGGGGTGGTTTACATTGAACAGCAGGTTTCACTTCGACTATATATTTTTTATACTCACCAGTAGTTGATTTGACCTTTACATAGAAATCTACAAAATATCGTCTGGTTTTCTTTTCAGCGGGATTATAGTAAGGTATGATAACATTCTCTGAACCCCATTCAATCACGTTTGGGTGAGTGTCTAAATACTTCATATATTTTAATTCCCATGAAGAGCGATACTCACATTCTTGAAGATTCGCCACATATTTTTCTTTATTCTGTATTATATAACGACCAACTCTAGGATATTTTTTCATATAACTCTTATAAATATATTATATTAGGTATTTATAACACAGGAGAATAAGTATGGCCACATTTATGGAAAGCTCAGGAGGTTTTCAAACTGAAGTTCCAGAACTATTTGATAGAAGTAGAGCACAAATGGATCAGTTAACTGAGCAGGCCGTTAACCAAACAGGTAAGACTGAAGGAATTGAAACATATAGATATCCTCTTAATATTGATAATTTCAATACTGACAATGATGCACCGGTAGTCTATGAATGTATCCATTTTACAGCTGTTAAACAAGGTGGTATTTCTTTTGAAGATACAGCAAGAGAAAAGAGTGCTCAGGCCGCGCTTCAAAATCAAATAGATAATACATCAAGTAAGGGTGCATCTAATAAGTGGTTTGCTGATAAGGGTATCAAAGAAATGTCTGGTTCTTATGAACATCCCGAGCTGAAGAAGCTTCTAGAAGCAAAGGCTAAGCTAAATCAACAAGATACTGAAAATTCAGAAAGAAGTAAAGCAGAAGCGGGATGGGAGAAGATGAAAAGTGGCCTAAACACAATGGGCACGGTGTTTCAGACCCAGAAGAAACAAGTTCAATCTGAGCCAGAAAATTTGGCACATTGTTTTTTATATATGCCTGCTTCTGTACAAGAAGGATTAGGTGCTTCATGGGGAGTAGAATCACTTGGTGCTGTGGGACACGCTGTACATCAAGGTATTCGTGGTGGTAATGTTGATGATATTATGAAAAATTTTACTGGGGGAGCTATCTCTGATCTTGCCAAAAGTGTTGCTTTAGCAGCTGGTGCGACAGCTGGTGCATTTTTAGCTAAAAATGCTGTGATAGGTGCTTTAGGTGCAGCAGCAATGTTTGGAGGTGTTGGTGCTGGCTTACAAATGGCAGGAAGATTTACACAAAATCCTTTTGAGGAACAATTATTTAATGGAATAGGATTTAGAGAATTTCAATTTGATTTTGCATTTTCACCTCGTAATGAAACAGAAGGTATGCAAATTGCTGAAATTATTAAAATGTTTCGACTTAATTCTAGACCAAATTTTGTTGATGGGTTTATGGGACAAGGTCTTTATACTTTTCCTAATGAATTTGCAATTGAATTTATGAAGAATGATGGTGGTGGGGTATTTGTACGCAATAAAAGGCTTCCACAAATATATAATTGTGTTTGTACTAATGTTCAAACAAATTATACACCAGAAGGATTTTGGACAGCTTTGAGAGATGGAACACCAGTATCATATGGATTAACTCTTGCAATGACAGAAACTAAAAAAATTACACAAAAAGACGTAAAGGATGGATACTAATGGCATATTTTAAATATTTTAATAAAATTTCTTATGATGTTCGAGGATCACAGGATCGACTTGAGATTGATACTGTAACGAATATACTTCAACGAGTTCGTTTAAGACTAGATGGTATTAAATATCGTTCATTCTTTGCACAACATATAATCCATGATGGTGAAACTCCAGAATATTTAGCACATCAATTTTATGGTGATTCAGAGTTACATTGGATTATTTTATATGCACACCAGGCAACTAATCCATATTATGATTGGCCATTAAAATACCATGATTTAAAAAAGTTTGTTGAAAAAAAATATGGAGAGAAAACATATGACCCACATCATTATGAAGATGATGAAGGTTATGTAGTAGATGAAGAATATTTTGACAGGGACTTAATGTCTTGGGTACCAACGCCTGGAACTACAGCTGTTACTAATTTTGAATATGAAGAAAAATTGAATGATAATAAAAGACAGTTGATGATTATTAGACAAGAATTTATTGGTGGGATTGTCAAAGAATTTAAAATGTTATTGAAATAGGTTAGTTATGGCAGAAAAACAAATAGAAGCCACAGAACTTTATATTGAAGCGATGGAGTTGCAAACTCCGTCTGCCACAATACCCTTACAAGATAAGTGTATTGTATTTAATTTGTATGAAAATATGTTTCAAGATGCAGTTACCGCAGATATGATGGTAAATGATTCTGTTAATCTTCCCCAAAAAGCTCCTTTACTCGGTGAGGAGTATCTTAATCTTATGTTTTCCAATAGATCAACAGGTGGTGAAGAAACTGCCGTGGCACCAGGTGATCTGTATGTTACATCTATAAGTGATCGCTATCTTACTAAAGATAGACAACAAATGTATATGATACATTTTACATCTGAAGCAAGTATGGTTAATGCTAATACATCTGTTAGTGAATCTTTTCGTGGAAAGAAAATTAGTGATATTGTTAATACAATATTAGATGATTATCTGATTTCTGATAATGAATTTGTAGTAGAAGAAACTGAAGGGCTTGAAAATATTGTAATACCTAACTGGAAACCATTTAAAGCACTTAATTGGTTAGCTAAAAGAGCTGTTAATAAAAGTGGTGTACCTAATTTTTTATTTTTTGAATCTAGTGGTGTTACATATTTTAAAAGTGTTGATAGTTTAATGAAAGTTGAACCTAAAGATAGGGAAAAACTACAAAAATTTATATTTTCTCATGTTTTTGAGAAAGATAAAATTCTTGGTGAATTAGTGGCAGGGAGAACTCATTGTACAAGTTTGGAAGTGATGCATCAATATAATACAATGAGAAATACTAATAAGGGTTATTATGCATCTAAATTAATTACACACGATATTGTAAAAAAGGAAATTAAAGAACATACATACAATTTAATGATGGCATTTGATCCGTTTATTACTCACACAGATATATATATGCCTGTAAGTCCGTCTGATACTGTCTATGAAGTGCAAAATAGAACTAGTTTTGCTCCAGATGGTATTATTGGAAAGCCTGGTGAAAAGATGCAATCATTTTATGATAGTAACGTAATGTTTTATCCAAAACATGATAGACTGTATTCAAAATCTAAGAGTGATGATTATGATAATAAAGTAGAGGAATGGAAATTAAGAAGAAATACTTTAATACTTGGATTGGGTCAAATTAAATTATGTTTAGAATTTCCTGGTCTATCATATTTACGAGTTGGTCAGATGATTGATTTAGTTGTACCATCACCAGAAAAAGTAATAGAACATAAAGCTGGTAATATTAAAAATAAGGAAGAGTTAGTTGATAAATATTTGTCTGGTCTTTATATGATTGTAGCAATAAAACATTCTGTTAGTATGGTAGATGAACAAAAGTATGAGTATACAATGATGGTAGATGTTGTTAAAGATGCGTTACCTGAAGCACCAATATATTATGATGGTAACACGAAGAAGGGTGGGTAATATGGAACAACTTATATTTTGGCAGGGAGTTGTCGAACATAGGATAGACCCTTTAATGTTGGGTCGGTGTCGTGTTCGCGTTCTTGGTTCTCATACTGATGATAAAGAATTGATACCAACTGAAGATTTACCTTGGGCTTATCCATGTCAATCAATTACATCTGCGGCTATGAGTGGTGTTGGTCATACACCTATGGGACCTGTAGAAGGGACATGGGTGTTTGGTTTTTGGCGTGATGGAGAAAGTCAACAAGAACCTGTAATGATAGGAACATTTGGTGGTATACCACAAGCAGGTGCAACTCCTTCTTTAGGTTTCAATGACCCAACGGGTAGATATCCATTATTAACTGAATTTGAAAAAGAAGAAGATGGTACATTAACTGGTAAACCCGATACTAATTCTTTAGCACGCGGAGATGGTAAATTACCTGTTGGTGAAAAGAATGGTGAACAACATACTTCTCTTGCGAATAAAAGAGCAGGAAGAGAAAAAGGTGTACCAACAGCTGTAGCGGCAGAAATGAAAGAAAGTATTGGTAAGTCTGGTAAGTCACACTTGTATGAGAAAACTCCTTGGAATGAGCCTAATCCACGTTATGGTGGAGTAACTGATGATGATACTGAATATGATGCATCATATGACCATGAAGAAGCACTATCTTCACAATATCCACATAATCATGTAAAAGCAGGTGAATCAGGTCATATTGAAGAATGGGATGATACACCGGGTGCAGAACGATTACATAGATACCATATGGCAGGAACATTTGAAGAAATACAATCAGACGGTACAAGAGTTGTTAAAGTTGTTGGTAGTGATTATGAGATAGTAGCCGGTGTTAAGAATGTTTCAATAACCGGTGAGTGTAATGTAACTATTCAAGGTGATTGTCGTATGCAATATAATGGTGATTTAGTACAAGAAGTATATGGTGATTATCATATAAATGTATGGGGTGATATGAGAACAAAGATTAAGGGTAATGAAGCACGTGAAGTTATTAATAATCGAAAAACTATTATTAATATGGATGATGATCTTCTTATAGGTAAAGATGCTTTGTGGAATGTAGGAATAGATCAAATGATTGATGTTGGTGGAACATTAGTTTATACAGTAAATGATGATACTCAAATGTTCTTACTTGGATCGGGAAATAATATAACTTCTGCTGGATCGTTAGGCATTGCATCAGCTACTAATCTTGATCTTAATGCAGCAATAAATCTTGGTATATCATGTGGTGTTAATATGGATATAACTAGTGTTGGGATTATGACACTTGATAATATATCTATGATAACAAGGACGACTGGTGTTAATTGGATTACGAATTTAATATCTGTTCATAATTCATCAACATTGCATAAGATAACAGGTCTACCGATTATGTTGAACTAAGGAGAATATATGCCTTGTGGAATTGATTTTAATTTAAGTAGTTTTAAAAGTATGGCAATAAGTCAGGCAAGTAGCTTGATTGGTTTAGCTGGTACTATTGGAACACCATTCGGGGTACTGGCTAATATTGCTCAGGTTCAAGCTACTGTAGCAGCTATGAAAGGTAACTTATTAAGTATGTTACCGATTGGTCAACTTGGAGATATAGCTGCTCTCGCATCAGGTGGTTTAAGAGATCAGTTAGGAGCATTGGCTAATATGGTGCCAGGTTCTGGTGCTGCCTTATCAAAACTTACTGATATTGCTTCTGAATTTACTGGTATTACTAATTTATCAGGGTTTGCTAATATTGATTTAAATGATATTACTAATTCTGTTTTTTCATTATCTGGATCATTTGATCCGTGTAGTATTAGTATACCGAATGTTTTTACAGATGGTGCGGGTGATTTACAATCATTAGCTAGTTCAGTATTAGGAATAGGTAAGACTGATCTTGCAATAGATACTACATTCATGCAAGAAGCAACAAGTGGTTTATTTAGTGCTCTTGATAATAATGTTGACATTGGTTTTGGTTTGGGTGAATTTACTACGGGTCTTGGAGATATATCTAGTGGTATTGGAGGTTTTACTAGTGGTCTTGGAGGTATAACAAGTCAACTTACTAGTGGTATGGGTGATTTGACTAGTCAAATTGCTGGTGGTATCAATGTTGCTGACATGACAAGTTCTGCAACTAACTTGACAAGTGCATTTAATGATGTAACAACCGGTTTACCACGAGCACTTAATACTATGGAAATAGGTAATACAATATCTAATTTACAAAAAAATATAATGCCATCTGTTAGTGGTATGGGCGATATAATACAAAGCTTACCAGATGGTTCACAAATATTGAGAACAAAAAAGATGTTACAAAGAGAAATGATGGATAATATTTCTATATTAACGGAGGTTTAATAGTATGCCAATTCCTTGGAGTACTGAATATCCAACACCAAACTTTGATCCAAATAGTTTTGGAGCAGAATTACAGCATATAAAAAATATATACGGGTTTTTATTAACCGATATGGCATATTTCAATCCGTTAGCGGATGATATTGCTACAATGTTAGCTCGTATAGATGTTGTTCAAGCATTATTAGCAACAGAGATGTCTGCAAGTCTAACAGATTATAATGCATTTACTGCATACGCTGTTGGTGGTGGTGCAAATTTACCACAAGGGTGGATTGACGCAACTAATGCTAGTGTAGCTGGATATACAAGTGTTGATATGTCAGCTGTGGCTAGTACTGTTAATACTTATTATCAAGCTTGTTTATTAACACATAATAATTTACAAGAACTTAAAGATTATGTTACTGTAATTGATGTTGACAATTTTAAGTTACATATGGAATTGTTATCTGGTATAGATGATGCTCCTCCACAAGATATAATTAAACCAAATAACCCTGGTTTAATGGGTGTAGGTATGGGTTTAATACAAATTGAGCATAGATTCGGAATTGGAGATGTTCAGTTTCCGTTTTATAAAGCTGATGGTACATTAGATGTCAGTGGTAATCTCGCTGGAGGAAGTACTTTGTTTCAATTTTACAGAGCGGATGGTGTATTAGATACTATAACAGTAGATGCTGGACATTTCCCGTTTTACAGAGCTGATGGCACATTAGATGATCTAGAAACCACTTTTGAAATGATTAATCATCTATTGGGATTGTTTGGATCATTATTCACAGGAGATGTTACTATTGCAGATGCACAAACACATTTAGATACTGATCCATTATCTGCTGGAACTTATGGTCCTCTAGGTATATCAGCTGGTGTAAATAAACCATATGTAGCTGGTGCTGTTGGAGAAGATGCAATTTGGAATAATTCAATTGTAGCTCCAAAAGTTGCTCCTCTTGCTGTTCCTGTATTGCTTTATAATGCTCCTCTTATTACTACGCATAAAGCAGCGTTGACTACTCATATTGTTGACGATATGGCATATTATGATGAATGTCAACATAAGTTAAATTCAATAATGAAAGCATATGGTATATCTGGACATATACAAGATCCTTTCTTTGCTTATATGTATACTGATGTTTTTGGAACAGCTACTCTTAACGAAATAATTGCACAATTTCATGCTGGGGAGATAAATTAATGGCACATATGAATCCAGTAGATACAGGTGTTGGTTTTTCTGATGATTCAGGACATGAATGGGACGGTGTTGTTGGAGGATTTGGTCGTTTGGCTGCAAGATTTGGAGATTTAGATTTTGTTCATTGTATAGGTTTTCCAATGCGATTGGGGTGTAGCTGGGATGTATTTGTGAATGGTAGAGGATGGTCTCGCCAAGCTGATTTTAATACACCTCATTTATTACCATGTTATTGTCCCGTTTGTTGTTGTATACATGCGGCACCAATAGCAGTTGGTTCATTTACTGTTAGAGTTAATGGTAGAGGTGCAGGACGAATATATGATAGAATAGCTAGTTGTACAGCAGTTATGACTGGTTCTTTAAACGTACATGCAGGGGGATAACTCTTCCTTATATTTTACATTCTTTTGTAGTATAATAGTATATAACAATAGGGGGTAGAATGACCGATTACAACGAAGTATCTCAATTACAAACAAGAATAGCTATTTTAGAAAGCCAATTACAGGTGAAAGAAACAGCTATTAGTGGTCAAAGAGTTGAGATTGAACGATTGACAAATCTGGTTGGTACTTTATTGAAAAAAGAAGAGTGGGATGGTCAAGATATAGGTCCCACATTGGAGTTTAAATGATGGATGTCGCGAAACAGGCAATGGGAATTAACTTGGATTGCCAAGTAAAAAACAATTCATCACAGGAGGTGTATCTGATGACATGGTTACTCATGGTCATTATTTTAAATATACAAATATCTCCACCTGAAGTAAAACAATCATACATAATGGAGATGTTTGACAGTAAGTTTGAATGTGTACAACGACATGAACAATTTTTTAAAGATTTAAAAGAGCAAGGAATGAAAGTTCCTGATGATTTTAACTTAGGGTGCGTTCCCTTAAAACTGGTACATACATGATGGAATTTTTTCTTGCAATATTTTTAATGGTGCTTATTGGTATTTTACCAATTCTTCCATATAAAAGACCATCTTTAAGAAAAATTGAAAGTGAATGTCCATATAAAATAGAGCCTAGAAAATAATGTTTGCTCTTAAATTACTTTGGCGTAATGTTATGACATATCGGAGAAATCGGATGTGTCCAGACGAAGCTTTGGAGTTATCTGAGAAAATACAGAAAACTGTATGTAGTACACATGAATGGGGATCAGCGGGAAATATAAATATATATAAGAGTACAGGTAATGAGGTTTCGACTAAGTTATTAGTACATGATGCTGAGCTTCGTTCTGATAAGATGATATATTATCCAACACCAGAACCAAAAGAGAATATGTTGGATGTTGATTTGGTTATTGTCCCAGGAGTAGTCTTTGATGAAAACCGTGCAAGATATGGTAGAGGTGGGGGATATTATGATAGATTTCTTGACCAGTTACCAAAGACCTCATGTATCATAGCTATAGCATATGATTATCAAGTGTTATCTCATAAGTGGAAATTGAAACTTAATGAGTATGATATCAAGATGGATATGATTATAACAGAGAAAAGAATTATTCAAAAGAGAGGTACGCTTAACTATAAGGAGTAAACCAAAGTGAAATTTATTATTTCACTTGTTATGTTTTTGTTGACTAATATATTAATAACATCATCATATGGAGCAGATAGTAATACAGTTAGTAGTTCGACAGTCACCGGGACAACGACCGTTGATAGAACGCCAAGTACTGCCTCAGCACCGAATGTAATAATAAATAACCAAGATGTGTGTACTACTGGAATAAGTGGTGCGGCACAATCAGCTTGGTTTGGTATCTCTTT
>Ga0315318_10000809_pt1 | contig 13221 bp, 12 predicted proteins | sample M1200m3416metaG_FD_203703 | JGI IMG/M metagenome (GOLD analysis project Ga0315318, IMG submission 203703) | Ammonia-oxidizing marine archaeal communities from Monterey Bay, California, United States - M1 200m 3416 | ecosystem: Environmental > Aquatic > Marine > Coastal | place: USA: California... | reverse complement strand
GCCTGTGTTCCTACAGCTTCTAGAGTGTCGTAACCAGCATCCCTAAGTTTCTCAGCGATTGCAGGTCCGACACCAGGCAGGTCCTCTACAGTTCTTATTTTTGCTTCACTCATTCTAGGCCTCCTTGTAGTGATTGAATCTAGGTTGGAAGATCAGTCCCTGATCCGTCAATGAATCAAGAATCTCATCAAGCATTGGCCCATCTACACCTTCTTTTGATACGGCAATTCCCAGATCATCATAGTATATCCCGTCACCTTCATCCATTTCCTTGATTAATTCCATGACCTTCGTTTCATGATCTCCCTTTTCCGGAGCCTCTTCAACCGTTTCCTTGGCTTCAGGAATCTCAGTTTCAGGTGCAGTACCGGCAGGTTCGAATTCTCCAGTGAAATTCTTTGTTTCGGGCAGGTCACCACCAGCTAGTCTGGTCAGGCAATCATACAACAGGGCAGCGTAGTTTTCGACTGCAACCGTTGGATAGAATCCTTTTGATAATTCTAGTCCATTCATTTCACGAGGCGTTAGGTTAGCTCGCTTGAGGGCATCTTCATCTTTTTCAAAGGCCTTGTTCGCATTTATGCGACGCATTAGGTGATCACAAGCTTTGATTGCCCAGTGATTAACTTCATCCATGGAGACAGCACGAATATTCTCGGGTTGAACGCTAACATAGGTTCTTTCACTGTCTTCGGGAGTTCTGGCTCGGGCCTTTCCGACACAGAGTACAGGAACTCCGATTTCTAGTTTCGAGAGCGCGACTGCCCCTTCGGGATTATATTGTCCTGCCTGTAGATAGTAGAAGTCCCCATTGGGATCTATTACTCGGGCAGTGTAGAAAGGGTCCTCATCACTTCCTCGGTTTTCAATCTGGTCCAATACTCCCCCAATTAGGACACGAGAGAGCTTAGCTCCGATTTCGGATATCAGGTAAGTAGGTGAATATTCACGGTCTTCTACGTGTTTTTCTATGGCTGCAGATAGTTCCTTGGCTAATACCAGAACACCAGGTTCTCTTCTTTGAACCATTTAGCCCTCCAAGGCAGCGAGGAATTGGCGGGCCACATTAGGCACATCGATTTCAGCTGCAGGGTCACAACTTCTCGCGAAGAAAGACAGCCCATACTCGTCAGATCTTGCAAATCCTCTTAATCTTAGAGGTTTGAGAACCAGCGCATCTTCAATCTCATCCATCAAGGCCTCGGATCCGAAGTTTTCTTTGACAAATTCTAGACATGAATCAAGATCCCTTCCTAGGACCTTCTCAGTAATTTCACGGTTGAGATATGCAGTACAGGAACCAGAACCATCATCAAATATCATCCTAATCCTAAGGTCCGGAACGGCATTCTTGCGGTCATCACCGTTTCGGAGGGGTCGGTTGGTATCCTTGTCTCGGAATATCAACCCACTGCCCTCACGTACAGTTAATACATGCCCTTCAACCACAGCATCAGATGCTCCATTACGTTCATCCAGCTGCGCCAGGCTGTATTGGACACCATCTGCATAGTCTTCTAGTGAAGGCAGCCCCTCACCATCTATTTCATTGAATTTAGTATATTCTCCAAATTGAAGATCAGGTCCGTTGAATTCCTTCACATAGGCGTTTTCCACTTTGTAAGCTTTCCCTGCAACAATATTGTGATCTTCCCATGAAGTGAATCTGCAAGTTCCACTTTTGTCACCCACATTCCCTCCGAAGATTGTCTTGGGTTCACCCTTTACAGTTATCTTGCGGGTTTCCACGTCAAGAATCTTCAGTTCTATGGAGACATTTGACATCCCAGGCTTAAGGTTCACCAATTCTAGTTCTTCACCAGGTTGATTCATCGTGTGCTTTACTACGCCGATATCTAAATTGGCTAATTCCTCATCTTGGATTGGTTTTACGACACAGCGATCGCCCATATTCACAGTAATAACATCGTTCCAGCTTTTGGTGTAGGCATTGGTGACCTCTACAACATCACCAGGCTGTAAATCAAATTCCTCATTCCAGTAGGTGTACCTCAGGCGACTGCTTGCGTCACCAATCTCACCTTCGAAGATCACTTTCTGTGTGCCTTCTTTGGTAGTTATTTCCTTGCGGTACACAGAGACCAGTTTGGCCTTGAAATTCACACTGTTCTCCCCGGCTCCGATTTGGGCGAGCAGTTTTTCAGACCCTAGTTGCAATGCACTAGGATTTCCGTAGTGTTTTCTAACTATGGATTCCTTGGCCGTGGCCAGATCTATTCCATACTCATCCACGTATCGTTTCAGTTCAGAAACGATGACGTTTCGTTCTAGCTTATCGCCGATAGCTTTTACGATATCGTCGACATGTGTCTCAAAATCAGTTTCGTTCGTTTGCATTTAGAGCATCTCCTTGTTTTTTCGATTCGGACTCTATCCCGAATCTATCCATTACTACCAGTAAGGGTATATATACTTATGGGCTTTCCTCCTTTTCCCCCTAATTGGGTATAGGGCTGTAAAGGGGATTTGGGCACCTTCGCAAGCGTTATAATGTACCCTCTCGTCCGAAAGAAAGGTAGATAATTTGAAAGTAGATGAGTTGACCCCTAGAACTGGCCGAGTTAACATGCCGGTCAAGATTTTAAGTTTGGAAGAACCACGTTCTATGGATAATGGAACAATAATCTGTGAAGGATTGGTTGGTGACGAAACAGGAACAGTAATAATGAGTTTCTGGAACGATGAATGCGAGACTGTTGAAAACGGTCTGACAATTGATTTGAAGGATGCCAGGGCCAATCTGGTGCGCGGACATATGCGAATTAGTTTAGGAAAACACGGAAGTATGAAAAAATCCAAGTCAGGACTTGATATGATTAAGGAGAGCATCAATCTATCCGATCTTGAATATGAGATGCCTAGAATGGGCCGTGATGGAAGAGGAGGTGGAGGACGGAGCAGAGGTCCCCCCACTCGCTGGAGTGTCCTGATGAAACTAAAGCGCGATACAAGGAATAGGAAATTCTTCAATCGCGATGAGATGTCCAACGAAGATATAGAAGCCGCCATTAAGAAAATGGGAGGCGATTAACTCTGGCAAGGAGGGGGAGACACAGGCGCCGGGGCCCCAACAAGGCTCAACCTCCCCAAAGAAAAATCAAGAAACCCCAGAAAAGAAATAGACCTAAGAGGATGTTGAATGAAGGCCGCCGTACAGAACTCCTTTTTTTCTTACGCGAAATAGTTCTTGAGTCAGGGGTTTCTGAAAAGGAAGCCGAACCTTTTTTGGCATCTTTGACTGCCAAGGGCTCTCGTGAATCGGTTGAGAGTGCAACAGACTTTTTGGACTCAAGGATTGAAGAAGGATTTATCAGTGAGGACTTACGCGCCCCAATCAAAAGCGTAATGCGAAGATTCACAAAAATGCGCTAATATGTTTTCTCGTCCGCTTCGCAGCGACTTATCAAAACATTGGACACTTAATCCCGAGACAGTCTTTCTGAATCACGGTTCGTTTGGAGCGTGTCCCGAAGTAATTCTAGATGAACAGGACAGGCTGCGACGGCAGCTGGAAATCGACCCTGTTCAGTTCATGGAGGTAGATGCTAGAGAATTGTGGGCCCAGTCATTGAGCACTCTTGCCGATTTTATCAATGCCGATCCAGAAGGCATGACCTTCGTAACGAATGCCACCTCAGGAGTCAACACTATTCTAAGATCATTGGATCTACAGGCAGGCGACGAGATAATAATCTCCGATCATTCTTATCAGGCATGTTGGAACACAGTTGATTTTGTTACTAATAGAACTGGAGCCAAGACCATAGTAGTTCCAATCCCGTTCCCAACCAAAAGTAATGAACAAGTAATAGAGACAATTCTGAATCATGTTACCAAAAGGACAAGATTAGCCCTGATTGATACAGTAACGAGCCCCACTGGTCTCCGAATGCCATTTGAGAAACTCGTAGCCGAATTACAATCTAGAGATATTGATGTATTACTTGATGCTGCACATGGTCCGGGCATTGTCCCTCTTGATATCAAGAAGTTGCAACCAGCATACATAACTGGCAATGCTCACAAATGGTTGTGTACCCCAAAAGGTTCGGCATTTCTCTATATCCGTGAAGATCGAAGGGAGAGAATCCGCCCCCTTTCTATCAGCCATGGCGCATCAGTACCTGGCACAGCTGAAGAAAGGTATCGATTTGAATTTGATTGGACAGGCACTCAGGATCCAACTGCATGGTTGTGCATCCCGCAGGCTATAGGATTTCTTGGAGGGTTGCTGGAAGGCGGTTGGCCAGCGATAATGGAGCACAACAAACAGTTGGCATTATCAGGCCGAAAACTACTCCTGAAAGCGCTAGGCATCCCATCACCATCTCCAGACTCCATGATAGTCGGCCTAGCAGCAGTCCCGCTTCCTGGGAAAGGGACCCTCACAGCCTCGGCGCTGGAACCAGATCCATTACACAGCCTACTTCTCGAAAAATACAGGATTCAGGTCCCGGTCTTCGGCTGGCCACATCACGATAGACGCTATCTGAGGATTGCAGCACACCTCTACAATTCTATAGAGGAATACGAGTATTTGGCCAAAGTATTGAAACAGGAACTCTGACCGGACACTTTTAAAACAGGCGATTTTGCGCAACAATCCCATGGTTGTTGAAGACGAAGAGATTGAGGATTCGCCGGAAGAGGTCAACGAGGAAGAAGAAATCGATCCAGAGGTCCCTCTACGCCAGCCGATAGTCGCAGTTCTGGGGCACGTGGACCACGGTAAGACCTCCCTTCTGGACTATGTTAGGGGTACGACAGTTGTCAAGCGCGAGGCTGGAGCCATAACTCAGCACATAGGCGCCACAGAAGTCCCTTTCGATACCGTTTCCAAAATTTGCGGTCCTCTATTGAAAAAGGGAACAACAACTCTGCCTGGATTACTTTTCATTGATACACCAGGACACCATTCTTTCACTACGCTAAGGTCACGGGGTGGGGCGTTAGCCGATTTGGCCGTCTTGGTCGTGGACATAACCGAGGGTTTCAAACCACAGACATTGGAATCGATCAATATCCTGAAGCAGCACCAGACCCCATTCATTCTGGCCCTCAACAAGGTCGATAAGATGCCCAGTTGGCACAGCCGCACGGGTTCATTCATGATTAACCATTCTAAGCAGAGTTCGGTTGCCAAACAGAATCTCCAGACCCGGCTCTATGAGATTATAGGGGAACTTGCCTCGCACGATTTTGATTCAACCCTATTCTCCGAGATTGAGGACTTCCAGAAGACCATTGCTCTGATTCCGACCTCAGTTAAGAAGACTGGAGAGGGCGTACCTGAATTATTCATGATTCTCATGGGTCTGGCCCAGAAATACCTTAGAGGCCGATTGTTATTGGGCGACGGTTCATCTGAAGGAACAGTCCTTGAGATTAAGGAGGAGAAAGGGTTAGGCAAGACCATGGGCGTCATAATCTACAATGGAATCCTTAACGCATCGGACACTCTAGTCATTGGTGCGGAACCAGAACCCGTAGTTACAAGAGTCCGGACACTTCTGAGACCAAAACCATTGGATGAGATAAGAGATCCCAGACATCAATTTGATAGCGTAAAACAGATTGGGGCTGCTGCTGGATTGAAGGTTGTCGCACCTAATATCGAAGGTGTTGTAGCAGGAGCCCCATTCTACAGTGCATCAGATGATGATGAGATTGCTGGTGCATTGGATAGGTTGGCCGATTCGATGCAATCAAATGTCCATTGTACGGATGAAGGCGTAGTAATTCGAGCAGATGCCATTGGTTCGCTTGAAGCACTGGCTTATGAGTTATCGGCTGCCAATATTCCTATCGTTAGGGCCATTGTAGGTGATGTTTCCAAAAGAGATGTTGTGACTGCAGATCCTTCGGACGAGGAGTACAGAGCAATTCTGGCCTTCAACGTCAAGGTTCATCCAGACGCCAAGAATGAATTGTACGAGACCGGTGTCGAACTTTTTGAGTCAGACATTGTTTATCGCCTCCTGGAAGATTATGAAGAATGGAAGTCCAAGGTTAAGGAAAAACAGGCTCAACATTTAAGGGAGGATTTTTCTCATCCCGGTAAATTTGAGATTTTGGAGGGTCATACCTTTCGAACTAGAGATCCAGCAGTTGTAGGAGTAAGGGTTTTAGGAGGTCGAATAGCTCTCAACCAAGGCGTTCTGAGAGAGGATAATCAGGTAGTGGGGCACATCCGTTCTTTGAGAACAGGTGAGCAAGTCTTGAAAGAAGCACTACAGGGAGATGAAGTAGCCATCGCAATCAACAACGTGACTGTTGGGAGGCAGATTTCGGAGGGAGATGTACTCTATATTGAGATGGATGAGCGTGCAATTCTAAAAATTCGGGATGCAGGTGTAAAACTTAGTCCAATCGAAGAGGATATAATCACTGAGATGCAGCGTTTCAAGAAGAAAGACCAACCCTTTTGGGGAAGGTGATACTACTCTATCCACAATGTTATGGCGTAGATGGAGATTAACAGTTGGATGGTTTAAACGATGGTTAATCTGGGAATTTTGGCCACCTTGGCTCTTCTACCTGCCAATTATTCCTTGGGTCTTTCTACAGTCACTTAGATATCTGGGACCTCTCAAAGCAACTTCGGTCAATCCAGGCATATCAGCATATGGCCGGTTTCTATTGAATACCAAATCTGACAAGCTTTCTGGGTTTTCACCAGAATATGTTGCTCCGTTCGAATTGTTGAACAGTAAGGATAAGTCGTCGGTTCGGACAGAAGCAGCTCTGAATTTTGCCAAGAAACATAAGTTTCCTGTAGTTCTGAAGCCTGACCTAGGGGGTCGTGGAGCCGGTGTCTGGATAATCAAGAACATTGAACAACTCAAGGCAGATATTGAATTGATTGATTATGATGCAATAATCCAAGCCTATATTCCTGGGGTGGAATACGGAATCTTTTGGATCAAGCATCCTAGAGAGAAAGAAGGACAAGTGGTCTCAATAACTGAGAAACAACTCCCCAAGGTAACAGGTGACGGGAAGAAAACTTTGGAGGAATTGGTCCTTACTCATCCCCGCTCGGTCTGCATGGCTCGGAATCATCTAGCCTACCTCTCGGGCCGTCTGGATTACATCCCGAAGGATGGAGAAAAGGTCCTTATCGGAGAGATTGGAACCCATTCACTTGGTGCCTTATTTGTCGATGGCAATCAGATTCACACACCTGCCCTAGCTTCTCGATTTTCCAGTATCGCAAGATCGCACGAAGGTTTTTACTTTGGGAGGTTCGACGTCCGGGCACCTTCGGTTGAACATCTAAAGGCTGGAAAGGAAATCAAGATTCTTGAACTTAATGCCCTTTTTGGTGAGATGACTCACATCTGGGACAGTCGTTTGGGTTTACTCAATGCCTGGTCAACCTTGTGCAAGCAATGGTCTCAGGCATATAGTATAGGAGCCTACAATAGATCTCAGGGAGCGCCCAAGGCTAGATATCGAGATGCACTGAAGGAAACATGGAATGTCTGGCGTCTTAATCACCATCACAAACGGGCCACTAGTTTGCGCGGTAAACGAATTCAGTCATCCTTTTTGTGAGGAAATAAAACAGTAAACGTCGTTCCTTTTCCCACTTCAGACTGGAGCTTCAGCTTAGCATTGTGTTTTTCCACGATTTTTCTTACAACATGTAATCCTAAACCAGTTCCTTTTCCCGGATCTTTAGTCGTAAAAAATGGGTCAAATATTTTTTTCTGTGTAGCATCGTCCATCCCGCTTCCAGTATCTGTCACAGAGATGGCATGACTCTCTTTCGTAGAAGTGGTTGATAACAGTAGTTCCCCCTCAGCATTCATGGCATCAACAGCGTTGTTTACAAAATTAGTTATAATCTGCGTAAGTTCTGAAGTACTCCCTATCACGATTGGACGTTCAGCATAGTTTTTGACAACTTCCACTAATTTCAGATTTCTGGTGTGTTTGGAGATTTCCATTGCCTTATCTGCAACGTCATTCAAATTTATCGTAGATCTTCCCAGAGTACGTGCATCTCGAGCATGCGTTGAGAGGTCACTAACGATTTCTGAAATACGATGGGAAGCATCGATTATTTCCTGCGCATCGTCTTGTATACGGGGCAGATCGTCATCATCAACAATAGATTCCGACAAAGCCATAATTACCTGTAAAGGATTTCTTATCTCATGCGCGATTCCAGAGATTACAACCCCCAGACTCGACATTTTCTCAGCTTGAATAAGTTCCTGATTAGCTTCTTCAACTTCTTCTTGAGCATTAATTTTTTCAGTTATGTCAACTCCATATATGTTGACGTAAGAATGATCAACCACAGGAACGAACGTACAGGCATAAATCCGATCTCCCAGATTGTGGTCGACGTCCTGATAGTCACCATTTTCAAGTGTTTCTTTGACCGTAGAATAAATATTCTCAGGTACTTTCTGCCCAACTCCCACTTCTAGTTCTTTCAGAATTTGTCTTTTAGCCGGGGCGTTGGCAAAGATAATCTCCCCATCCCCTGATATCCGAATCACTGAATGTGGATTTTCTTCAGGAAATCGGGCTAGCCCTTCAATCTCTTTTTGACTATCAGTAATATCAGTGCCATAGATGTTGACATATTCACGTTCCTTGATAGGGACAAATGCACACGCATATACTCTTCCATCTACAATATGAGTTTCCGAAAGATAAACTTCCTCTCGGTCCATGACTCTTTTTACGGACTCAAAAATCTCTCCAAATCGTTTATTGTTCTTGCCAGTTGTAAAATCACCGTTATGATCGAAATCCTTGATTAGAGTATTTCTCGACGCACTATTGGCGAATAATAGTTCCCCCCCAAATGATACTCTTATGACAGAATGCGGATTTTCATCTGGGAAACGAGAAATATTCTCAATCTCAGCTTCAAGTTTTCTGATGATTGCTTCGTTCTCAGGCATCCTTGTTACTCTTGTCTATTTTAGTGAATAAATCTTCTAGACATTTGTCAGCATTCTTTAGTAAGCTTTTATCACCGTTCCAATTTTCCAAGACTGCCATATTCTCCAGTTCAAATGCGATTAGGGAATCGGTTGCAGCATCTTCGGCATCCTGTCCCAGAGATCCAACATAGACCACCGCCAAATCAGTATAGGCACCTGCACCGAATCTGATGTGGAAGTCACCGAATTGAATATCATTTAATGAAGAATCACTCTCCGATTTTATGGCGTCTTCCATAAAATCCTTAACCGCTGAGAACATCCCTCCCATTATGTCTACATCACTGTCCTCAACACTTTTTGTAGTCAGATTCGAAATAACAATTCCTGATTTTGCTAATAAAAACAGGTCGTGAATCTTTCCAAGCTTGCTGGGGTGAATCAATTTATCTTGCAGCACATTGACTAGTTTTGAAAATTCGGCTGATTTTACTCCAGATGCAGTAAGTCCCATCTTTTCAGGAGAAAAGTCATTGACCATTTCTCTGAACTTTTCTATACTTACGATACCTCTTTTTTCTTTTGCCTCTTTCTCAACGACCTCGAATGCCTTGTCGATAGTCTCCCTAACGGTCGCGGTCCGCATGGGTTTTTGCAAATAGTCCATAGCCCCACTTCTGAAAGCTTTGATAGGCGTCGTGATGTCTTGATTACCGGTCAACATCACAACCTGCATAGTAGGATACTTCTCGCGAACAATTTCTAACAATTCCAGTCCGTTCATGCCGGGCATATCAACATCACAGAACATCATCAAATATTCCTCCTTGGATAGCATTTCCATGGCACTTTGTGCCTCTTCGGCCACTTCCAACATTACATCTGTCCACTTTCTGAACATCACGTTCAATGAAACTCTTACAGCATGGTCATCATCGACAGCCAATATTTTCATACTTCAACTTATCATACACCGCTACTAAAAGAATTAATGTTTGTTTGACTAACTAGAGGATATTTCATTCGTGAGTCGCCTGTATTCGGAATCATTTCCCATGATTCTTGCACGTTTTGCAGCCTCGATTAGATCCCGCCTCTGCGTTGTGAGATCCGCTTCTGGTAGTTTTTCCCGGTGTACAATTTCACTTTCCGGCAGTAGATAGAAAACACCTCCATTGACAAACAACAGCTCGTTTCGGCTGTAATCAAAAATTCGCGCTTCATTGGTTATTCCACCTTCAAGATTCATGTTTCCATATACATGCAAGCTGAAGACGTTGCTCTCTCCAGGGTTGCCCATTTGGTGAATCAATGATGCCGTCACCTTCAAAGTGGTTCCTGATTTGACTACTTCACGGGAAAGAGTAGTTAACTTTTGATCTTTTAGTTTGAAGGTCGCATGTTCCACATCACCAAATATCTTCACCGCACCGAACTCGGCTTTCCCATGGTCATGTATGCCACTATAATCACCCGGCCTCCATGACATTATCATAATCTCGAAGAAACCACCGTTATGGGCCATTTTACGTCCATATGAATCAGAGACTGGATAATCATAGTCTATCCAGTCCTTGAGATCCTCAAATCCAACGCCACATTCTGATACGGCCTTATGGACACTTCCCGGCGTAAATTGGTCCAGACTTTTCAACGCTTTTACCAGATTTTTCACAGACATTTCTTAATAATCTACTTGACCATAATATCTGAACATTTTCTTTCCGATAGGGATATTTTTCTGATATCCCTTGACTTCGTCCTCGGTCATTTCCTCCATGGCCAATTTCAGTGCGAGATATGGTGGGCAGTAATTCTGATCATAGATGAAGCTGGACACTCGGGGATTTATTTCCATGAGCACACCTCCCCGTAATTGAATGTCAACACAATAGTCCATTGGAATATGCTTCATCACTTCTTTTCCATATTCTATTGACTCATCATGCGATATTACCTCGAAACCAAGAGCTAGGCCTGAAGCGAAATTAAGTCTGTCCTTGACCGAACAGATCAGCATCTTTCCCTTTACCAATACTGGATTTACTTTGTACTCTCTCCCATCCAGATATTCCATGACCATCAGTTCAGGCATTTCCTTACCTTCAATTGTCTTGCGCAATTCATCGACGGATATGTATTTGGCAAAAGGCCGACCGTTGAATAGCAGGTCAAAGCGATCCGCTTTCTCAGTCATAACCCTGACCCCTCGATTTCCTTTCCCAACTGGTGGTTTGAATACAACGTCGTTCTCCGGATATCCTAGTTTTGCGGCAGCTTCTTCAAGTTCTTCAATCGAATGGACCAAGTAATACTCGGGAAGGTTCATTTTCCCTTTTAGATGCTCATACATCAGGTATTTGTTCTCACAGATATTTACCAACTCATGATCTGAAGCCAGTAGGCGGCAGTGTTTTCTTACCTTGTCACCGGCCTTGGAAAGTTCAAACATCTCCCAGGAAGTCTGCGGGAATACAATATCGACGTCATATTTTTTGACCAATTCGACGATTTTAGCGACATAATTCTTCTCGTAGGCCCAGGGAGTCTCCTCGAAGGCATCACACATCCGGCTTCCGACCGCTTGTTCATGGGCATTTGTTCCTAAGATGAACATTTCCGGATCCTGTAATTTGAGGTTTGTTATCAAGGCGTGACCGCCAGGGCATCCAATTCCAGTCAGTAGAATTCTCACTCGTCACCACCAGCATCGCCTTCTAACAGGTTTTCATATACGCCCAACAGCTTTTTTTCCTGTAATTCCCAGCTGTAATTCATTTTGAAAGCCTTGAATCCATTCTCTCCCATTTTCTGCCTGAGCTCCTTGTCATTAGATAATTCTGTCAAGGTATTAACCCAATCATCAGAGACCATTCCGCATTGGTAGCGTTCCACGATTCTTCTTCGTGCCTCATAAGGTCCAACTATAGCAGGGACCCGGTAGGCCATCGCGTCCAACAATTTTTTAGGTATAGCATAGTCCCGGAGGCGTTCATCAACATAATGTCCCACTATCAGAATATCACAGGTCTTGTAGCATTCACTCATCATACTGTATGGTAAGGGCCCTGTGAACTTAGCATTGGCTCCTTTTTCAGTGGCCATTTCTTCTAGCTCTTCTATCATCTTACTGTATCCAGATTGTCCTTTTGGTGGGCCGCCGACTACTAGGAGACTGAGGGCACTTACCTTGGCCGTTGCTTCTAGTATTTCCTCCAAGATGGGTTTGCGTAATCCACCAATATATCCGGCAACGACCCCGTCCAAGCCGAATCGATTCGTTTCTACTGGCCTTTCAACCAGTTCTAGAGGTTCCGAGTTGTAGAGCACGATTGCCCCCCCTAGCCGAACGGCCAGTTCATCTGATACTGTCAGGATCGCATCTACCTTCTTTATCAAGGATTTCTGTTTCCTCTCATAGTATTTGCCGATGAACCAATTCTGGACAATTTCCATCATTGGCCAATCCTCATGTGAATCAAATATCACCTTAGCGTCATTTTTTCCGGCGGCTTTGATGGCACAGTCCAAAGTTTCCAGATCATGAGCATGAATTATATCTGGTTCATATTCGATCACTTTGGCCTGAAGTTGTTTCATGGCTTTTCGGAATCCGCGGAACTTGGAGAAAAACCCCCCCTTGAGTTCTTGGAAAACACGGACAACCTTAATTCCCTTTCTTTCATCTTCCCACTTGTTTTCGTATTTCTCCACTCTACGGGACCAACAGAACACACTCACCTCATATTTGGCTTTGACAAGAGACAGAGCCTCGCGATAGACCCGCGTATCCTCATTTGGTATTAGCAGGTCATGCCCCAGAATCATCGCAACCTTGGTCATAGTAGCTGATCCAACCTCACTTTTATGGTTTCAAAACCCTCTGCATAAGGGCATGAAAGTTGGATTCCGCGCATCTTTACCACAGAACGGAAGAACTTCTCGTTAAAATAGGGATTGTGTTTCTGACTGTTGTAGCAGTCCAAGGCTTGAATTTTCTTCTTGACATGTCTTTCCTCCAATGGAATAAAGCAATTTAGCGAGACAGATAAGTTATTCCAAGGAAGTTCATATCCAAGTAGGGTACAGCCACGGAAGGCCCGTTTGGCCTCAGAGGTCACGACACCATGATCCTGATGTATGTCTGTTGTAGTTGGGGTAAGGACAACATCGTACTGGGTGATCTTAGAATGGTCGTACAGGGCTTGTAGAATATCTTGCCGGTCCCTAGGGAAGTATCTTGTGTGGAATTCGAGAACCTCATGTGTCACTCCTAGAATACGACCCGAATTAG